>Ga0209261_10000369_pt1 | contig 12105 bp, 11 predicted proteins | sample DOMMetBare1Fresh_FD_187470 | JGI IMG/M metagenome (GOLD analysis project Ga0209261, IMG submission 187470) | Wetland sediment microbial communities from St. Louis River estuary, USA, under dissolved organic matter induced mercury methylation -... | ecosystem: Environmental > Aquatic >...
GGCGTGCTGGTGCTGGAAGAAGGCACGCCCGAGTACATCGAGAAGGACATCCTCGCCGCGCTGCACCGGCAAGACGTCCAGACGCCGCTGCACGGCAAAGCCACTATGGCGGCGCACGGCGAATACAACGTCGAGGTGCTCGCGCGCGGCCTGCTGCGCTGGTGCGACGCGCTGTTGCCCGGCGCGGCCGGCGATGCCGGGCGAGCCTGGCTCGACGCCAACGACGCGCGCCGCGCAGCGGTGGCCACGAAGCTCGGTGCGCCGCTGCCGCCACGGCCGCCGACGTTCTGCGTCGGCTGCCCGGAGCGCCCGGTGTTCTCGGCGCTGAAGCTCGCGCAGGCCAACGTCGGCCGCGTGCATGTGGCTGCCGACATCGGCTGCCACGCGTTCGCCACCTTCGAGCCGTTTTCCAGTGGCCACTCGATCCTCGGCTACGGCATGAGCCTGGCCAGCCGCGCCGGCGTGTCGCCGCTGATGCAACGCCGGACCTTGAGCGTGATGGGCGACGGCGGCTTCTGGCACAACGGGCTGCTCACCGGGGTGCAGAGCGCGCTGTTCAACGGCGACGACGCGGTGCTGCTGATCATGAAGAACGGCTACACCTCGGCCACCGGCACGCAGGACATCCTCTCGACGCCCGACGACGCTGTGAAGGCGGCGGCACCCGACAAGCAGCAGAGCCTGGTGCACAAGAACCAGACGATCGAGGACACGCTGAAGGGCATGGGCGTGAAGTGGATGCGCACGGTGGACAACTACGACGTCACCGCGATGCGGCGCACGCTCGAAGCGGCGTTCACCAGCGACTTCGACGGCCTGAAGGTGATCATCGCCGAGGGCGAATGCCAGCTCGAACGCCAGCGCCGCATCAAACCGTGGATCGCGTCGCTGCTGAAGCGCGGCGCGCGGGTGCAGCGCGTGAAGTACGGCGTCGACGAAGACATCTGCACCGGCGACCACGCGTGCATCCGCCTGTCGGGCTGCCCGACGTTGACGATCAAGGACAACCCCGACCCGCTGAAGGTCGACCCGGTGGCCACGGTGATCGACGGCTGCGTCGGCTGCGGCCTGTGCGGCGCGAACGCGCACGCCGCCACGCTGTGCCCGAGCTTCTACCGCGCCGAGCTGGTGAAGAACCCGCACTGGCACGAACGGCTGGTGGAGGCGCTGCGTGCACCGCTGCGCCGCATGCTGCTGGGTTCTTCGGCATGACGCCCGCCGGCGCCCCTGCGCAAGACCAGGCGCTGACGATCCTGCTGTGCGCGCTCGGCGGCGAAGGCGGCGGCGTGCTGGCCGACTGGCTCGTCGATACCGCACGCGCCTGTGGCCACGCCGTGCAGGGGACGTCGATCCCCGGCGTCGCGCAGCGCACCGGCGCGACGACCTACTACCTCGAGATCTTTCCTCTCCCGAACGCCGGGCTCGGCGGACGCAAGCCGGTGTTCGGCCTGTACGCGGTGCCAGGCGGCGTGGATCTGGTGGTCGGCTCCGAGTTGCTCGAAGTCGTCCGCCAGGCCGGCGCCGGCATGGTGTCGCCCGACCGCACCGCGGTGATCGCGTCGACCCGCCGCACGCTGACCACCGCCGAGAAGATGCCGCTCGCCGACGGCCGCGTCGCCAACGAGCAGCTGGCCGCCGTGCTGCGCGAGACGGCGTGCGAACTCGAACTGTTCGACATGGCGGCGATGGCGCAGTCCGCCGGCACCGTGATCAGTGCGGTGATGTTCGGCGCCGTCGGCGCGTGGCTGTTCACCAGCGGCCGCCTGCCGTTCCCCCGCGAGGCCTACGAGGCGACGATCCGCCACGGCGGCAAGGGCATGCAGGCGAGCCAGCGCGGCTTCGCGGCCGCCTGGGATCGAGTGGCCGGCGCGGCGACAAACCGATCACGCCTGTTCGAGCTCGCTGCACAGGTGGCGCGCGATGCGGCGCCGGAAGCCGTCGTCGTACCCGCCACCGTGGCGCAGCACTTTCCGGCTGGGGTGCACGAGATCGCCGCGCTCGGGCTGGCGCGCGTGGTCGAGTACCAGGACGAGGCCTATGGCGCGCTCTACCTCGATCGTCTGCGACGCGTGCTGGCGGCCGACGGCACGCCGGGCACGGCCGCGACGGCCGAGGCCGCGCGCTGGCTCGCGCTGTGGATGGCGTTCGACGACATCGTGCGCGTCGCCGAGCTCAAGCGCCGCGCCAGCCGCTGGGCGCGCGTGCGGCGCGAGGTGGACGCCAGTGACGACGAGCTGCTGCGCCTGGTCGACCACTTCAAGCCTGGCATCCCGGAGATCGCCGCGCTGTTGCCGAATGCACTGGCCCAGCGCCTGCAACGCTGGGATCGTGCACGCGTGTCGCGCGGCCTCGAACCGTTCGGGTTGCCGATCAAGCTCGGCACGCACACGGTGACCGGCCTGCTCGCGCTGCGGGTGCTGTCCGCGATGAAAGGCCAGCGTCGCCGCGGCTCGCGCTTCGCGGTGGAGCAGGCCTTGATCGAACGCTGGCTCGCCGGCGTCGAACGGGCCCTGCGCGAACACGCGGCACTGGGGTTCGAGGTCGCGCGCTGCGGCCGGCTGATCAAGGGCTACGGCGCGACCAACGAGCGCGGCAAGGAGAACCTGCTGCACGTGCTCGACCACCTCGCACTCGACAGCATGCTCGGCACGGCGGACGAGCGCGCCGCGATGATCCGCGCCGCGCGCGAGGCCGCGCTGGCCGACGACGCCGGACAGGCGCTCGACCAGGTGTTGGCCAACCACGGCGCATCGCCGCGACCGATCAAGGAGTCGCCGATCCGGTTTGTGCGGCTTGCGGCCCGACGCCACGGTGGCGCTTGACCGAACGCAGGTGCGCGACCCGAACCCCAGGAATACCCCGTACCGGCCGGCGCCCCGGCGCCGACCACAATCCAATCCACGAATCGAAGGAGACTCTCCGTGCCCATTCCACACCGTGCCCTGTTGCTCTGTGCCGCGCTGCTGGCCGCCACCGCCCAGGCGCAGGACAAGCCCGTGACGCTGAAACTCTCGAGCTGGGTGCCAGCGCAGCACGCGCTCAATCCGGCACTGCAGGCTTGGGCCGACGACATCAAGAAGGCCTCCGGCGGCTCGATCGGCAGCACGCTGTTTCCCGGCGAGCAGCTCGGCAAGGCGTTCGACCACTACGACATGGCGCGCGACGGCATCACCGACTTCGCCTATGTCAATCCGGGCTACCAACCCGGGCGCTTCCCGATCTTCGCGGCCTCGTCGCTGCCGTTTCAGGCCTCCAACGCCAAGGGCGGCAGTGCGGCGGTCGACGCGTGGTACCGCCAGTACGCGGCCAAGGAGATGAAGGACGTGCAGTTCTGCTTCGCGTTCGTGCACGACCCCGGCAGCCTGCATTCGCGCAAGAAGGTGGTGCTGCCGGGCGACATCAAGGGCATGAAGGTGCGCCCGGCCACCAGCACGATCGGCCAGATGGTCACCACGCTGGGCGGCACCAACGTGCAGTCGTCCGCGCCCGAGGCGCGCGACATGCTCGAGCGCGGCGTCGCCGACGCCATCACCTTCCCCTGGGGCTCGCTGACGCTGTTCGGCATCGACAAGGTCGTGACCCACCACATCGACGCGCCGCTGTACGTGACGCCGTTCGTCTGGGTGATGAACAAGGACAAGTACGCCGCACTGTCGGCCGGGCAGAAGAAGGTCGTCGACGAGCACTGCACCACCGAATGGGCCGAGAAGGTGGCCAGCGTCTGGGCCGACTTCGAAGCTGCCGGCCGCAGCAAGATCGGCGCGATGGCCGGCCACGAGATGACCAAGCTCAACGTCGAGCAGATCGACGCCTGGCGCAAGGCCGTCGCGCCCGTCACGGACCAGTGGGCCGAGGGCGTCAAGAAGGTCGGCGGCGACCCGAAGCAGGTGCTCGACTCGCTGCACCAGAGCCTGGCGAAGTACAAGTCGGCGCTGTAGGCGGCCCGGCATGGCAGGGCCGCGCAGCCTGGCCGACCGGATCATCCATGTCATCGAGTGGATGGCCGCGACGTTCGTCGGCATCGTCGCGGCCGACATCTTCATCTCGGTGATCCTGCGCAAGTTCTTCAACACCTCGATTCCCGACAGCTACGACTTCGGCCGGCAGTTGCTCGGCGTGCTGATCTTCTGGGGCATCGCCGCCACCAGCTACCGCGGCGGCCACATCACGGTCGACCTGCTGTGGACCGGCGCCGGCCCGCGCATGAAACGCTTCATCGACGTCTTCGCGACGCTGGTGCTGCTGTTCGTGGTGACCGTGCAGACCGTGATGCTGTTCGACAAGGTGCGCCTGACCTACAGCGACAACGTGCTCACCTACGACCTGAACCTGCCCACCTGGCCGCTGGCCGCGCTGGCCTGGGCCGGCGACGTCTGCGCGGTCGTGCTGATCGCGATCCGGGCCTGGCGCCTGGTGTTCCACCCCGAGCTGCTGCACGACGAACGCCCCGCACAGCGGGCACAGGAGTGAAATGACCCCCCCGAAGCGCCTTCGGCGCCAGTCCGCGGACCGGCCTGCATGCCGGTCCGCTTCGGCAGGCGGCGGCCAGCACGCAGGTGCTGGTCGCCGTCCAGCCTCAGCCCCAGGGGGCGACACCGGTGGCCCGGCAAAGCGCTTGCGCTTCAGCGAAGGCTCATATCGCGCCAGCGATGTGATGCCGCAGCTAAAGCCGGTTCCACGGTGTCGGCTTGGCTGCCGGGCGGTGCGATGGACCTGAGCACAGACCTCATCGCCGTCGCCGGCTTCGTGCTGCTGTTCGTGCTGATGCTGCTGCGCGTGCCGGTGGGCATGGCGATGGGGCTGGTCGGCATCGGCGGCTACTCGCTGATCGCCGGCGGCGGGCCGGCGCTCAAGCTGATCGGCCAGACCTCGATGCGCACCGTCACCGACTACACCTTCGGCGTGATCCCGATGTTCATGCTGATGGGCGCGTTCGTGTCGGTGTCCGGCGTCAGCCGAGAGCTCTTCCGCGCCGCCAATGCCTGCGTCGGCCACCTGCGCGGCGGGCTGGGCATGGCCACGGTGCTGGCCTGCGGCGGCTTCGCGGCGATCTGCGGTTCGTCGGTGGCCACCGCCGCGACCTTCTCGACCGTGGCCTACCCGGAGATGCGGCGCTACGGCTACCCGCAGAGCTTCTCGGCCGGCGTCATCGCCGCCGGCGGCACGCTGGGCGCGATGTTGCCGCCGTCGACGGTGCTCGCGGTCTATGCCGTGATCACGCAGCAGGACATCGGCAAGCTGTTCATGGCCGGCGTGCTGCCGGGCCTGCTGGCGATGAGCATGTACGTGCTGACGATCGGCATCATCGTCCTGGTGCGGCCGAAGATGCTGCCCGCCGGCGCGCCGCGGCCGTGGGCCGAGCGCATCGTCGCGCTGAAGGACGTGTGGCCGTCGCTGGTGCTGTTCGCGTTCGTCATCGGCGGCCTGTACGGCGGCTTCTTCACGCCCACCGAGGCCGGCGGCATGGGCGCAGGCGGGGCGTTCCTGCTCGGCGTGCTGCGCCGCAAGCTCGACCGCACCGGCATCCGCGCGGCGCTGCTGCAGGCCACCCGCACCGCGGCGGCGGTGTTCACCGTGCTGATCGGCGCGCTGCTGTTCGGCTACTTCCTCACGATCACGCAGACGCCGCAGAAGCTGACCGGCTTCGTCACCAGCCTGGGCCTGAACCGCTACACCGTGCTGGCGTTGATCATGGTGATGTACCTGGTGCTGGGCTGCCTGATGGACGCGATGGCGATGATCATCCTCACCGTGCCGATCATCTTTCCGGTGATCATGCAGCTCGGGTTCGACCCGATCTGGTTCGGCGTGATCATCGTGATGACGGTCGAGCTGGGGTTGATCCACCCGCCGGTGGGCATGAATGTCTTCGTCATCAAGAGCGTGGTGCAGGACGTCAGCTTCACGACCATCTTCAAGGGCGTGATTCCGTTCGTCGTGACCGACATCCTGCGCCTGGTGATCCTGATCGCATTCCCGGTCATCGCGCTGTGGCTGCCGAGCCGCATGTAGAGCGCCACAGCACGAAACCGGTACCGCACCGGGCTGAAGGGTCGTTCCGCCATCCGGCAAGATCCCCAGGCAAATCAAGCACTTGCATCGCCCCGGGCGACCGTTACACGGGCACTCATCCTCGGGGGGGACCGGCACCGGCGCCGGCTGCGATGATGGGCCCAACTCCCCTCCGGTCCCGGGCCTCGCCGGGTACCTCATGAATGCCGTCGTGGGCGCGGTCAGCGCCGTCTTTCATCCGTTGCGTCGAGACAGTGCCGAACGCCTGCCGTTCACGGTGCAGCTCGGCCCGTACCGGCTCGCGGTGGAGATGCGCGAGCCGGCCCGGCTGATGGACCGCCGCCGCCGCTCGTGCATCAACATCGAGGAGCACCGCATCGAGCTGAGGCACGACCTGCGCGGCCTGGAGCTCGCCGAGACCTTCCTGCACGTGCTGATCCGCCTGAGCCACTTCAGTCGCGGCTGCCAGCAGGGGTGCGTGGAGGAGGCCTATACGCACAGCCTGGCCACCGGCCTGGTGGAGTTCGCGCAGCGCAACCCGCGCGCCTGGGTTTGGTTCAACCTGCTGCTCAACGACCACCTGCCCTTCGAGGCCCATTACGACCTCGCCGTGTGCGGCGCCGTGCCCGTGCCGCCGCCGATGCCCGAGCGCGTGCTCGTGGCCGGGCGCCACGTGCCGGTGCGCAGGCTCACGCGCGCGCAGACCGGCAATGCGTTCGGCTGGTACGACTTCGGCTGCCGCGAGGTGCAGTTGTTCGAAGGCCTGACCGGCTCCAACGTGGCGATCGTCGCGGTGCACGAGATCACCCATGCGCTGCACCACGCGCGCGGCCTGCGCCTGCGTGACCGCGAGCGCCACTACATTGGCGCACAGCACAAGGGCTGGATGGACATCATCGGACGCGACCCGGTCACCTGGCGCTGGCTGGCCTGGTCGATGAGCTTCCCGGGCAAGGCAAGCGTCGCCTGACGCCACTTGCACCGGTCCTCGAGGCCGCGCGCCGGCGGCTCGCCGCGGTGTGCGACGATCGCGGTTTCGCCACCACCCCTCACCTGCCTGCCATGCTCAAGAGCCTCGTCATCGGCATCGTCGTCCTCGTCGCCCTGCTGGCCGGCTACACCGCCTTCGTGCTGAACTGGAGCTATTCCACCGGCGAGCGCGCGGGCTGGGTGCAGAAGTTCTCCAACAAGGGCTGGATCTGCAAGACCTGGGAGGGCGAGCTCGCGCTGGTGTCGCTGCCGGGCACCTCGGTTGAGAAGTTCTACTTCACCGTGCGCGACGACGCGGTGGCCGCGAAGGTCAGCCAGGCGATGGGCCGGCGCGTCAGCCTGCACTATGAAGAGAAGGTCGGCCTGCCGACCACCTGCTTCGGTGAGACCCGCCACTTCGTGAACCGGCTGGTCGAGACGCACGAGATTCCAATCGGTCCCGGCGTGATGGTGCCCACGCCGCCAGCACCGGCCGCGTCGGCGCCCTGACCTGCAATGAAGGTCGCCGCCAACGGCGTGCAGCTCGAGGTCGAGGACCACGGCCCAACCAGCGGCATGCCGCTGCTGCTGATCATGGGCCTGGGCATGCAGCTCGTGGCCTGGCACGAGGAGTTCGTCGAAAGCCTGGTGCAGCACGGCTTTCGTGTCGTGCGTTTCGATAACCGCGACATCGGCCTGAGCCAGCGCTTCGACGAGCTGGGCGTGCCGAACCTGCCGCTGCTGGGCATCAAGGCCGCGATGGGCATCAGGGTGCACAGCCCGTACAGCCTGGCCGACATGGCCGCCGACACGGTCGGCCTGCTCGACGCGCTGGGCATCGCCTCGGCGCACGTGTGCGGCGCCTCGATGGGCGGCATGATCGCGCAGCACCTCGCGGTGCTGCACCCCGAGCGCGTGAAGAGCCTGACGCTGATGATGACCACCACCGGCGCGCGCAAGCTGCCGCAGCCGGCGATGAAGGTGCGCGCGGCGCTGATGTCACGCCCCGCCAGGCCGACCGACGTGGACAGCATCATCGACCATTACGTGCACCTGTACCGCGTGATCGGCAGCCCGGGCTACCCGGCCAGCGACGAGTACCTGCAGCGCCGCCTGGGCCTGTCGGTGCGGCGCAGCTACCGGCCGCGCGGCGTCGCGCGCCAGCTGGCGGCGATCGCGGCCGACGGCGATCGCTCGGCGCTGCTGTCGCGCATCCGGGCGCCGACCGCGGTGCTGCACGGCAAGGACGACCCGCTGGTGCCGGTGGCCGCGGCGCACGATCTGGCGGCCAAGATCCCTGGCGCCACGCTGGACATCATCGACGGCTGGGGGCACGACCTGCCGGTGCCGCTGTGGCCGCGGTTCGTGCAGGTGATCGAAGGCGCTGCCGCACGCGCATAGCCGCACCCGGGCGTCATGGCTGCGCCGGGTCGCGCCGGTCAGTGGACAGCGCATCGGCGCAGTGGTGCGGCAGCACCATTGCGCGCGCGGCATCCTCGACCGCGGTGGCCCGGATCAGCGGCGCCTGTGACCGTACGCCGCCGAAGATGGTGGCAATGGCCACGTCGGCCGCGTCGCGGCCGGTGCCGAAGCGCACGAACCCCATCGGGATCGCGGTGCCGGACGGGTCGAAGATGTACCAGCGGTCGCCGAGATAGGCCTCGACATAGGCATGGAAGTCCGGCGGGCCCAGCGCGGGGTCGGCGCCGTAGTCGGTGCCGGTGGCAAAACGCGCGGGGATGTTGACGGCGCGGCACAGCGCGATCATCAGGTGCGCGAAATCGCGGCAGACACCGACCTGCTCGATCAGCGTGTCGACGGCCGAGGTGTTGGAGTTCGACGTGTTCGACGTGAAGGTGACGCGCTGCTGCACCCAGTCGCGGATCGCCTGCACACGGCCGTGCCCCTGCCACAGCTGTCCGAACTCGCGGATCGCCAGTCGGATCAGTCGGTCCGACTGGCAGTAGCGGCTGGGGTAGATGTAGCCCAGCACCTGCGGCGGCAGGCGTTGCACCGGCACCTCGCCCAGCTGGGCCGGATCGGCGCGATGGTGCGCCAGGTCGACGGTGGCCGTGTACCTGAGCCGCAAGTCGCCGGGCGGCGCGCGCAGGCGCAGATATCGATTGCCGGTCGCCGGGTCGGTGTGCATCTGCGTCTCGACCGCCCGGTTCAACCACAGGTTTTCGGCTACGACGGTCTGGCATGGTGTGTGCGCCGCATGCACGTTGAACACGAAATCGGCGCCGTGGCCATCGACCTCGTAGGCGAGGTCGACCTGCAGCTCGATGCGAATCATGGTGTCGGCGATGCTGCAAAGACGCTGCCGAGGCGACGGATACCGTGGCTCATCGGCACAGTATGCACGCGTGTCGTTGGGCAGGAGAACAGTCAAACCTTCTGGATCAGCCCGAACACGACGCTGCCAACGGCCAGGAATGCGAACACCATGAACACAATCTTGCCGATGCCCACGGCGCTCGCGGCAATGCCGCCGAAGGCGAACAGGGCGGCGACCAGGGCAATGACAAAGAACACGAGGGCGCAGTGCAGCATGACGGGGACTCCTCACGTGGCCTGTGGCGCTGGGTGCAGGGGCGCGCGCATCCGAGCGTCGGATGCGATGCCATCGGGGCAGTGTGGCCGCCGGCGGTCGCCAGGGCGACCGGATGCCTGGCTGTCGCGACGTCGGGCGAACGAGCAAGCTGCCGTAGGACTGGGCTGACGGGCCGGGACTCGCTCGCCCGGCGATGTTGCACCGATCGCTCGGCTCAAGTCGCAGGTGATGCCGGCAGCGTGACTTGAATCAGCGTGCCAAGACCAGGCCCGGACTCCAGCGACATCGTCCCGCCCTCGGCCTCGACGCGATAGCGCATGCCCAGCAGCCCGTGCGCGAAGGGGGGTTGCGCGGCGGTGTCAAAACCGACGCCGTCGTCCCGCACCGAGACGTGCACCTGGCCGTCGTGCATCGACAGGCCGATCCACACCTGCCTGGCTTTGGCGTATTTCGCGATGTTGGTGATGGCCTCCTGCACCAGGCGGTAGACCACGAGTTCGGCATTGGCATCCAGCGCCACGGCCTCGAGTGCGCAATCAACCTTGCTGCCCGACTGCTCCGCAAACTCGCGCCCGAGAATCTCGAGCGTGGCCACCAGCCCCAGGTTGCTCAGCGACGACGGGCGCAGATCTTCGATGATGCGGCGCTTCAGCGCGATGCCACTGTTCAGGGTTTCGACCAGGTGGGTCAGCCTCTCCAGGGCCTCGGGCGCCGTGCCGGCCAGACGCGACTTGATGCGGGCAGCATCGAGCTTGGCCGAGGTGAGCAGCGCGCCCAGCTCGTCGTGCAGGTCGCGCGCGAGGCGACTGCGCTCATCCTCACGGGCGTTCTGCAGGTGGTGGGTCAGTTCGGTGAGCTGCGCCGTGCGCTGCGTCACCTCGACTTCCAGGCGGTCGCGTTCGGCCTGCGCCAGGCGCTTCTGTTCCAGTTGCTGGCGGACCAGCATCGATGCCTGCCGCAGGTACAAGACCAGCGCCAGCAGGCTGAAGCCGCTCAACAACGCCACGCCGATCCGGCTGAACATCAGCGTCTGGTAGATGTCGCTTCGACCCGAGGCCACGCTGCGCGACTCGCGCGCCAGCAACTCGGCGCTCAAGGCGCGGATGGCGTCCATCTGTTCCTTGCCGATGCCGCTGCGCATGATCTCTTCGGTGGCCTTGCGTTTGCCTTCGTCGTACAGCCGCACGGTCAGCGCCAACTCCGACACCTTCGTGCTGATCAGGGCGCTCAGCTTCGCCAGCACCTCGCTGGCCTGGGGGTCGTTGCGGTAGTACTGCACCAGGAACTCGAGCGACGCACCGATCTCCAGCAGCGCGTCGTCGTAGGGCTTGCGGTATTCGCTGTCGCCGCTGAGCAGATAGCCGCGCTGGCCGGTTTCGGCGTTCAGGATGCTTCGCTCCAGACCCTGGATGTTCGAGCGGGCGGCAGCCATCGTGCCCAAGTCATCGAGGGTGCCGACCGCCTGCCAGTACGAGCCCTCGCTGATCACGACCATGCCCACCGCCACCAGGCAGGCCAGCGGCAGGACGAACAGGCCGCGCTTGACCACACCCTGCAGACGATTCACCTGGCCTCACCCCGAATCGTTCAGCCCAGCGTGCCGTGGCCGCTGTTGCCGGTGTCGCCCGACGCCAGGCGCTCGCAGTACAGGATCAGCGCGTCGATCTCGTTGGATTTGTCGAACACGCGGTCGGCACCGAGCTCCAGGCAACGGCGGCGCATGTCCGGCGTGGCGTAGTTGGTCAGCACCACCACCTTGTGCCGCTGCGTCAGAGCGCTCGAGGCGCGAAGCACGCCGAGGCCGGACCCGCGCTTCAGGAAGATGTCGACGATCAGCAGGTCCAAGTCGTTGTCCGGCCCGGTGAGCCACTGCACGGCGGTGGCCTCGTCTTCGGCAGCGCCCATCACCTGCACCGGCACCAGCTCTTCGAGCGTGGCGATGAGGTTGTCGCGGATCACCTGGCTGTCTTCGACGATGTAGGTCTTGAGGGATGACATGTTGGGCGGGCTGGGACAGCGGCCCCAGCCGGTCGGCACCACGCTGCGAAGCAGGTGCGACCCGGAACCAGTGAACGCTGCGCGAGTGTGCTCGCGTTGGCGGCATGTTGCCACCGGTGAATCCTGCAGCGCCGCGCAGGACGATTCCTACAGCGGCGGTGCGCTCACCCGGGCCCGAGCATGCGCCGGGCGTCGACCCACGCGTCGAACTGCTCGGCGCTGACGCCGCCGACCGCCAGCGCGGCGTCGCGCAGGCTCAGGCCCTCGCGATGCGCGTGCTTGGCGATGCGCGCCGCCCGGTCGTAGCCGATGTGCGGCGACAGCGCCGTCACCAGCATCAGCGAGCGGCCGAGCAGCTCCTGCGTGCGCGCGGCATCGACCACGAGCCCGTCGACGCAGTGCTCGGCGAAACTCGCCATCGCGTCGGCCAGCAGCTGCACGCTGTCGAGCACGTCGTAGGCGATGAGCGGCTTGTAGACGTTGAGCTCGAAGTGCCCCTGGCTCGCCGCCAGGCCGATCGCCACGTCGTGGCCCATCACCTGTGCGCAGACCATCGTCAGTGCCTCGACCTG
>Ga0209261_10000370_pt1 | contig 12045 bp, 8 predicted proteins | sample DOMMetBare1Fresh_FD_187470 | JGI IMG/M metagenome (GOLD analysis project Ga0209261, IMG submission 187470) | Wetland sediment microbial communities from St. Louis River estuary, USA, under dissolved organic matter induced mercury methylation -... | ecosystem: Environmental > Aquatic > Freshwater...
GTGCTTCACGAATGCGGGTTTCAAGGCGCCGATGCTGGACAACATCCGCGCCGAGATCTGGCTGAAGCTGTGGGGCAACCTGACCTTCAACCCGATCAGCAGCCTGGCGCACTCCACGCTCGTCGACATCTGCCAGTTCCCGCTCAGCCGCGAGCTGGCGGCCAACATGATGCGCGAGGCGCAGGCCGTCGCGCACAAGCTCGGCATTCAGTTTCGCGTCTCGCTCGAAAAGCGCATCGCCGGCGCCGAGAAGGTGGGCAAGCACAAGACCTCGATGCTGCAGGACATCGAGTCCGGCCGCGCCCCCGAGATCGACGCGCTGGTCGGCTCGGTGGTCGAGCTCGCGCGGCTGACCGAGACGCCGACGCCGCACATCGACACGGTCTACGCGCTGGTCAAGCTGCTGGCGCGCACGATGGCCGCCGAGCACGGCCGCGTGCACATGCTGCCGGTCGACTGAGGCCAGCGGCTACAGCAGCCCCGCCCCCCGCGCCCACTGGTACTTGGCCGCCAGCACCGCGACCGGGATCTCGGTGGAGTAGGCGTAGGCCGGGATGCCGTGCTCGTAGAGGTACTGCGCGGCGTCTTCCACCTGCACGTCGCCGGCCAGCGACGCGACCATCGGCTTCTCGATGCCCTTGGCGCGCATCTCGTCGCGCGCCTCGACCATGATCTTGGCGAACACCATCGGCGGCGTGACGATGGTGTGCCAGTAGCCGAGGATCAGCGAATGGATGCGCGGGTCCGACAGGCCGAGCAGCACGGTGTTCTTGTAGGTCTGCGGCGGCTCGCCGCCGGTGATGTCCACCGGGTTGCCCGCGGCACCGAACGGCGGAATGAACTTGCGGAACGCCTGGTCCAGGTCGGCCGGCATCGGCATCAGCTTCAGGCCGTTGTCGACGCAGGCGTCCGACAGCAGCACGCCCGAGCCGCCGGCGCCGGTGATGATGACGACGTTCTCGCCCTTCGGCGTCGGCAGCACCGGCACGCCGCGCGCGAAGTCGAGCAGGTCGCGCAGCGACCTGGCGCGGATCACGCCCGACTGGCGCAGCACGTCGTCGTAGATCTTGTCGTTGCCGGCCAGCGCGCCGGTGTGCGAGCTGGCGGCTTTGGCACCGGCCGAGGTGCGGCCGGCCTTCAGCATGATGACCGGCTTCGTTTTCGACACGCGCTTGGCCACCTCGGCGAACGCGCGGCCGTCCTTCAGGTCTTCGCAGTGTTGCGCGATCACCAAGGTGTTCGGATCCTGCTCGAAGAACAGCAGCAGATCGTCCTCGTCGATGTCGCTCTTGTTGCCGAGGCCGACGATGGCCGACACGCCCATCTTGGCCGAGCGCGAGAAGCCGATGATCGCCATGCCGATGCCGCCCGACTGCGACGACAGCGCGGCCGAGCCTTTCACGTCGTAGGCGGTGCAGAAGGTCGCGCACAGGTTGGCCGGCGTGTAGTAGAAGCCGTAGATGTTCGGCCCCATCAGCCGGATGTTGTACTTGCGGCCGATCTCGACCAGCTCGAGCTGGCCCTCCATGTTGCCGGTCTCGGCGAAGCCTGAAGGGATCAGCACGGCGCCCGCTATTCTCTTTTCGCCGCACTCGGTCAACGCACCGGCCACCAGCTTCGCGGGAATGGCGAACACCGCGACGTCGATGTCGCCGGGCACGTCCAACACGCTCTTGTAGGCCTTGTGGCCCATGATCTCGGCGGACTTCGGGTGGATCGGCAGGATCTGGCCCTTGTAGCCGCCGTTGATCAGGTTCTTCATCACCGAGTTGCCGATCTTGCCGGCCTCGTCGGACGCACCGATCACCGCCACCGACTTCGGCTGCATGATGCGGTTCATCGACTTCACCACCTCGGCTTCCGGCGGGCGGTAGCGCGGCGCCTTCTGCGCGAAGTCGACGACGATGCGCACGTCGGCGGCGATCGCTGAACTCTTGGTCGCGAACACCGGGTTCAGGTCCATCTCGGAGATCTCGGGGAAGTCGCTCACCAGCTGGCTGACCCCGACGATCAGCTTGGCCAGCGCGTCGCGATTGACCGGGTCGCTGCCGCGCACGCCTTTCAGCATTTCGGCGGCCTGGATGCCGTCGAGCATCGACAGCGCATCGGCCTGGGTGGCCGGCGCCAGGCGGAAGGTGATGTCCTTCAGCACCTCGACCAGCACGCCGCCGAGGCCGAACGCCACCAGCTTGCCGAAGCTGCCGTCGGTGACGGCGCCGACGATCACCTCCTGCCCGCCCTTGAGCATCTGCTGCACCTGCACGCCCACCACCTTGGCGTCGGCCTTGTAGGCCTTGGCGTTCTTCAGGATCGTGTCGTAGGCCCTGGCCGCCTCGTCGGCGCTGTTGACGCCGACGATCACGCCACCGGCCTCGGTCTTGTGCAGGATGTCGGGCGAGACGATCTTCATCACCACCGGAAAGCCCATCGAGCCAGCCAGCTTGGACGCCTCGGCCGCGCTGCCGGCCAGGCCTTCCTGGGGCACGGCAATGCCATAGGCGTCGCACACCTGCTTGCCTTCCGGCGCGGTCAGCGAGGTGCGGCCTTCGGCCTTGACGGCGTCCAGGAGCTTGCGAACCTTGGTCTTGTCGATGGTCATGATGTCTCCGTCTTCGTTCGGTGCGGTGTGGCAGGCGGCACGCTCAGATGACGCGCGCCTCGCGCAGGCTCTTGATCTCGGCGGCGCTGTAGCCCAGCTGCACGAGCACCTCTTCGGTGTGCTCGCCCAGCAGCGGCGAGCGCGTCACCTCGGTGGGGCTGTCCGACATCTTGATCGGATTGCCCACCGAGAGGTACTTGCCGCGCGTCGGGTGGTCGACCTCGACCACCGTGCCGGTGGCGCGCAGCGACGGCTCTTCGAGGATCTCCTTCATCGACAGGATCGGCCCGCAAGGGATGTCGAACTTGTTCAGGATGTCCATCGCCTCGAACTTGGTCTTGGTCATCGTCCATTGCTCGATCCGCGCGAAGATCGGCTTCAGGTGCAGCAGGCGCGCCGCCGGCGTCGCGTAGGCCTCGTCGGTGATCCAGTCTTCCTGGCCGATCACCTTGCACACCGCCGGCCAGACGGCCGCCTGGGTGATGAAGTAGATATAGGCGTTGGGATCGGTCTCCCAACCCTTGCACTTGAGGATCCAGCCCGGCTGGCCGCCCCCCGACGCGTTGCCGGCACGCGGCACGGCGTCGCCGAACTTGCCGTCCGGATACTGCGGATACTCGTGCATCGTGCCGGTGCGCGCCAGGCGCTGCTGGTCGCGCAGCTTCACGCGGCACAGGTTCAGCACGCCGTCCTGCATCGCGGCCAGCACCTTCTGACCGCGCCCGGTGGTGTTGCGCTGGTACAGCGCCGCGACGATGCCCAGCGCCAGGTGCAGCCCGGTACCCGAGTCACCGATCTGCGCGCCGGTGACCAGCGGCGGACCGTCGTCGAAGCCGGTGGTCGAGGCCGAGCCGCCGGCGCATTGCGCGACGTTCTCGTAGACCTTGCAGTCCTCGTACGGCCCGGGGCCGAAGCCCTTGACGGACGCGACGATCATGCGCGGATTCAATTTCTGGATGTGCTCCCAGGTGAAGCCCATGCGGTCGAGCGCGCCGGGGGCGAAATTCTCGACCAGCACGTCGCAGGTCTTGATCAGTCGGTCGACCACCGCCTTGCCCTTCGGATCCTTGGTGTTGACGGTGATCGAGCGCTTGTTGTGGTTCAGCATCGTGAAGTACAGGCTGTCCACTTCGGGAATGTCGCGCAGCTGGCCGCGCGTGGCGTCGCCTTCGCCGGCCTTCTCGAGTTTGATCACATCGGCGCCCAACCAGGCCAGCAGCTGGGTGCAGGTCGGGCCGGACTGCACATGGGTGAAATCGAGGATGCGGACGCCGTCCAGTGCTTTGCTCAATTGATGCTCCTTAGGGGAGTAGGTTACTTCTTCTTGGCTGCGGCTTGCGGGTTCAAGCTGGTGATGCGGCCGCTCTCGGTGCCGGCCGTCTCGTCGATGACGGCATTGATCAGCGTCGGCTTGCCGCTGGCAATGGCCTCGCTCATCGCCTTGCTCAGTTCGGCCGGCGTCGTGGCCCGCACGCCCACGCCACCGAAGGCCTGCATCAGCATCTCGTAGCGCGCATCCTTGACGAACACCGTGGGCGCGGGGTCGGCCCCGCCGCTGCCGTTGACGTCGGTGCCGCGGTAGACGCCATTGTTGTTGAAGACCACCACGCACACCGGCAGCTTGTAGCGGCAGACGGTTTCGACCTCCATGCCGCTGAAGCCGAACGCGCTGTCGCCGCAGACCGCGATCACCGGCTTGCCAGTCACCACCGCAGCGGCCACCGAATAGCCCATGCCGATGCCCATGATGCCCCAGGTGCCGACGTCCAGCCGTTTGCGCGGCTGATACATGTCGACGATGCTGCGCGTGAAGTCGAGCGCGTTGGCGCCTTCGTTGACGAGGACGGCTTCCGGATTGGCCTTGACGATGTCGCGCACGGCGCTCAGGGCGCTCTGGAAACTCATCGGCGAAGGGTTCAGCGCCAGCGTGGCGGCCATCTTCGACAGGTTCTTGTCCTTGCGGTCGGCGACCGTGGCCGTCCACTCGGCCGGCGGCTTGGGCCACTGCGCGCCCATGCCGGCGACCAGCGCCGACGCGCAGGAACCGATGTCGCCGATCACCGGCGCGGCGATCGCCACGTTGCTGTCGATCTCGGTCGGCGCGATGTCGACCTGGATGAACTGCTTGGCCGCCGGCGCGCCCCAGGTCTTGCCCTTGCCGTGCGACAGCAGCCAGTTCAGCCGCGCGCCAACCAGCATCACGACGTCGGCCTCGGCCAGCACGAACGAGCGCGCCGCCGACGCGCACAACGGGTGCGTGTCGGGCAACAGTCCCTTGGCCATCGACATCGGCAGGTACGGAATGCCGGAGCGTTCGACCAGCGCGCGGATGTCGGCATCGGCCCGCGCATAGGCGGCGCCCTTGCCGAGCAGGATCAGCGGGCGTTTGGCGCCCTTCAGCAGTTCGAGTGCGCGTTGCACCGCATCGGCCGCCGGAATCTGCCGCGGCGCCGGATCGACCACCTTGATCAGCGACGCACGGCCTGCCTGCGCGTCCACGGCCTGTGCCATCAGCTTGGCCGGCAGATCCAGATACACGCCACCGGGGCGGCCCGACAGCGCCGAGCGGATGGCGCGTGCGATGCCGACGCCGATGTCCTCGGCGTGCAGCACACGGAATGCCGCCTTGGCGAGCGGCTTGGCGATCGCCAGCTGGTCCATCTCTTCGTAGTCGCCCTGCTGCAGGTCGACGATCTCGCGCTCGCTGGAGCCGCTGATCAGGATCATCGGGAAGCAATTCGTCGTGGCATTGGCCAATGCCGTGAGCCCGTTCAGGAAGCCTGGCGCGGACACCGTCATGCAGATGCCGGGCTTGCCCGTCAGGAAGCCGGCGGCCGCGGCGGCGTTGCCCGCATGCTGTTCGTGGCGGAACGCGATGACACGCAGTCCTGAAGCCTGCGACATGCGCAGCAGGTCGGTGATCGGGATGCCCGGCAGGCAGAAGATCGTGTCGATGCCGTTGAGCTTGAGCGCGTCGATGACGAGGTGGAAGCCGTCGGTCTGCGCGGTGGCTGCGGATTCGGTGGTCATGGGGGCTGTCTCCGGGGTGCTCGCGATCGGCGGCTCGCAGGGCGCGATTCGAGGGAGCCTATGATAGAAAAGCACGCTCCGATTCGCCGTTGACCGCGGTCAAGATCTGAAATCTGAAGCGCCCGCCGCACGCCGTACACCCCGGAAGCTTCGATGATTTCGACCTCGATCGAGAACCACAGCGAGCGCAATGTCATTCGCGTTCAGCTGAGGCAGAACCTGGTTCTCAAGGAGGTGACCGACGACGAGTGGCTCGCGCTCGAGAGCCTGTTGACGGTGGTCGACTGCCAGAAGGGCGAGGTGCTGCTGCACCAGGGCGTGCACGAGATGGAGCAGTACTTCGTGCTCGACGGCATTCTCAAGCGCGTGGTCACCAACGCGGCGGCCAAGGAGATGATCCTGCGCTTCGCCGACGAGCGCGACATGGAGACCAGCTACGCCGCGTGGCGCCTGAACACCCCCACGCCCTACAGCATCGTCTGCGTCACCAAGGCCCGCGTGGCCAAGCTGCCGATGCCGACCTGGGTCGCGTTCATCGACCTGCATCCGAAATTCAAGGCCACGTTCGAATACGAGGTGATGCGCCTGATGAGCGACGTGATGGCGCACACGATCACGCTGCACCTGCTGGACGCGCCCGGGCGCGTGCACCGCTTCGAGCGCAAGCATCCCGAACTGGCAGATCGCATCCCGAAGAAGGAACTCGCGGCCTACCTGAACCTGTCGGCCGAAACGCTCAGCCGGCTGAAGCAGCGAGGCAAGATCTAGCGTCAGTTCTTCGACGACGTGAACAGGCGCGAGCGCGCCATCACGCGCAGCTGATTGTCGACGCCGGTCACGCCCGCCACGCCCTTGGTCACGCGCTCGGTCGCGGTGCGCTCCTCGGCGTTGAGCACGATGCCGCGCAGCGTCACCTGCCCGTCAGCGCTGTCGATGGTGACGTCGACGCTGTGCGTCGCCTCGTCGGCGCGCACCGCGGCGCGCACGTGCGAGCGCAGCGCCATGTTGCGCAGCAGCGCCCGCGAGGCCTCGGTTTCGGCGAACTCGGGCCTCACCAGCAAGGCCTTGATCTGCTGCACGCAGGTTTCCACCGACAGGCGGTCGGTGTTGAGCACCAGGTCGAACAGCACCGGGTCGCCCCAGTCGACGCCGAACTGCTCGTGCATGCGGGTGGCGTTGGCATGGTCGCTGCGCCGGATCTCGGCTTCCGCGGCCTCGAGGTCGTCGGTGTCGAGTTCCTTCAGCAGCCACTGCACGCGCTGGGCGAAGGGCCGCATGATGCGAATGCACGGCACATGCGGCACCGGACGCAGCAGCTGGGTGGCGCCCCAGCCGCGGATGACCACATTGCCCTTCGCCGCGGCGTCGAGCACCTCCTCGGCGGTGTAGACGGCCATGCTCGCGCGGTCGGCCGTCAGGCGCTCGATCGGCCCGGCCTTGCCCGCGCGCAGCCGGCTGATCAGGCTCTTGGACACGTGCATCTTGCCGGCCACGCGTTCGGCCACCTCGTGCTGCAGCGTCGACAGCTTGAGCTCGTCGGCCAGCTGTTCGGCGACGTCCTGCGCCAGCGAGCCCATCCCCTGTGTCAATGCAACGACTGGCATGAAACGCTCCTTCGCATCAGTCGATCGGCCGTTGGGCCGCGAGTCCGTCGTCCTTGGGCGTGCGGATCCTGGCCATCAGCATGGAGATCAGCGGCCACAGCAGCATCACCAGCGCCAGCGTGGTGATCGAGCCGACCAGCGGGTTGGCCCACATGATGCCGAGGTCACCCTGCGACACCAGCATCGCCTGACGGAACGAATCCTCGGCCTTGTCGCCCAGCACCAGCGCCAGCACCATCGGCGCGAGCGGGTAGTTCAGCTTCTTGAACACATAGCCGATCACGCCGAAGCCGAGCATGAACCAGATGTCGAGCATCGCGTTGTGCACCGTGTAGGCGCCGATGGCGCAGATCACGATGATCACCGGCGCGATGATCGAGAACGGTATGCGCAGGATCGAGGCGAACACCGGCACCATGGTCAGCACCACGATCAACCCGGCCAGGTTGCCCAGGTACATGCTGGCGATCAGGCCCCAGACGAAATCCTTCTGCTCGACGAAAAGCAGCGGCCCGGGCTGCAGGCCCCAGATCAGCAGGCCACCGAGCAGCACGGCCGCGGTGGGCGAGCCCGGGATGCCCAGCGCCAGCATCGGCAGCAACGCGCTGGTGCCGGCCGCGTGCGCCGCCGTCTCGGGAGCGATCACGCCCTCGATCTCGCCGGTGCCGAACTTGGGCCCGTTGCGTGAGAATTTCTTCGCCAGGCCATAGCTCATGAACGACGCCGGCGTCGCCCCGCCGGGCGTGATGCCCATCCAGATGCCCACCAGCGAGCTGCGCAGCGAGGTCACCCAGTACCTGGGCAGCTCCTTCCAGGTTTCCCACACCACCTTCGGGTTGATGCGCGCGGACTTGCCCGAGAAGCTCAGCCCCTCCTCCATCGACAGCAGGATCTCGCCGATGCCGAACAGGCCGATCACCGCGATCAGGAAGTCGAAGCCGCGCATCAGCTCGGGTTGCCCGAAGGTCAGCCGCAGCTGTCCCGTCACCGTGTCCATCCCCACGGCGGCCAGCGCGAAACCCAGCGCCATGGCCACCAGGATCTTGAACGGCGAACCTTTGCCCATGCCGACGAAGCTGCAGAACGTGAGCAGGTAGACCGAGAAGTACTCGGGTGCGCCGAACTTGAGCGCGAACCTGGCCACCAGCGGCGCGAGAAAGGTGATCATCACCACGGCGATGAAGGCGCCGACGAAGGAGGACGTGAACGCCGCCGTCAGCGCCTGGCCGGCGCGCCCCTTCTGCGCCATCGGGTAGCCGTCGAAGGTGGTGGCCACCGACCAGGGCTCGCCGGGGATGTTGAACAGCACCGACGTGATCGCGCCGCCGAACAGCGCGCCCCAGTAGATGCACGACAGCATCACGATGGCCGACGTGGGCGACATCGTGAACGTCAGCGGCAGCAGGATCGCCACGCCGTTGGCCCCGCCCAGGCCGGGCAGCACTCCGATGATGACGCCCAGGATGATGCCGACCATCATCAGGCCGATGTTCATCGGCGTCAGCACGACGGCGAAGCCCTGCATCAGCGAGCTCAGTTCTTCCATGTCATTCGGCTCCAGCGGTGGTGCAGGGCTTTCGGGTCATCGGACGACACGCGGGGGCGACGGCTCAGTAGCCGAGGAAGCGCAACGGGTCGAGCGAGCCCTTGAACAGCGGCACCTTGAACCAGACTTCGAACATCAGGAAGAACACCGCGTTGACGACGACACCCACCAGCACGCTCTTCAGCGGCGGGTACTTGCCGAGGATCACCATGAACAGCGCGATGTAGATGGCCGAGGCCACGTACAGGCCTACGAACACCACCGCCAGCACGTAGACGATGGCCGGCAGCAACACCTGCATCACCCGGCCGAGCTGCTCGCGGTCGACGAAGGTGTCGCCGTCGCGGCCCTTGCCGACCGCCTGGTAGAAGATGCCCAGCGCCGAGATGCAGATGATCACGCCGATGTAGAAGGGGAAGTAACCCGCACCGGGGCCGTCGGTCGTCCAGCCGGCGCCCAGGCGCCGTGATTCGAACGCCACCACGGCACCGAAGACGAACACCACGACGGCCACGACGGCGTCGACGGTGTGGTTCTTCGCGACCGGCGGGCTGTCGGACTCGGGGGGATCGTGTTCTGCTGACATGGCGCACTCGAGGTTGAGAGCTTGCGCGGAGCGCCGAACCGGCACCAGCCGGCCGGCGGCACGGCCGGGCGGCAGGACCGCCCCAACCGCTGGCCGAAAGGACACCGCGCGAGCTGCGGCGCCTGCCGGCCTTGAGGCTACTTCGCGATGAAGCCGGCTTCGGTCATCAGCTGCCGGTGCAGGATCTCGGCGCTCGTCAGCCAGCGGACGAATTCGGTGCCGGTCATCGCGGTGGTGTTGAACGCACCCTTCTCCATGAAGTCCTGCCAATCGGGCGTCTCGCGCACCTTCTTCAGCAGGTTGACGTAGAACGCCTGCTGCTCCGGCGTGACGCCCGGCGCCATGAAGACGCCGCGCAGCATCACGTAGTCGGTGGCCACGCCCGACTCCTGGCAGGTGGGGATGTCGCCCCACGACTGCTTGTCGGTGACCTTGGCCTTGTACGGCATGCGCTTGTCGTCGAACACGCACAGCGGGCGCAACTGGCCGGCGCGCCACTGGGCCACGGCCTCGATCGGGTTGTTGACGGTGGAGTCGACGTGCTTGCCGACCAGCTGCACCGCCACCTCGCCGCCGCCTTTGTACGGGATGTAGATGAACTTCGTGCCGGTGGCCTTCTCGAGCCCGACGGTGAGGATCTGGTCTTCCTGCTTCGAGCCGGTGCCGCCCATCTTGAACTTGTTCGGACCCGCAGCCTTCACCGCCGCGATGTACTCGTTAGCGGTCTTGTACGGCGTCTCGGCATTGACCCAGAGCACGAACTGGTCCAGCGCCATCATCGACACCGGCGTCATGTCCTTCCAGCTGAACGGCACGCCGGTGGCCATCGGCGTGGTGAACAGGTTGGACAGCGTGATGATGATCTTGTGCGGGTCGCCCTTGGCCTCCTTCAGCGCCAGGAAGCCCTCGGCGCCGGCGCCGCCCGACTTGTTGACGACGACCATCGACTCCTTCATCAGCTTGTGCTTGACGATGATGCCCTGGATCAGCCGCGCCATCTGGTCGGCACCGCCGCCGGTGCCGGCCGGCACCACGAACTCGACCGGTTTGCTGGGCTCCCAGGCAAGCGCCGGGCCGGCGGCCAGCGTTACCGTCGCGGCCAGCATCAACGGCGCGACCCATCGTGTCGAACGGTGGCCGTGGGGTGTACGGGACTTCATCATTCTGACTCCTGGTTGTATGCGCCAGCGTGTGGTGAAGCGGCCCAACGACGGGCGCGCGATATGGTCAGATTCTCTCCACGAAAAACGATTGACCGCAGTCAACTTCCGAAAAAACCTGCACCCAGGGTTTCCCGCATGGCTGCCGGAATGCGTGGCCCCCGCGGTCGCCGCGCATCGCTGATTGTCCGACCAATCCGACGGCTCGCAGGCTGCGCGCGGACAAACCGCCCACTCGACAGCCACGCGTTTGGAGAGCCACACGCCTGCGAGGTTCACAGGCCCGACAGCACCTTGCGCAACTTGGCGACGATTTCATCGAGGTGCTTTTCCTCCATCACCAGCGGCGGCGCGATGATCAGCGCATCGCCCGTGCTCTTCAGGTTCAGGCCGGCGTCGTACAGCCGCTTCTGCGCCTCGTGGCCACGTGCGCCGGGCGTGCCGTCCACCGCCACGTCCACCGCCGCCATCATGCCGATCGAGCGGATGTCGGTGACGATCGGCAGTTCGCGCAGCGCATGGATGGCGTCGATGAACTTCGGGCTCATCGCCGCGCCGCGCTCGATCAGCCGCTCGTTGGCGAAGATATCCATCATTGCCAGACCGGCCGCACACGACGCCGGGTGCGCCGAATAGGTGTAGCCGTGGAAGAACTCTACGCCCTTGGCCGGCCCGGCATTGGTGATGGTGTCGTAGATCTCCTGCTTCGCCGCCACCGCGCCCATCGGCTGCGCGCCGTTGGTGATGGCCTTGGCCATGGTCAGCAGATCGGGCGTGACCCCGAAGGCCTGCGCACCGAAGTTGGCGCCCATGCGACCCCAGCCGGTGATGACCTCGTCGAACACCAGCAGGATGCCGTTCTGGTCACAGATCTGGCGCAGCCGGTTGAGGTAGCCCTTGGGCGGCGGCAGGCAGCCGAACGAGCCGGCGGCGGGCTCGACGAACACGGCCGCGATGTTCTCGCCGCCGTACAGGGTGCAGAAGCGCTGCAGGTCGTCGGCCAGGTCGGCGCCGTGGTCGGGTTGACCTTTGGCGAAGCGGTTTTCCGGCAGCGCGGTGTGCCGCATGTGGTACACGCCAGCCAGCCCGGGCCCGAACGCGCGGCGGTTGTTCACCATGCCGGCCAGCGCCACGCCGCCCATGTTCACGCCGTGATAGGCGCGCTCGCGGGCCACGAACAGCTGGCGCTGCGCCTGGCCCTTCACCCGGTGGTAGGCCAGCGCCATCTTCATCGCGGTGTCCACCGACTCCGAGCCGCTGTTGGTGAAGAACACGCGGTTCAGGCCCGCCGGGGTGTACTGCGTCACCCGCTCGGCGAGTTCGAAGGCCTTCGGGTGCGCGCGCAGGAACGGCGCGGTGAAGTCCAGCGTCTGCAGCTGCTCGTACACCGCGCGCGCGATCTCCTCGCGGCAGTGGCCGGCGGCCACGCAGAACAGGCCCGCCGACGCGTCGATCACTTCCTTGCCCTCGGGCGTGTAGAAGTACATGCCCTTGGCGCGGCTGAACATCTTGGGCTCGGC
>Ga0209261_10000372_pt1 | contig 12030 bp, 13 predicted proteins | sample DOMMetBare1Fresh_FD_187470 | JGI IMG/M metagenome (GOLD analysis project Ga0209261, IMG submission 187470) | Wetland sediment microbial communities from St. Louis River estuary, USA, under dissolved organic matter induced mercury methylation -... | ecosystem: Environmental > Aquatic >...
TTCAAACGCTTCCGGACTCAGATGATCAACCGACAAACCTTCCCAGCCATCGCTGTTGGTTGATGTCCGTGCTCCGGTACAGGTGTAACCGTAACGAATGATCGTCCAATCTCCTTTAGGAGCAATCCAATCGAGCTTGCCATTTTTGAAGTTTGCTGTCAGGTCGATAACTTGGTCTTTTCTTACAGCCATTAATTTACCATCGCCATCATAATCATCACGCAATTCGTGCAACGGATAAACACCCTTCCACCCTATTTTTTCGTTAAACGTTTTTTTCTTCCAGTTTTCAATAGCTTCGTTTTGTACCGGCGCTCCTTCTTTTTTTGGAATAGCCTGTACCAAAACATCTTCGTACATCAAACTCTTTGGGGGTTGTGGCAAATCCATGCTGATCTGTTTTCCGCCATCCACATCCACTTCCGACCAAACGATCTTTTTCATGGCCATTTCCGGAGTAATTGAAGGACCACCCGGATTCCAGCCACTTCCCAAGTTTACACTCAACTCGATACCTACCCGGTCGGCTTCCTTTACTGCATGTTTATAAAGTTCCATCCATCTGGGGCTCATAAAAACCGGTCCGGCTGCGGTTTTAACTGCCACCTGGTAATTCGAACTTCCGGCATCTACCAGCGAAGCGCCACCATAGCCTTTATCTTTCATCTCTTCCAGATCGCGGGTGATCGATTCTTTGGTTGCCATGCTGTTCAGCCACCACCAGTAACAGCGAAGTCGTGCTTCGGCCGGGGGATTTTGGAATGATTTTTTCAGCTCTTCAAACGTTACTGTAGTATCTGTTGAAAGTGAATATCCGGCAGGCTGACCTGAAACCAGCAAAGAGACAAGAAGAGCAAACAATGTGATAGTTTGTTTTATCATGGTCGATTACTTTGAATTTTGGACCTACCTGGGCAGTACCCTGTAAGTGCAAAATAATTAACGTCCGTTGCTTCCAAAATACCATCCTTTTAGAATCCATAAATGGTTGGAGTGAGGGAAAGCGCGGTGAAATAAACAGCATAACTTTCCCCTGGTTATGCGAAATACTTTTCGCTGATTAATCTAAAACGGAGAAATGCGATATTCGTCTATTTCAGAACATGGTGTGCCAATACCTTTTGGACATCATACACGTCTACCGATTTGTTGAATTTTTTGATAATGCTAGGTAATGTTTCGCTTGAAATCCAAATCTTCAGTTCTGCTTCCAGATCAAATGTTCCGGCAGTTTCGACACTGAACCTCGATATTTGTTTGTAGTTAATCGACAGGTATTGTGTTTTGCCACCTGTCAGACCTTGTTTATCAACCAATATTAATCGTTTGTTTGTAAAAATAAAGGTGTCACGAATTAGTTTGAACCCTAAATCGATTGCTTCACCTTCAGTTAAAAGTTTTCCATAGTCGCGGATTAATTCATCCTGACTGACAACTCCTGCATTTCCCATCAATGCTGAAAAAAGTCCCATGATGTTTGTTTTTAAGGATTTAATTGTTCAAAGTTATCAAATAATACTTCTTCACTTCACTGTTTTTCATACCATTGTAGCTGGCTGCTTCAACATTTTAATTTAGCAGATTTTTACAACTTCAAATTACTGATCGGCAAGAAAACTTTGCATATTGTCTAAAACTTTTTCTGATAACCGAGACTGTGCTTCGAGAGTAAATCCTGAAGACCGGTCGGATATTATAATATTCGGGTATTTTGAAAACTCGTCGGAATACGCTCCTACTCCGGGCCCATCGAAAATGGCAAAAGATGTTGGGTCGCCGGAAATCCAGTTCAGAAAAGCATCTTTATCGAAAGTCAGACCTATGGAGGTATTCACGAGAATCGAATTTTGCTTTTTATTCCGGAATTCTGCTTCTCCAATCACATTGGAGTTCTTAGGTAAATGAGTGCTGATGACATCACAAGTGGCCAACAATTCGTTAAGCGGTAAAAAGCCAAAGCCTTCGGATTCCAGTTCCGGCTTTCGGCTTCGGTTGAAGTAAAACACCTTCATTCCGAAATGTTGGGCCGTACGGGCAACCATGGTTCCAAGCGTTCCCATTCCGATGACGCCCATCGATTTACCGCGCAATTCACGGTTTTCAGCTTGCCATTGGTGACTTCCAAGTCCTTTCATCAGATAAATCAGTTCAGCAAAAATGAATTCGAGTGTTCCATCATCTCCATAATCGCGTACACCTTTCACCACGATTCCCTGTTCACGTGCCTGAGCAATATCCACATTGGCGGCCTTTTCGTCATACAAACTGCAACACATGCCAATGTATTTCAGGTTCGGTGAAGCCTTAATTACTTCGCCAGTTACCCTGGTATGCCAGCTCACCAGGACACAATCCGAATCTGCGATTCTGTTCAGAATTTCGGCATCATTTTCCGGAAAATCGTTAAAAATAATGATGGGTGATTTTGAAAGCTTTGTGATTTGCTCCAATACCGAAGGCGTCAATCCACACGAATCGATGATTGTTATTTTTTGAAAAGTCATTTTGGCGGATTTTCGGACATCAATTTTCTCAATGCTGCTTCCTTTTCACCTCCCCAGTATTTGCAATCCAGATTTAAAAACACCGATGAATAAGCAATAGTTCCTTCCGTTTTCAACACAAGAATTTTAAACAGCTTCGAGGCCGCATCAATTTTAGTAAATACGGTATCGTGCAAAATGGTTTGAGTTTCGGCTCCATCCAGTATTTCCTGCAATGATTTTTTATAAAGATCAATTCCTGATTCCAATGCAGGAGTGATGAAATTCAATTCCCTATCGGTATAAATGATTGGTTTTACATGCGTCGACCTGGAAATTTGATCAAGGGTATATTTTAAAACTGGTAATAGTTCTTCACCCGTGTTGACGACCTGAATTCCTGCAGCATTTTGTGCCGGAAATGCCTTGTCAACCACCAAAATCCAATTACGGTGTCCCAGAAGTGGCAATTCTTCTGCCAAAACATTTTTCCAGCTATTTGTTTCAGTAACAGTTGCTTTAACTGTAGGATTTATGCAGGAGTTTGACATACCAAGTGCAATTAGAAGAATTAAAACGATGTTTTTCATATCAGTTAATTTTTATTTTCCGACCAATTCGGGATCACGGCCTCGCAAGGCACTCCACTTTTCGTCGATGGCTATTTGTGTTACCGGCCGTAACCCAATCAAAGCAAGCGAATCCCAAACCGTATTTCTGTTCAGGTCGTATTTCATTTTACCGGAACCTTTGGGATAACATGCCCAAAACAGACCATCATATTTTCCGGCTTTGCCAACATGTTGAATAAGCTTTTCCATCTCTGCTTGTGACGAAGCAAAAACCTGTACAAAACCGTATTTTCCAAGCTTTTCATCAACCGGAGACTGATCAAAATCGGCACCTTTCAATATTTCGAGGTATTTTTCAGGAGCATTTATAATCAGGTTTTGCTCGAAAAAACCAAATTTTAGTTTTTTAAAGATGGCTTCTTTATCCATAGTCTATTTATTTAAACTACGAAATTAAAATAAATGCCCAAATATGCCGATAGTTTCCTTACCGTTTAAATTGGATCAAAAGATAAACCAAACCACCCAAAACTGATGCTACAATCAGGTGAGCAATTAATGTAATAGCCCAGTTAAACATGTTGTATTTCGCAAATCCAACCATTAATATTCTGAAACTAAGGAACCCAAAAATCAGATTCGCGAAGTAGTTATCATGCAAAATTATTGCTGAATCTTTTCTAATAAGTCCGATTATAAGATAAGGAACAGATATAAAAGTACTTAAAGCAAATGGAATTATTGAGTATACGATTAAGGTCCTCATTTCAATGAAGCTCGAAACTCCTTTAAATCCTTTGGCAATGATCCAATATAAAAACCCTATTCCATAAGTAAATGGGAAATATATTAGTAAGATCAATATCAAATAGCCAATCACTATTGCTAATCCATTAGGATTGTTCAATAACATTGCCATCAATTTTGGAAATGCTATTGCCGCAAAAATGATTGTTCCAAGCAAATAAAGAGTAAGAGTTTCTGATTTTTTATCCTTCAGCTTATCGAGTGCTTTTGAAGGGGAAATGAAAAGCATAAGGTAATCGATCATAGAATTGGCTTTAGAGTTTTGGCTTATGCAAGATAAAACATAATTACACCAAATCAAAAACTCCATTTCAATCTTCCGAAAGTAATCTGACCAATGTCGCCAAATTCGGTTCCGGATTCTCCAAAAAAGAGCTGTCCTGTTAACATCAGTTCCAGATTACTCAACAGTGAATAGGACAGAGATGGACCTATATAAAACGATCCATCCATCGGATTGGCAATTCCGGAGAAACTGGCCGAAAGCAATGGCGTAACAGGATATGAAATCTGTCCGAACAACGAATAGCGGGCGTATGACAATTGTTTGGCCGACAAATCGGGATTAAAAAGCAAATCCATTCCACCTGCTTTTCCCTTTTTCCCATTGCTGTTATACAGCAAACTGGCATGTACATAAAAACTGTTTTTAAACGTATAATCAGCCGAACAAGAAGCCACCGTTGCTTTTACCGAATTGGAGTTTTGAGGTTCAAAATGCGTGATCTCGCCACGGAAACCGGCACCGTAAATATCGCCCGACCACCCGCCACCCATCACCCAGTCCTTGCCAGATTGTCCCCCAATCAACTGAAAATCGTAATCCCATTTCGAAAATCGGTACAATCCTGCCAGGGCCGAATGCAAACGATCGCGTCCGGGCTTGTACACCAGTTCAGCTGAAGAAGTTGTTCCGGTATAATATTGAATTCGAAATGCATCGGTTCCCGGACGTTCTTCATAATCGAAATCGAAATAAGAAAAGGTGTTAAAAATGTCGTTGGGATTCCATACCAGATTAACTCCCCAGTTCACTCTCTGCCTGCCTGCCCTGATTTGCCATTTGCCCACTGAATAATCCAGATAGGCCCTGTCAATCATCGAATGAATAAACCAGTTGTTGCTTGAAGCTGAAATCCATGAAAGATCAACCAGTCCGTAATCGGCATCAACAGTTGCCTTGTAATCGGGAAAATCTTTTACCAGGTTTCCAAAGAACAGTCGGTTACGCATTTCAAATACGGTAGTCAGTTTTTTGCTGGTATACCATTTAAAATTTAGCCGGTTGTGAATAATATTGGTTGTCAGATAATCTAATTCGACACCCGGCATTGAATTTTCGGGAGCATAAAACATGAAAAGTTCCTTCACATAACCATTCATGTTCAGTTTGCTTTCCTGAACAAAAGCTAAAAGAGGAAGAGCAACAAAAAGCGAAACAAGTGAAGACAGGCACAGAAATTTCCTGATTCTTTTTTTGAAAAGCTGAATTGTCGTTATTACTGAATGGCTCATCTTCCGGGTTTCAAATTGGGTTATTTTGTTTGGTATTCACCGGCATAATCAATCGCACAGATAGTTTGATAAGCAGGGTGTTCGCTGAATGAAACTCCCACAAACCGAAAACACGGATTCAGAATATTTTTACGGTGAGCACGCTCTTTTACTCCGTCGTCAATCAGCAGGGCAATTACAATTTGTCGTGCCTCAAAACTACCGTATGTGATGTCTTCTGCCAAACAAATGTTCCATTCGCCATACAATTCCATTCGCTTCTGAGGCGTTGATCCGTTTCGCGTAATGTGACCTATTCCTCCGTTTTTTTTCTGATCGGCTGTCAAATCTTCGCAAGCTTTTGAAAGTCCTTTTTCAGGAAGTAATATTTGCATGGGTTTACTTGCATTTAAGGCCTTAATACATTCCAACAAGGGGGCAATTCCTTCCTGCGATTTAACCGGATCTTGTCCGGGATAGGTATAAAGTTTTCCATTGAATGCCAACCGGAGTTCTTCCAGGTATTCTTCAGCAAATTTTTTCGGATTACTTCTGACTTTGTTGAGTTCAAGAATTACGTTCTTCTCAAGTTCGTTAAGGTAGACTGTGTTTATTGCCGTGTGTAATTCCGAAGGCCATAATTCTTCCGTTTGATTTTCCGGAGAGACAATACCAATAAGGCTTGTCAACAGTATGATGAGTATTTTATGCATCTCCAATTTTGGTTTTCCTTTTTTCTGCTATAAATCCATTTCGACCGAAAATAGATAAGCGTTCTTTTGTTCATTTTTGTATGGACGAGATGTTGCTTTGATTACTTAAAACTAACATACTTTCTTCGCTACGCTGTTCTTATTTTCTAAGAACTGCAACTGAATACTTATTCCAGTTTTCCATGCTTCTGGTTCCATGCTCCATGCCCAATTTTCTCAGCTATTTCCTTTCGTCACTGATAATCTTCCCGTCTTCCAGCGTAATTACCCGCCGGGCCTTGTTGACCACCCTTTGATCGTGTGTACTGAAAATGAAGGTGATTTTTTCTGTTTTGTTGAGTTCCTCCATGATTTCCAGCAGATTTTCAGTCGACTTGCTGTCAAGATTCGCTGTAGGTTCATCGGCCAGAACAAATTTTGGCTTCGACGCCAAAGCACGCGCTACTGCAACCCGCTGTTGCTGTCCGCCTGAAAGTTTATTGGGACGACTGTTTTCCCTTCCTTCCAGTCCAACAGCTTTCAATAAACTCATGGTGCGATTGATGCGTTCTTCCTTTGGCCGGTTTTGCAAATGCATAATAAACTCCACATTTTCTTTGGCCGTTAAAACGGGAATCAGGTTATAGGCCTGAAAAACAAACCCGATGTTGTTTAGCCGGAAGTCGATCAGCTGAGTTGAACTTAGTTTGCTGATTTCAGTTCCACCGATGGAAATAAATCCTGAAGTGGGCTGATCCAATCCGCCCAACATATTCAGGAAAGTTGTTTTACCTGATCCTGACGGACCTACAATTGCGGTAAATTCACCTTCTTCAATGCTTAAGTCCACTCCGTTCAGCGCGTGAACTTTCACTTCCGAATCATTGTAGACCTTCTCCAGCTGTTTGACTTCAATGACGTTCATATTTCTTTTGTATTAGTTCCAGGTTTAAAGTTCCAAATTCCAAGTCAGAAAGGTATCAAAAAAGTTTTCTATTTAAATTTGTTCCCTTTCAGTTCAGAATCCTTCAAGTATATGATAAAACCTTTCAGCATTTTGCTACATTCCTGACTCTTGTCATATGCCATATCAAACTCATCCTGAGTGATATATTCATTATCCATTGCACGGTAAAGTTGAGAACGAGTTTAGCCACAGGAGCCTATTGAAATGGATAAGAATTGAATAAATTCTTTATTCCCGTCTCTTTCAAATCCTTCAGCTATGTTTATCCATGATGGAGCCAGAAGAACCTTTGATTTGCCCTACAAGCTTAAAATCCTTTGAGAATAATTCTTTCAGTGTCAGTTTATGAACTTCCCTGCAAAGTTCTCTGGCCATTTGCCATACTTTCAAATCTTCAAACCTTTCAACTCTCGACATATCATTAATTTTGAGATTAATCATAAATTACCAGTAAAGCACATACTTGAAATTTGAAACTTGAAACTTGGAACTCCATCGTCACATATCAATCCGAATCGCTTCCGCCGGTTTGTATTTCAAGGCTTTCCGGGCCGGATAAACGGATGCGACAAGTCCGGTAACAAGAACCAGTATGACAATGACAATAACCATTCGAAACTCAACAACCGGAAAAACCAGTGAGCTGTAACCCATATCTTCAAGTCCTTTGGCATAAAACGACAAATCAATTCCTGATTTCATGGTTGCCAATGTGACCGCAATTCCAAGTAAAATACCAAAGAATCCACCCGTCAGAGTCAGTAAAACGGTTTCGAGCATCAGCATCCGGAATACCCTGAATTTGCTCATACCAACGGCCATCAGCATCCCGATTTCCTTAACACGCTCCATCACTGCCATTAACATGGTGTTGACAATGCCAAATCCAAGCGATAACAAAATGATTCCAATGAAAAAATAAATGTAGATATTGCCATATTCGTTGAGGATACCCAACTCTGGAGTCATTTGTTTCCAGTTTTGGACCAGCAAACCGGGATGGTTTTGTGCCAATGATTTGGTGTTGGCATCAAGTTCATCATGATCTTTGAGATGCACAACAAGCTCGTGTGAAACGTTTTCATCCAGTTGTACAAACCGCGCCAGATCTGATTTTAAAATAAACACATTCATTTCTTCGAACATGCCGTTTCCCACGCTGAAAATACCACATACCCTGAACGCTTCATTGGTCAGATGACCTTGAGAATCCTGCAGAGTAATAACCAGCTTGGAATGCAGCTTAACTTTCAGCTTTTCGGCCAGTTTCTTTCCAATCAGGATGGGATTACGCTTGATGCCTTCAAAGTATTTACCATCAGGAACTTTAGTGTAAAGATTTGTTACCGTTTTTTCCATGGCCGGATCAATGCCAAGTATCTTCACGCCGGTACCGGTTTCTGCCGAAGCAATCATGCCCTGCACCACCAATCGCGGACTGACGCCATTTACAAAATCCTCTTTGGCTATGTCAGCAGAAAGCTGATCACCGTTTTGAATCGAATATTTTAGTTCGAAATTATCGCCAAACTCTGTCCGGTGAATCTGGATATGCGACACTTCAGTCTCTACCCCGGCTTCAAGCCTCTGGTTAATCCAGCCTTTATAAAAAGTGGCTGTAAATACTCCGGCAAACATCCCAATGGTAATAGCCGAAATAATTACACCCGAGCGAACCCTGTTGCGCCAAATGTTCTTCCAGGCAATTGATGTGATCATAGTATCAGGTTTCAAATTCCAAGTTTCAATCTGTTACGAGTTTCGGGATATGGGTTGCGAGTATTATCTCCATGCATTTTGCCCCATGCTCCTTGCTCTAAGTTCCGCGCAACGCTTTAATTTCTTTGATTTTGAGCGAAGCAATTACCGGATAAATGCCAATGAGTGCGGTCAATACAAAAACACTGATTGCCTGTTGCCAGAAAACTTCCGGAGCGGTAGAAAAAAACATGTATGGTTCGAAGCCAAAATCCTCCATTAGTTTGGCAGTTTCACCGGTCAACGGAATTGGATTTCGGGACTGAATCAGGATTAAAGGCAGCGTAACCGCAATACCCGACAAAATTCCCAACAAACCGATAAACAGCGTTTCGATGAAAAGCACGACCGACAGTTTTCGTTTTTGCATCCCTATGGAAATCATTACCCCGAATTCGCGTCGCCGTTCAGCAATCATCATCATTATAGTTCCGAATATTCCGAAAGCAATAACTATGTACAGGATGGCTTTCATAATGATCCCTCCAGCCCGGTCACTTTCAATCTGCTGTACCACTTCAGGCTGCATTTCTTCCCAGCTCATAACCGAATAAGGTTCCTTTATTTCTGATTTTAATTTTTTCAGCGTTCGTTGCATGGCATCGTTGTTTGCTACATTCACTACCATCGAAGTGAGTTTATTTTCGGCACCCAGAAAACTTTGGCAAGTTGTCAGTTCCATGTAAATGATTGATTTGTTCAGTTCGGGTGAAACATGCTTGATGATTCCATGAACCGGAAATTTGCCAGCCGCGCTGACACCATGGTATCCCTGGGTGATGATGACCAAAGTATCGTTCAAGTTCAGTTTCAGATAATCAGCCAGGCCTTTCCCAATGACAACTCCTTTATCGTCAGTCTGTAGGTATTTTCCTTCCACAATTTTGTCGGCTATTCCGGTCAGCTTCGTTTCAAGGTCAGGTACTATTCCAAAAATGGCCGATCCCCTTGTCAGTTCACCAGCCGAAGCCAAACCAAAGGATTCAAGCCGCGGAATGACCAAATCTACTTCCTGATGCTTTTTGAGTTGACTGATCAACTCCTGATCAAAATCGAAAGAATTGTTGATGCTCCGGTTTTCCCAATAATCCGACTTGTGAACCTGCATATATCCGGAATAAAACTTGACCACAATCTCAACCATTTTATCATACGAACCCTCCTGCATGGAAGTCATATATGCCGACAACAACACTCCAAAAAAGATGGATGCGACAGTAATCAGCGTTCGGCGCTTGTTCCGCCAAATGTTTCTCCATGCCATGATAAGAAGCCTCCCCCAACCCCTCCGAAGGAGGGGCGAAAGGACGGGTACTTGTTGATTTTCTTGTTTCATATTTGATATATTTCTCTGTACAACAGACCCTGAAACAAGTTCAGGGTGACTCTATCTATTCTGTAGAGCGATGCTCAGAGCGTCATGCTGAACTTGTTTCAGCATCTGTTTACATTTCCAGAACATCGTATTTTTAGCTCTGGTCCAAACTCCCTCCCTTTCTGGGAGGGTTGGGGTGGGGCTTCTTTACTTAATTTTTTTCATATTCTGAATCGAGAAAAAGTCTTCTTTCAGCGGTACATCAAAGTCGGTGTTTTCGAAAATCATGATCGTTTTTTGGCCTTTCTTGTCAGCTGGAATCATTTCCATTCGACAGGGGATTATGCGATCGTCCATCTTTTTGATGTCGCTCAGAATTTCAGTACTAACTAAAACTCCATCCTCATCGAAAAATTCGGCTTTAAGCCACAGATAATCTTTTTTACTAACCCACATCAAAACCTTGCCCCAAACAACCGGCGCATTTTCGAGTGGTGTTAATTCAACTTTGTAGCAGACATAATTGTCAATGGTTTCTTCGCCAAGTAATTTGTGTGTATAATCTTTCACGATGGATGATTCGCGCACCAGGTCGTCGTTGGTAAAATCGGAACCCATCCACGATTGCATCATCATCGAAGGAGGAATTTTAATCATCCGTTCGATTGATGGAACCCAGTTCCACATTTCGTTTTGACGTTTCAGGAAAACCTGCCCCTTCTCTTTGGCTGGCGCGGTCACATAAATCAATGAATATTCCGTTCCGAGCGCCCAGCTTTTCATCGAGATGGTTCGCGACCAGGTTGGCCGTTCGATGGTCATTGAAAAACTTCCGGTACTCGAAGTTCCGCGAAATTTCTCATCCGATTTCCTGATAATTTCCTTAATATCCTGTGCCGAACAAATGGAACTGATCAGGATAAGAAAAATGAGGATAAAATAGAGTTTCATGGCACCTATCCGTTTATGCCTTTGCTGTATCTTCTTTTGTTTCGGTACCGGAAACATCGCTGGATGCTTTAGATTCAGCAGATTCAACTGCAGGTTCAACTGGATTCTCTGCTGATAAATCCGTTTCAGCCACCGGATCAGCCTCTGGTTCCGCACCTCTGATTTTTGCTTCAAGATTGTCAACAACCGTTACTGCTTTGGCTTCAAATTCCTGCCATACTTCTTCAGCTTTGGTTTCAATCTTATCTTTGGTTGCATCGGCTTTTTCCTGGACTTTTTCGCTGGTTTCCTTTACAAAATCTTTCAGGTTTTCTTTAGCTTCATCAACAACTTCCTCAAGCTTTTCAGACTTTTCTTTTACAAATTCTTTTGCTTCTTCAATACCCTGTTCCACTTTTTCAGTACCAACTTTCTTGCTGGTTGAAAACAAATTTTTTAATGAATCTTTTAGTCCCATGGTTAATGTGTTATTTAGTTTATTAGCAAATATACAATCCATTTGAAAATGATGAAGATATAGTGACATTTATCTTCAGATAAAAGATTGAGATTTAACTAAAAAGAGGTTGCTACATGCTCAAGTAACAACCTCTTTCAGAAATAAATATTTTAAAGAGAGGAATTACCACCCTGTTTGAACAGTCATATTTACTTCAACCTTTTTTAAACAATCGCTATATCTTTTATAATACTCCTCTGCCTTTTCTTTTCCGTATTTTACAGTCAGGATATGAAGTATCTCGTAATTGGTATCTTTCATGACCGGATCCATCAGATAGAAATAAGTATAAGTTCCATCCTGATTTTGTTTTTCAGGTTTCAAAAATCGCACAGTTTTGGTCGCAACGGAAGCAACCTCATCGCCTGCTGGCTTCAGATACTTCAGGTTAAAATCTTCGTAATCTGCCACTTTATCTGCTTTTACATGGTTTGCAATTACCCAAACATTCCCGTCAACAGCAGCACGAGCCTGCACCGGTGGATTATTGGT
>Ga0209261_10000373_pt1 | contig 12018 bp, 13 predicted proteins | sample DOMMetBare1Fresh_FD_187470 | JGI IMG/M metagenome (GOLD analysis project Ga0209261, IMG submission 187470) | Wetland sediment microbial communities from St. Louis River estuary, USA, under dissolved organic matter induced mercury methylation -... | ecosystem: Environmental > Aquatic >...
TCCAGGCGCACCAGGGTCGGGATGCTGCGAATGCCAAACCGGGCCGCCACGCGAGGGCTGTCGTCGCTGTTGACCTTGACCAGCAGCGCGCGACCGCGCAGCGACTGCGCAGCCTGTTCGAACTGAGGCGCCATCGAGCGGCACGGGCCACACCACGGCGCCCAGAAATCGACCACCACCGGCAGCTCGGTGCCCTGCACCACGGCATCGAAGCCGGCATCGTCCAGCGCCACGGTCCGGCCATCGAGCAAGGGGCTGCCGCAGCGCCCGCAGACCGGGTTGTCCGCCAGACGCGCCTCGGGAACCCGGTTCTTCGCCCGGCATTGCGGGCAGGTGACATGGGTCGTATCCATGCCGTGCAGATTGGCACAAACGGTCCGGTTTCAAGGCAGCGCGGGCGTAAGCTCGGAATAATCGACGCCGCCCTCGCGTATGCCCAACGTGCAAGCCAACGACGTGTTCCGCCAGCAGTTGCTGGGCGCCATCCCGCGCCTGAGGCGGTATGCGCGCTCGCTGGTGTTTGACGCCGCCGCGGCCGACGACCTGGTGCAGACCACGCTCGAGCGCGCGCTGGCGCACTGGCACCAGTTCGACCAGCGGCGCGATTTGCTGGTGTGGGTGCTGTCGATCGCGCACAACGCGCACATGGACCAGCGCCGCCGCGATTCGCGGGTGTCGGTCGTCGACCCCGAACGCGCCAGCGCCGAGCAGGACGCCATCGCAGCCGACCCGGGCGTGGACATCGGCCTGCGCCTGGACCTGATCAACGCACTGGCCAGGCTTTCGGTCGAGCAGCGCGAACCGCTGTTGCTGGTCAGCGTCGAGCAATTGACCTACGCCGAGTGCGCCGAGGTGCTGCGCATTCCGGTCGGCACGGTGATGTCGCGCGTCTCTCGCGCCCGCGTCGCCCTGCGTCAGTGGCTCGACGGCAGCGTGCGACCGACATCCAACCTGCGCAGCCTGAGGCGGGTGGTGTGAACATGGACACGCAACGACCCGACGATGAACTGATCTCCGCCTGGCTCGACGGCGAAGTCGAAGGCGCCGACGGCGAGCGGGTGCAGGCCTGGCTGCGCGACCATCCGGACGACGCCGCGCGCGTGCGGCTGTGGGCCGCGGATCGCGACGCGCTGCGCGCGCGCATGGCCTCGGTGCTGGACGAGCCGGTGCCCGAGCGGCTGTCGCAGGCGGTGTGGCGGCGCAGCGGTGGCTCCTCCGGTGTTCGCGGCGCCTGGCTTCAGGCGGCGATGGCGGCCGGTTTGTTGCTGGCCGGCGCGCTTTTCGGCGCGGCCTGGGTTCGCGGCACGCCCGGCGAGCTGCGGCTGTCCTCGGCACCACGCTGGACCCAACGGGCGGCGGTGGCGCATGCGGTCTACGCGCCGGAGGTGCGACACCCGGTCGAGGTCAACGTGCGCGAGGGCGATGCCGCGCAGCAGCGCGAACAGGAGCAGCACCTGTCGCGCTGGCTGACGCGGCGGGTATCGGTGCCGGTGAAGCTGTTCGATCTGCGCGAACAGGGATTCGAGCTCGTCGGCGGCCGATTGTTGCCTGATGGGGCCGGACCCAGTGCGCAGCTCATGTACCAGGATGGCGCCGGCCAGCGCGTCACGATCTACCTGCGCAAGGCCGATCAGGACACGCCGGCGGCCTTCCGCTTCGAGCGCCAGGGGGATCTCGGGCTCTTCTACTGGGTCGAGGGCGACTGCGGCTTCGCGCTGGTGGGGCCCCAGTCGCGCGAGCGCCTGCTGGCGTTGGCGCAAAGCATCTACCAACAGGACCAGCGCACGGCGTCGGCACCCTCGCGCTGAGGCGCGAGGACCCGGTCCCTAGAATCGCCGCATGCCTTCCCCGCATGCGCCGATGCCGGCGACGAACTCGCGCCTGGGCGCCGCGCATCGTTTGCTGGTGGTCACGGTGCTGGGTTTCGCCTCGGGGCTGCCGCTGGCGCTGACCGGTCAGGCTCTGCAGGCCTGGCTCAGTGTGGAAGGCATCGATATCGCGACGATCGGCTTCCTGAGCCTCGTCGGCCTGCCCTACACCTTCAAGTTCCTGTGGGCGCCGCTGATGGACCGCTTCGAGCTGCTGTCGCTGCTCGGGCGCCGACGCGGCTGGCTGGTGCTGACCCAGCTCGCCTTGGCGTTGACGCTCTGGGCGCTGTCGTCGACCTCGCCATCGCAATCGCTGCAGGTCTTCGCCCTGCTCGCGCTGACCGTCGCATTTGCGTCGGCGTCGCAGGACGTCGTGATCGACGCCTACCGCACCGATCTGTTGCCGCCCGCCGAGCGCGGCCTGGGCTCGTCGCTCAACGTGCTGGGCTATCGGCTGGCGATGATCGTCTCAGGAGGCGTGGTGCTGATCTGGACCGACGCGACTCAGGGCGGCGGCTGGAGCTGGCCGCAGGTGTATCGCACGATGGCGTGGCTGATGGTGGCTGCTGCGGGTTTCTCGGCCGTGGCTCTGCCGCGGCTGGCGCATCCGGTCACGCCGCGCAGCGTGGCCCGGCACGACGTGGTCGGGTTCATCGCGGTGCTGGCCGCGGTGGCGCTGGGTTATGCCGTCACCAACCAGTTCGGCGGCAAGCTCGCGGCCGCGCTGCTGTCGGGATGGCTGGATGCCAGCAGCATGGCCCCGGCCCTGAAGGCACGCTGGGTCGATCTGGCGGCACTGCTGCTGGGCATTGCGATCACGCTGCCATTGGCAGCGTTCGCCGCGCGTCGGGCACGCTTCGAGACGCTGCTGTCGGGGCTGTCGAACTACTTCGCACAGCCGGGCGCGGCCGGCTTCCTGCTGCTGATCGTGTTCTACAAGCTCGGCGACGCATTTGCCGGCTCGCTGATGACGCCGTTCCTGCTGCAGGCGATGGCCTTCAGCTCGGCCGAGGTGGGGGTGGTCAACAAGATCATCGGTCTGTGGCTGACGATCGGCGGCGCGCTGATCGGCGGCGCGCTGATGCTGCGGCTGGGGCTGTGGCGGGCACTGCTGGTGTTCGGTGTGCTGCAGATGCTCAGCAACATCGGCTTCTGGTGGCTGGCCGTGTCGGGCAAGGGGCTGATGCCCGGGCTGGTGATTCCGGCGTTCGACTGGGGCATCGTGCAACTCACCCAGCCGACGCCGGTGGACGGCGGGCTGCTGATGGTGATCGCCGCCGAAAACCTTTCCGGCGGGATGGGCACGGCGGCGTTCGTGGCGTTTCTGATGAGCTTGTGCAACCAGCGCTTCACCGCCACGCAATTCGCGCTGCTGAGCGCATTCGCGTCGATCGGTCGGGTCTGGGTGGGGCCGCTGGCGGGCGTGCTGGCCGAATCGATCGGCTGGCCGACGTTCTTCATCGTCTCCACGCTGCTGGCATTGCCGGCACTGGTGATGCTGTGGTGGCTTCGCGCGCCGATCCGCGCGCTGGAACCCGACAACGCCGCTTCCGGGGACAACCGATGAGTGCCTGCAGGCGTTGAGGCGGCTGCCTAGAATGCTCGGGACCCTGCCGGCAAGCCGGCTCCAGAAAGACATGGACAACCACCTCCACACCGCCGCGTCGATTGACCTGCCTGCGCTGGCGACGCGTGGGTCGGGTTGCCGCTGTGCCGCGCATTCGCGGCGGCTGTTCACCGGTGGGCTGCTGGCGGCGGTGACGATACCGGGCGCCGCGTTCGCGCAGACGATTCCCGAGTGCAAGCGCAGCGGCTTTGCCAAGATGGCGCCGGCGCAGCAGATCGAGCAGGCCGCCGGCCAGCAGTACCTGCAGATGCTGCAGCAGGCGTCAAACCAGAAGGCGCTCGGCCCCAAGGACCATCCGCAGGTGGTGCGGCTGCGCGCGATCGCCGACCGCATCATTCCGTTCACCAAGGACTGCAACGACGCCGCGAAGAACTGGCGCTGGGAAGTCAACCTGATCGGGTCGCAAGAGCTCAACGCCTTCTGCATGCCCGGTGGCAAGATCGCCTTCTACTACGGCATCCTGGCCAAGCTGCAGCTCGACGACGACGAAGTCGCCGCGATCATGGGACACGAGGTGTCGCACGCGCTGCTCGAGCATGCCCGCGAGCGCATGGGCAAGACATTGGCCACACGCGGCGCCATCGAACTCGGCGCGGCGCTGTTCGGGCTCGGCAGCGCGGGCCGCACGTTGGGCGACATCGGTGGGCAGCTGCTGACGCTGCGTTTCAGCCGCGATGATGAATCCGAGGCCGACGCGCTCGGATTGATCCTGGCCGCCAAGGCGGGCTACAACCCGCGCGCCGGAGTGACCCTGTGGCAGAAGATGCTGTCGGCCAACAAGGGCGCGCCGCCGCAGTGGCTCTCCACGCATCCCTCGGGCGAGTCGCGCATCCGCGACATCGAGGCGCGTCTTGCACGTGTCGAGCCGCTGTACGCCACGGCACAGAAGCCGCCGCAGCGGTTCGGGCCGCCGCCGTTGAAGGCCGCCGCGGCCTCCGCGACGCCGCCTGGCTGAGGCGCCGCGGCTGGGTCAGGTGCCGCCGACAAACGGATTGTTGCGTCTCTCCGCGGCGAAGGTGCTCTCGGGTCCATGCCCGGGGATGAACACCGTGTCGTCACCCATCGGCCACAGGCGCTGCGTGATCGAAGCCAGCAGCGTGTCGAGATTGCCGCCGGGAAAATCGGTGCGACCGATCGATCCGGCGAACAGCACGTCGCCGACGAACGCGCGCTTCGCCTCGGCGCTGTAGAACACCACGTGGCCCGGTGTGTGGCCGGGACAGTGCCGCACATGCAGCGTGCACCGGCCCACCGAAACCGTGTCACCGTCGTCCAGCCAGCGGTCTGGCGTGAACGCCTCGGCCGGCGGAAAACCGAACATCCGGCTTTGCTGCGGCAGACCGTCGATCCAGAACTGGTCGCCGGGATGCGGGCCGACGATCGGCAGATGCAACTGCCGCGCCAGCGCACCCGTGCCGCCGGCGTGGTCGATGTGGGCGTGCGTCAGCAGGATCTGCTTGAGGACGACGTCATGGGCTTGGGCGGTCGCCAGCAGTTCGTCCAGGTCGCCGCCAGGATCGATCACGGCGCCTTCCATCGTCTGGTCGCACCAGACGATGGAGCTGTTCTGCTGGAACGGCGTGACGGGAACGGTGTGGTAGCGCAGCATGCCGGCCATGCTACCCGCGCCGGCAGGGGGAACCTCGAGAGACGTCAGAACCGGAAGCTCACTCCCAGCGACACCTGGGGCACGAAGCGGATGCGGCCGATGCCCTCGCGCAGCTGGGCCAGTTCCTTGTCGAGCTCCGACTGCGGCACATTGCCCAGGTTCGGCCCGCTGTGCGATTCGCTGATGGTGGGCCTGCCGATCGAGCCGCCCAGGTCGAACAACAGCGTGCTGCCCGCACCGAGGTGGTGTCCATAGCCCACGCCCAGGTAAGGCGTGGTGCTCGGAAAGCGCACCGAGACATCGAAACGGTCGCTCGATGACGTCGCGAACGTACTGTCGCCGATGGTGATGGTGCCGCCGTTGCCGTTGGCGCGAAGGTCCACGCGCATGCGGTTGAAGGTCAGGCCGCCGGTCAGCCGCATGCCGCCCGCGACGAACCAGTCCATCAGGAACGCACCGCGGTCGGACCTCAGCGTGCCGCTGTAGGAGACCCCTTCTTCGATCGAATCGCGACCGATGCTGCCGAGCGTGGCGGCGTCTGCGCGCAACGTGAAACGCGGCGAGATCGGCTGGGCCCAGCCGACCAGCACCCCGGGCAGGCCGACGCTGGTGTACAGCTCGCCGGCCTGCGCGGCAGCGGTCAGCGACGAAACGGCAAGCGCGACGGCGAGGCAGTGGGTTTTCATGGGGCGCTCCGCGAGGCTGGGTTGGGCGGGCCGCGCTGGGCTTGCCGCACGCCATCAGTGTGGATGCGCCGGCTCCTCGACAAACGAGCCAGAAGGTAACGAATCCGGCCCGAGTGATCGATTCACGCACGACCGTGGCGCGGCCGGCGTGCGCGTGTCACTCAAAGCGAGAAGTCGTAATCGACTGTCACCGGAGCATGATCGGAGAAGCGCTGGTCGAGAAAGATCGCCTCGCGCGTGGCCTTCGCGGCAATGCCCGGGGTGGCCAGGTGGTAGTCGAGCCTCCAGCCCACGTTCTTGGCCCAAGCCTGGCCCCGATTGCTCCACCAGGTGTATTGCTCGGGTTTCGTGTTCAGGCGGCGGAACACATCGACCAGTCCGGCCTCGTCGAGCAACTTGGTCATCCAGGCGCGCTCGTCGGGCAGGAACCCGGAATTCTTCTGGTTGCTCTTCCAGTTCTTCAGGTCGATCTGGTGGTGCGCGATGTTGACGTCGCCCACCAGAATGAACTCGCGCTGCGTTTTCAATCGCAGCAGGTGCGGGTAGATGACGTCGAGAAAGCGGTACTTGGCCCGCTGGCGGTCCACGCCCGTGGTGCCGCTCGGGAAATAGCAGCTGATGACGCTCAGCTTTCGCTTGGCGTTGTCGAAGCGCGCTTCAACGTAGCGGCCCTCCGCGTCGAATTCCTTGCTCTGAAGGCCCACGATCACGTCGCTCGGCTTCTTGCGCGTGTACAGGCCGACGCCGGCATAGCCCTTCTTCTGCGCGAAGTGGAAGTGGCCCTGCAGGGAGCCGATACGTTCGAAACGACCGGCCACATCATCGGCCTGGGCCTTGACCTCCTGCACGCCCATACAATCGGCGCCCGCCTGTTCGGCCCAGGCGACGAATCCCTTGTTGGCGGCCGAGCGAATGCCGTTCAGATTGAGCGTGACGAGGCGAAATCCCACGATGGCACCCATGCAGCAAAAGTCGGCCCGTACGGACGCATTGGCGCAGGAGTTCGTTCGCTTCGCGGTCGAGGCCGGCGTGCTGCGCTTCGGGGAGTTCAAGACCAAGGCCGGCCGGCTGTCGCCATACTTCTTCAATGCCGGCGGCTTCGACGACGGAGTCAAACTCGGTCGCCTGGCGGCATTCTATGCACGTCGCCTGGTCGACTCCGGGCTGCGCTTCGACATGCTGTTCGGCCCGGCCTACAAGGGCATCACGCTGGCCGCGGCGGTGGCGATCGAGCTCGCGCGGCTGGGCCGCAACGTGCCCTTCGCTTACAACCGCAAAGAGAACAAGCACCATGGTGAGGGGGGCAACCTGGTCGGCGCGCCGCTGGCCGGCCGCGTTGTGGTGATCGACGATGTGATCTCGGCGGGCACCTCGGTGCGCGAGTCGATCGGCATGATCCGCGCGGCGGGCGCCGCTCCGGTCGCAGTGGCCATTGCGCTGGACCGGCAGGAACGCGCCGCCGAGGCTGGAGTGGACAAGCCGGCCTCTGCCGTGCAGTACGTCATGGCAGAACTGGGGATGGACGTGGTCGCCATCGCAACCTTGGGGGACCTGTTGGAGTATCTTTCGACCGCGGGCGACAGCGCGCTCGCAGAGCATGCCGCCCGCGTGGCGGCCTACCGAGATCAATACGGAGTGCCGTGAGACCCGTGGCCGCGTTCAGCAGCGTGACCCTGGCCGCCACCCTGGTTCAGGGATTGGCGGCGTTGCTGTTTGCAGTGCCGGCTGCCGCCGCCGCCGAACACGCAACGGGCGCCGGCGCCATCTACCTGTGTGTCGACGACAAGGGTCACAAGCGCATGCTGGATCGTCCGATCCGCGAATGCAGCGATCGCGAGCAGACGATACTGAACAAGGATGGTTCGGTGCGTGGCAAGTTGCCGCCGGTGCTGACGGCGGATGAGCGCGCCGAGCGCGAAGCGCTCGAGCGCAGGCAACTCGAGGCCCGCGCGGCGCAGAACGACGAAATCCGCCGCGACCGCAACCTGAAGGCCCGCTACCCCAGCGAGGCGGTGCACACCAAGGCCCGCGAATCGGCGCTCGAAGCCGTGCGCAAGGCGATGAAGAACTCTGAGTTGCGCCTGCAGGAGTTGCGCGACGAGCGCAAGCCGCTGATGCAGGAGGCCGAGTTCTACAAGGGCAAGAAGATGCCGGCGCGCCTGAAGCAGCAGATCGAGGCCAACGACACGTCGGTGGCCGCGCAGCGCGAGGCGATCCAGAATCAGGAAGCCGAGCTCGGCCGCATCAACAATATCTACGACGTGGAACTGGACCGGCTGCGCAAGCTGTGGAACGGGGCGCAACCCGGAACACTCGGCTCGATCACGCAGGTCAACGTCGGGCTGACCACTCGTTGAATTGGATGCGCGGCGCCGGAACATTGCAGGCCGTTGCGGCGCTGGCGCTCGTGGTGTTTGCCGTGCCGGCCGCCCAGGCGCGACCAGCGACCTACCACTGCGGCGAGACCCTGGAATTCAAGGTCGATTTCACGCCGCGCAAGGCGCAGCTGCACCTCGCAGAAAAGCAGTACACGCTGGTGCGGATCAAATCGGCGCATGACGCCCACTACGTGAACCGCAAGGCCGGCATCAGGTTGGTTGCGAAGAAGGGTGATCTGTCGCTGCACGAAGGCGGCCGCGATCACCAGTGCAAGCTGCAGATCACGCCGTAGAGGCGACCGCCAGGCGCCGGCTCAGCGCGCGAGCTTCTTCTTCAGGAGGTCGTTGACCTGGGCTGGATTGGCCTTGCCGTGGCTGGCCTTCATCACCTGACCGACAAGGGCGTTGAACGCTTTGTCCTTGCCGGCGCGGTATTCCTCGATCGATTTCGGGTTGGCACCGAGCACTGTGTCGATGATCTGGTCGAGCGCGCCGGTGTCGTTCAGCTGCTTCAGGCCCCTGGCCTCGATCACGGCGTCCACGTCGTCGAGCCCGCTGTCCCAGAGCGCCGACAAGACCGCCTTGGCGCTCGCAGCCGACAGCGTGTCGTCGGTCACCCTGCCGATCAGCCTGCCGAGCGTGGGTGCCTTCACCGGCACGGCGTCGATGCCGCGGGATTCGGCGTTGAGTCGCCGTGACACCTCGCCCATCAGCCAGTTGGCCGCCAGTTTCGGCTGCCGGCAGGCGTCGCGGACGGCTTCGTAGTAGCGCGCGAACGCCAGGCTCTGCGTCATCATCGCCGCGTCTTCCGCCGGCAGTCCGTCCTCGCGCTGGAAGCGCTCGGCCATGCTGCCCGGCAGTTCGGGCATCGCGGCCCTGACCCGTTCGATCCACTGCGGCTCGATCACCAGCGGAGGCAGGTCGGGATCGGGGAAGTAGCGGTAGTCGTGCGCGTCTTCCTTGGTGCGCATGGAGCGCGTCTCGCCGCTGTCGGGGTCGAACAGCACGGTGGCCTGCTCGATCGTCAGGCCGTCCTCGAGCCGATCGATCTGCCAGTCGACTTCGAAGTCGATTGCCTGCTGCATGAAGCGAAACGAGTTCAGGTTCTTGACTTCGCGTCGTGTGCCGAACGGCGAGCCCGGCCTGCGCACCGACACGTTGGCGTCGCAGCGGAAGCTGCCTTCCTGCATGTTGCCATCGCAAATGTCCAGCCACATGACCAGCGCGTGCAGCGCCTTGGCATACTCCACCGCCTCGGCGGCCGAGCGCATGTCGGGTTCGGTCACGATCTCCAGCAGCGGCGTGCCGGCCCGGTTGAGGTCGATGCCGGTGAAACCGTGATAGTCCTCGTGCAGCGACTTGCCGGCGTCCTCCTCGAGGTGCGCGCGCGTCAGGTTCACCGTCCGCCGCGAGCCCGCGAGCAGGAACGACACGCTGCCGCCCTGCACCACCGGCGTTTCGTACTGGCTGATCTGGTAGCCCTTGGGCAGGTCGGGGTAGAAGTAGTTCTTGCGCGCGAAGATCGACAACGGCGCCACCTTGGCCCCCACCGCCAGCCCGAAGCGGATGGCCCGCTCGACCGCGGCGCCATTCAGGACCGGCAGGCTGCCCGGCAACGCGAGGTCGACGGCGCAAGCCTGCGTGTTGGGCGCAGCGCCGAAGGCGGTGCTCGCACCGGAGAACGCCTTGCTGCGCGTGGACAGCTGCGCATGGGTCTCGAGGCCGATCACGACCTCGTAGCCGCGCACAAGCAAGGCAGCCGCCACGCTCACACCCCAGGCGGCACTGCGAGGTGCCAGTCGGTGGCCTGCTGCAGCGCGTGCGCCGTGTGCAGCAGACGCGTCTCGTCGAAGTAGTTGCCGATCAGCTGCAGCCCCACCGGCATGCCATGTTCGCCGCGGCCGGCGGGCACGCTCATGCCGGGCAGTCCGGCCAGGCTGGCCGGCAGCGTGAAGATGTCGGCGAGGTAGGCCTTGACCGGGTCGTCGCCCTGCTCGCCCAGCCGCCAGGCCACGCTTGGCGCCACCGGGCCGGCCAGCATGTCGCAATCGCGAAAGCAGCGCTGAAAGTCGTCGGCGATCATGCGGCGCAGCTTCTGTGCCTGCAGGTAGTACGCATCGTAGTAGCCGTGCGACAGCACGTAGGTGCCGATCATGATCCGGCGCTTGACCTCGGCGCCGAAGCCTTCGGCGCGTGTCTTTCGGTACATGTCGAGCAGGTCGGTGAAATCCTTGGCCCGATGCCCGTAGCGCACGCCGTCGAAGCGTGACAGGTTCGAACTCGCTTCGGCCGGGGCAATGATGTAGTAGACGGGAATCGACAACTCGGTTCGCGGCAGACTCACGTCGACCAGCGTGGCGCCGAGCTTTTCCAGCTCGGCCAAAGCGGCGCGCACGGCGCCTTGCACATCGTGGCCGAGTGTCGGCGGAAAGAACTCTCGCGGCACGCCAATGCGCAGGCCCGACAGCGGGCGGGTTGCCGACGCGCCGGGCCGGGCCGCCTGCATCGACGCAGCGTAATCTTGCGGCGGTCGTTCGGCACTGGTGGCGTCGCGAGCGTCGAAACCACTCATGGCGCCCAGAAGCAGCGCGCAGTCTTCGGCCGAGCGGGCCAGCACGCCGGCCTGGTCGAGGCTCGAGGCAAAAGCGATCATCCCGTAGCGCGAGCACACGCCGTAGGTCGGCTTGATGCCGGAGACACCGCTGAAGCTGGCCGGCTGGCGGATCGAGCCGCCCGTGTCCGTGCCCGTCGCCGCCGGCACCAGCCGGGCCGACACGGCGGCAGCCGAGCCGCCGCTGGACCCACCGGGCACACGGCTGCGATCCCACGGATTGCGCGCTGCAAAGTACGCCGAGTTCTCGTTGGCCGAACCCATGGCGAACTCGTCGCAATTGAGCTTGCCCAGGCTGACCATGCCGGCATCGCGCAGCCGGGCGACGACGGTGGCATCGAACGGGCTGCGGTAGCCGGCCAGCATGCGCGATCCGGCCGTGGTGGGCGCGTCGGCGGTGACGAAGATGTCCTTGTGTGCGACCGGCACACCCAGCAGCGCCGAGATTTCGCCGCGTGCCCGTCGCGCATCGGCGGCTGCGGCGGCCTGCAACGCTGCTGCCTCGTCGACGTGAAGAAAGCAGCCCAACTCGTGATGAGCGGTGATCCGTGCGAGCAGATGTTTCGTCAGCTCCACGCTGGACAACCGCCTGGACGCCAGCGCGCGGCCGAGTTCGGCCACGCCCATCCGCTCGGGCGCTGGCTGGCTCATTCGATTACCCTGGGCACCAGGAACAGTCCGTCCTGCACCTGCGGCGCGCTGCGCTGATTCAGCTCGCGCTGGTCGTGCTCAGTGACCACGTCGTCGCGCAGGCGCAATTGCACCACCTGCAGCGCCGACAGCGGCGTGTACAGCGGCTCGACGCCGCGGGTGTCGACGGCGCCCATGCGCTCGACAATGCCGAAGAAGCCGTTCAGCTGGGCCAGCATCGCCCGCTCTTCGTCGGGCTTGAGTTCCAGGCGCGCCAGATGCGCGATGCGGCTCACGTCCTGCGAGGTCAGTGCCATGTGGAGGAATGCGTCGGAAGCGCGACTTCGAACGCGGGAATCACCGAGGGGTTGCGGTATTATCGCCCGCCATCGACAGCCCCACGCGCGCGCCACGCTACGGCCCTTCAACTCGCAGCGACCGCACGACCGCGAACTGACCTGATCGCCCACTCATGTTCGGATCCCTGCGCCGCTACTTCTCAACCGACCTGGCCATCGACCTCGGCACCGCCAACACGTTGATCTACGTGCGCGGCAAGGGCATCGTGCTCGACGAGCCGTCGGTGGTGGCCATCCGCCATGAGGGCGG
>Ga0209261_10000374_pt1 | contig 12018 bp, 13 predicted proteins | sample DOMMetBare1Fresh_FD_187470 | JGI IMG/M metagenome (GOLD analysis project Ga0209261, IMG submission 187470) | Wetland sediment microbial communities from St. Louis River estuary, USA, under dissolved organic matter induced mercury methylation -... | ecosystem: Environmental > Aquatic >...
ATCGATCTTGTCCTTTGTACACTTTGGCATCGGCAGTCCTCGGTTGTCACAGGAGGTCAGATGCCTATGACAACGGGCTCAGCCACGAGGCTGCCGACCCGCTACTGATGAAATTTCCGGGCTAGTACCGCGGTGACAGATCCAGTGAGGGAGAGAAAACCGAGGAGACGGTTCAGCTTCATCGAGCGTCCTTAGCGCGGGGTGGATTGACCACCAAGGACGGCAGCCGTCCCGGTTCAAGTGAATTGGTCTCACCTGCCGACCAATCGTCGAACCGAGTCTCGGAGGCGCAGTTCGCTCGGATGTAAGCGCATTCGGTGTTGGGTAACCGAGCGAAGAGAGGGCGACTCGTCAACCCCCCGGATGAATGGAGCCGTCAGTTACATTGACCGAGGACTCTTCGTGAAGTACTGGGCTCAATTGACGCAGTCTCACGATCGTGTGCGTTCAGTTCGTGCGCTCGGAGCACTTCGGCTTCGAACCCGAACGGGTAACCAGAAACATCCGGGAACTTGTCCTGTCAAACCCCAAGTCTGTTACGACTCCCCACCAATTCCGGCAATCACCCTGACCTGATCGATTCCATCGAAGGAAGTTGGCTTTAGGGCGCGAGTAGCCCGTGAAGAACAGTCGATACGATGGTCGCAATCCTGCGCGAAGCGGGGACCCGCCAAGGATTTCGGCGTTGCATGGCGTGTCGCTCGCGCCGCGCCGCACGCACGACGTGCTGTCCTACGCGCAGGGACGTCGATGGCCGAATGCGCGGGACTGGGAAGGAACACTAAGGTTGGCCGTGCTGGTCATCGCGCCGGTTCTATCCCTTCGGGCCGTGGATCAACTGCCCCGCTCTTCTCCCAGGAGATTCAACATGAACTTTTCCAAGACTCTGGTCGCTGCGATCGCCGCCACCAGCTTGGTCGGTGCTGCCGGCCTCGTGTATGCGCAGACGGCCACCAACGCGCCTGCGTCACCGGCGTCTCCCACGACGTCAAGCGACACGCCGGCCGCGCCGCTCAACCCGGGCACCCAAGCCGCGCCTGCCGACTCGAGTACTGGGGTGATCTCGCCAGCAGACACCCAGAAGTCCGCCGCGCAGGATCCTTCGATGCAGGCCCCCACCCCGGGCTCGCAAGGCACCCAGAGCGGTCCTGCGCCATCGAGCGACAAGGGTTCCATCACGTCGACCCCGGCGCCCGCTCCGGTCGCCAACGACAAATTCGTGGCCAGCGAACCGCTGCCGAAGGCGGACCGCAACTGAGGACATCCGTCGGGCCCAGAGGCGAGCACGATGCCGTGCTCGCCCCTGGGCAGCAGCCAGACCGACCGCGGTTCCGGTGCCACGGCGCTTGAATGGCCTGCACCCGCTGATGCATTCCATGCATTCCCGATCGAGGTGCCCGCAAACAGAAGTTACAGAAAGCCACTTCACCCCCACACGACAATTCGCTTCGCCTGGCTGCATTCCCGTCGGCCGGCACGGTGGAGGCTGCTTGGCACCTTCGCCGCTGATGCCAGCGAAGGAATGTCACGATGTCCCGAGGAGGCCGGCGACTGCTCGCCGCGGTAGCGCTGTGGGTATGCACCACGCCATGCCACGCCGCCTCGGAATCCGTCGGCGAACGAGCCACGAACGACACACGCGATGTTGCGAGCCGGGTTCTCGCCGTCGCCGACAACCGCGGCCGGCCCTTCGCGATCGTCGACAAGCGCGAGGCGCGCATCTCGGTCTTCGAAGCCGACGGCCGCCTGATCGGGGCCTCTGCCGCGTTGCTGGGCATGGACCCCGGCGACCTGTCGGTGCCGGACATCGCCCGCCGCACGCCCGAGAGCCTCGCCGCTGGTGAGCGCACCACGCCGGCGGGGCGTTTCGAGTCCGAGCCGGGCCACAACGACAAGGGCGAGGACATCGTCTGGATCGACTACGACGCCTCGCTCGCGATCCACCGGCTGCGGCCGGCGCCGCCGCACGAGCGTCGTCCGCAACGGCTGGATTCGCCGAGCGCCGATGACAACCGAATCTCGCTCGGCTGCATCGTCGTGCCGGTGGCCTTCTACGAGTCGGTCGTGCGACCCAGCCTGGGCCAACGCCGCGGCGTGGTCTACGTGCTGCCGGAATCGCGTCCCGTGCAGGCGGTGTTCGGCGCCGACTAGGAGTCTGGGCGGCAGACGGCGTGGCGGCTGGTGAGTGCGGTCCTGGCGCGACATCGTGCGGCGCCGCTCCAGAGCTGGCAGCGCGGCCAGGTCATCGTGGCCCGGGATGCGGTGCGAGACGTGCGGCCGACCCGCACGACGGTGCCAGGTTCGCTGCGAGTCTCGGTTTGATGGGTCGGGATGGTGGGTAGTCTTACCCACCCATCAAGAAGCCGGCGGAGAATCTATGAGTTTGGCGGAGAGAGTGGGATTCGAACCCACGGTACGGTAGAAACCGTACACCGGATTTCGAATCCGGCGCATTCGACCACTCTGCCATCTCTCCGGGTGTGCGCGGCGCTCGTGGGTCAACGTCACGAGGGGCGCGATTCTAGCCGATCAACCCTTCAGCACCTCGATGCCGCCGAGGTACGGCCGCAGCGCCGCGGGGATGGCGATGCTGCCGTCGGAGCGCTGGTGGTTTTCGAGCACGGCCACCAGAGCGCGGCCCACGGCAAGGCCCGAGCCGTTGAGCGTGTGCACGAACTCGGTCTTGCCCTGCGCGGTGCGCACGCGCGCCTGCATGCGGCGGGCCTGGTAGGCCTCGCAGTTCGAGCAGCTGCTGATCTCGCGGTAGGTGTTCTGCGCCGGCAGCCACACCTCGAGGTCGTAGGTGCGCGCAGAGCCGTGGCCCAGGTCACCGGTGCACAGCGCCACCACGCGGTACGGCAGCTCGAGCGCCTGCAGCACGTTCTCGGCGTGTCCCACCATCTGGTCGAGCGCCGCGCCGCTGTGCTCAGGGTGCACGATCTGCACCATCTCGACCTTGTCGAACTGGTGCTGGCGGATCATGCCGCGCGTGTCGCGCCCGGCGCTGCCGGCCTCGGAGCGAAAGCACGGGCTGTGCGCGGTAAGCTTGATCGGCAGGTCGTCGGCCTTCAGGATCTGCTCGCGCACGGTGTTCGTGAGCGGGATCTCGGAGGTCGAGATCAGGTACTGCTCGACCTGCTCCTGGCCGCCGCCGCCCGCGGTCGCGTTGCCGTCGCTGCCGCGGTAGACCCAGAACATGTCGTCCTTGAACTTCGGCAGCTGCCCGGTGCCTTCGAGGATCTCGCGGTTCACGATGTAGGGCGTGTAGCACTCGATGTAGCCGTGCTCGCGCGTGTGCAGATCGAGCATGAACTGCGCCAGCGCCCGGTGCAGCCGCGCCGCGGGCCCACGCAGGAACGTGAAGCGCGAGCCGGACAGTCGCGCGCCGGTGTCGAACTCCAGGCCGAGCGCACTGCCGAGATCGACATGGTCCTTCACCGCGAAGTCGAAGCCGCGCGGCGTGCCCCAGCGCCGCACTTCGGCGTTGGCGGTCTCGTCGGCGCCGATCGGCACGCCGTCCTGCGGCAGGTTCGGCACCTGCATCAGCATCGACTGCAGCTCGGCCTGCAGCGCCTCGAGTCGCGTGGCGCTGTCCTTCTGCTCGTCGCCGATGCGGTTCACCTCGGCCATCTCGGCCAAGGCGTCGCCGCCCTTGCCCTTGAGCTGGCCGATCTGCTTGGACAGCGCATTGCGCCGCGCCTGCAGTTCCTCGGTGCGCACCTGCAGTTGCTTGCGCTCGGCCTCGAGCGCACTGAATCGCGCCACGTCCAGGAACGGCTGCGGCGTCTTGCGCGTCTCCAGCCGGGCGATCACGCCGGGCAGGTCGCGGCGCAGTTGGGCGATGTCGAGCATGGAATCGAGATCCTTCGGTTTCGAATGGGGTCGACCTGCGTGCTGTGTGGCGCAGCGCGGCGCAAGGCGCGAATCGGTCGTGCCGCGATCACGAGCGCGACGCCAGCGCCTCGCGCATCGACTTGTCGCCCAGGCCCAGAGGCAGTGGGAACTCGACGGTTTCCTTCACGCCGGGCAGCGAGCGCACGCTGGTGGCGCCCAGCGCGCGAAGGCGCGCGATCACGGCCTGCACCAGCAGCTCGGGCGCCGACGCGCCCGCGGTAAGGCCGACATGTGTGCGCTGCTCGAACCATTCGGCGCGCAGGTCGTCGGCACCCTCCACCATGTGCGCCGGCGTGCCCAGCCGCTCGGCCAGCTCGCGCAGGCGGTTGCTGTTGCTGCTGGTCGGGCTGCCGACGACGATCAGCACATCCACCTGCGGCGCGAGCAGCTTCACTGCATCCTGCCGGTTCTGCGTGGCGTAGCAGATGTCCTGCTTCTTCGGCTCGCGCACGTGCGGGAATCGGCGTTTCACCGCGGCGAGGATTTCCGCCGCGTCGTCGACCGACAAGGTGGTCTGCGTCACCACGGCCAGCCGGTCGCCGCGCGGCGCGACGCCGGCGACGTCGGCAACGTCCTCGACGAGGTAGATGCCTTCGGTCAACTGGCCCATCGTGCCTTCGACCTCCGGGTGGCCCTTGTGGCCGATCATCACGAATTCGTAGCCTTCGCGCGCCAGCTTGGCGACTTCGACATGGACCTTGGTCACCAGCGGGCAGGTGGCGTCGAACACCTGGAAGCCGCGGGCGGCGGCCTCGTCGCGCACGGCCTTGCTGACGCCATGGGCGCTGAACACCAGCGTGGCGCCGGGCGGCACGTCGTTCAGGTCTTCGATGAAGATCGCGCCCTTGGCCCTCAGGTCGTTGACGACGTAGGTGTTGTGCACGATCTCGTGGCGCACGTAGATCGGCGCACCAAAGCGCGTCAGCGCGCGCTCGACGATCTCGATGGCCCGGTCCACGCCGGCACAGAAGCCGCGCGGCTCGGCCAGCAGCACGTCGCTCAGTGGCGCGACCATCACAGCACCTCGATCACCTCGACCTCGAACGTCACGCGCTGGCCGGCCAGCGGGTGGTTGAAGTCGAACAGCAGCCAGTCGTCGCCGACCTCGCGCACCATGCCGGCATAACCGGCATGGCCGTCGGGGCGCGGAAACTGCACCACGTCGCCGACGTCGTAGCGCGCATCCGGTGAGGCCAGCTGGTCCAGCAGCGATCGCTTCACGCGCTGCAGCAGCGCCGGGTTGCGCGGGCCGAACGCCTCGTCGGCATCGAGCTGAAAAGTCTCGTGCTGTCCGCGCTGCAGCCCGAGCAGGCGCGACTCCATCGCCGGCGCCAACTGGCCCTCACCGACCGACAGCGTGGCCGGCTGCGCGCCGAAGGTGCTGATCACGTCGGTGCCGTCCGGCCCCGCCAGGCGGTAGTGCAAGGTCAGAAACGACCCGGGTTCGATGGGTTTCACCTTGGCGGCAACGGCTGCGAATAGACTGTGCCCGATTCTACGTGCCCACGCCTCGGGCCAGCCCGCGACACGCCCACGCCATGTCGATCAAATCCCTGCCCGCCGCGGCCCGCCCGCGCGAAAAGCTGCTGGCCCACGGCCCGCAGGCGCTGGCCGACGTGGAGTTGCTCGCGGTGCTGCTGCGCACCGGCCTGCCGGGGCAAGGCGTGCTGGTGCTGGCCGAAGCGGTGCTGGCGTCGTTCAACGGCTGGTCGGGACTGTTGCACGCCGACGCGCAGGACCTCAAACGCATCAAGGGTCTGGGGCCGGCCAAGCGGGCCGAGCTGACGGCGGTGATCGAGATGGCGCGTCGCGCGCTGGCGCAGCGCCTGGCCGATGCGCCGGTGTTCGATGCGCCGGCGGCGGTGAAGCAGTTCGTCGCACTGGCGCTCGGCGCGCTGCCGCACGAGGTGTTCAGCGTGCTGTTCCTCGACAGCCAGCACCGCCTGCTGCAGCACGACGAGATGTTCCGCGGCACGCTGACGCAGACCAGCGTCTACCCGCGCGAGGTGGTGCGCCGCGCGCTGCAGCTCAATAGCGCGGCGGTGATCCTCGCGCACAACCATCCGTCGGGCGCCGCCGAGCCGTCGCGCGCCGACGAGTTCCTGACGCAGTCGCTGAAGTCTGCGCTGCAGCTGGTGGACGTGCGCGTGCTCGACCACCTGGTGGTCGGCCGCGGCCAGGTGGTGTCGTTCGCCGAGCGGGGGCTGCTGTGAAGGCCAAAGGGCTGGACCAGCTGCACGCGCTGCGCGATCGTCTGCGCCAGGCGCAGGCCGACGCGGCCGAGCGGCAGGCACATCTGGCGCTGCAGGCCGGGCAGCAGGCCGCCGAACGCGCGTTGTTCGCCACCAGCGTCGGCGCGGTGCGCGCGCTGCCGCCGGCCCAGAAGGCAGTGATTCGACGCGAGCCGCCACAGCCACACCCGCGACAGCGTGAGCTCGACGAGCAACGAGCGATGCGCGAGGCACTGTCCGACGAGGTGGATGTCGAAACGCTGTTGCTCACCGACGATGGGCTGAGCTTTCGACGGGCCGGCATCGGGCTGGATGTGCTAACCCGCCTGCGCCGTGGCACCTGGGCACTGCAGGGCCAGCTCGACCTGCATGGCCTGAACCGCGACGAGGCACGCGAGCAACTGGTGGCGTTCCTGCGCGAGTCGCACCGGCGCGGCGTGCGCTGCGTGCGCGTGGTGCACGGCAAGGGCCATGGCTCGCCGGGCAAGCAACCGGTGCTGAAGTCCAAGGTGCAACGCTGGCTGGCGCAGCGCGCCGAAGTCATCGCCTTCGCCCAGGCCAGCGCGCCGCAGGGCGGCGCCGGCGCGCTGCTGGTGCTGCTGGCGCCACGCCACGGCACGCGCTGACGCGCCGTCCGATCAGCCGGCGCGGTTGCGCATCCAGTCGGCGGTGCCTTGCAGGGCCTGCTCCAGCGCGGCCGCGAGTCGGGCCTCCACGCTGCACTCGGTCATGGCCTAGCGCATGCAGGCCATCCATTGGTCGCGCTCGGCATCGCCGATCGCGTACGGCAGATGCCGCGCCCGCAGCATCGGAGGGCCGAAACGCTCGATGTAATGGTTGGGCCCGCCGAGCCAGCCGCACAGGAACCAGAACAGCTTGTCGCGCGAGCCGTCCAGCGGCGTGGGGTGCAGCGCGCGCAGCCGCGCGAAGCCGGGCTCCAGGTCCATCAGGTCGTAGAAGCGGTCGACCAGCCTGCGCACGCCGGCGTCGCCGCCCAGCCGCTCGTAGGGCAAACCCTCGGGCTGCGCCATCCCTTCTAGCGCCCGATCAGGCGCGCCGCGGCGGCCACGATCGCCTGCGCGGCCAGGCTGCCGGGCGCGGTCTCGAGCAGCAGCTCGCGGCGCAGCACCGCGTCGCGCACCGCGGCGTCGAGCGGCACGTCGCCCACCAGGTCGAGCTGCAACGGGCTCGACAGGCCGACGTTGACATAGCGGTCGATCACCTGCTGCAGCTGATGGCGGATCGCGCGCGCCTCGCCGGGGCGCTGCGTCTGGTTCACCAGCAGGTGCATCGGCCGCGGGGTCTGGCTCGCAGCCAGAATCTTGATCGTGGCATAGGCATCGGTCAGCGACGTCGGCTCGGGCGTCGCGACGATCAGCACCTCGTCGGCCAGCGACACCGTGTACAGCACCACGTCGGAGATGCCGGCGCCGGTGTCGAGCAGCACGCGGTCGAAACGCGGCCGCACTTTCACGATCACGTCGTGCAGCTGGTCGCGCACCTCCGGCGTCAGACGCGAGTATTCGATCATCCCCGAGCCCGCCAGCAGCACCGAGAAGCCGCCCGGCGCCGGCAGGATCGCGTCGTCGAGGGTGGTCTTGCCGGTGAACACATCGTGCAGCGTCAGCTTGGGATACAGATTGAGCACCACGTCCAGGTTGGCCAGGCCCAGGTCGGCATCGAGCACGAGCACCCGCTCGCCCTGGCGCGACAGCGCCGCGGCCAGGTTGGCCGAGACGAACGTCTTGCCCACGCCGCCTTTGCCGCTGGTGACGGCGGTGATGCGCGCGCCGCTCATGTGAAGTCCTGGAACTGCGTACTCGCGAACAACAAGCCCTTCTCCTCTGCACTGACCAGGGACACCGCCGCCGGCTCGAGACAGCTGCGGTTGCGCCCGTCGCTCTTGGCCCGATACAACTGCACGTCGGCGCGGTCCATCCACAGGCGCGGCGTGGTGCGCACCCATTGCGGCGCGAACGCGCCCCCCACGCTCACCGTCACGGTGATCGATTGGCCGGGCGTGACCTCCACCGGCGTCTGCGCCACGCGCACCCGAATGCGCTCGGCAACCTGCGGCCCGAATGCCGCCGGGCAGTTGGGCAGCACGATCGAGAACTCCTCGCCACCCATGCGCGCCACCAGGTCCATCGGCCGCACCGTGTCGGCCAATGCCTGGCCCACCGCACGAATCACCAGGTCGCCCGCGGCATGGCCATGGGTGTCGTTGACACGCTTGAAATGGTCGATGTCCAAGGTCAGCAGCAGCGCGGGCTCGCCCGAGCGCGCGACGCGGTCGATTTCTCGCGCCAGCGCGAGCTCGAAGGTGCGGCGGTTGGCCAGGCCGGTGAGTGCGTCGCGGCTGGACAGGTCGACCAGCGCGTCGATCAGCTCCTGCAACCAGGCCACGCTGCCGGCTTCGCCCTGCAACGACGCCAGGCCCGACTGACCCAACAGCTGCAAGGCCACGTCGAGCCGCAGCGCATGCGGCGGCGGTTCCCCTGGAGGGGGCGGCGACGATTCGGGCGCACGCGGGTCCAAGGCCTCGGGTCCTGCCATCGGGCGAGTTCGCGACGAGGTCAGTCTAGCAGTGCGACCCCGCGCAGCAGCACCGTGATTTGCGGCGCAATCGCCTGCCATCTGCGCGACTGCCGGCGCGCGGGCGCGGTGTGCGACAGGGCACTAATCGTTCGACGTCACTCGCTGCGCCACATCGCCGTGCGTCGATGCTCGGCGACGTTGGCGCGGGCCACGGCCTCGGCCAGGAGGTCGTCGGGCGCGCCGATGTCGCGCAACAGGTGCGGGCTGAGTTGCAGCAACGCGGCGCGCACCGCCGCGCGCCGGCGCGCGGCCTGCCATTGCGCCCACCAGTGACGTGCCGAGTCGGCGTGGCGCCGCGCGGCGTCGAGCGCGATATCGAGCGCGCGCACCCAGCCGGGCCTTGAGACGACGAGCAGATGGGGCAGCGGGGTCGGCATGACGGGCCTCTCTCAGTGGAACCGTGATGTGCAGGATAGTCATCCAACCTACCCCGGGATATCGCTTTCTTCTGACAGACTTGGTTAGATAATCCGACCATCATGGCCCGACTTCCGCTGCAGGGATTGGCCAGCTTCTGCACGATTGCGCGCACCGGCAACCTGCGCGCGGCGGCAGACGAGCTGCACCTGACACACAGTGCAGTCAGCCAGCAGCTGCGTCTGCTGGAGTCACAGCTCGGCTTTCAGCTCTTCGATCGACGCGCCCAGCGCATCGTGCTGAACGCGGCCGGCGCGGCGCTGCTGCGCTCGGTGGGCCCGGCGCTGGATCAGATCGACGACGGCGTGCGATCGGCGGCGGCTGCCGCCGCCGGCGCCCACCTGCGCATGCGCGTGAGCGTGCTGCCGTCGTTCGCCCAGCGCTGGCTGTTGCCGCGCATCGGCGACTGGCACGAACGGCACCCCGACATCGCGATCGAACTGCATGCCTCGCAGCAGGTGGTGGACCTGCAGCGCGAAGGCTTTCATGCGGCGCTGCGCCAGGGCAATGGTGTCTGGCGCGGGCTGCGCGCCGAGCGGCTGATCGACTCGCCGCGCGTTCCGGTCGGGGCGCCACAAGCGGCGCAGCGCCTGCTCGGTGCCGACGCGCGCGCGCTGGCACACGAGCCGCTGCTGGGCAGCGCGTCGATGTGGGAGCGCTGGTTTGCGCTGTCCGGCCTGAAGGTGCGCGTCAACCCGGTCGCGGCGTTCAACGACGCCGGGCTGATGCTGCAGGCCGCCGAGCAGAACCTGGGCATCGCCTTGGCCCGCGAGGTGTTGGCCGCGGACGCGCTGCGCGAGCGTCGCCTGATCCGGCTGTCGACGCTGGCCCTGCCCGAGGACAGCGTCGACGCCTACTGGCTCGTGTATCCCGACGCACTGCACGACTGGCCGCCGTTGCAGGCCTTGCGCAACTGGCTGCTCGGCCAGCTGGAGCAGTCGCAGCGGGCCTGGGCCGCGGCCGATGCCTCGCCGCTCAAGTCGCCGGCAAGAACAACTGCTGCAGGTCGGACAGGAAATCGAAGCCGCGCGCGGTCGGCCACACGCGCGCCAGGTCGCGGCCGATGAGGCCTCGCTGTTCGGCGGCCTGCAGCGCCGGCGCGATGGTCGACACCGGCAGCCCGGTGCGCTCCAGGAACAGCGCCAGCGCAAACCCCTCGCGCAGGCGCAGTGCGTTGAGCATGAACTCGAACGCCAGCGCGCCGCGCGCGACCTCGTGCTCGTTGCTGACCGCGTGGCCCGCGAGCGCGTGCTCGATGTAGCCCATCGGTTCGCGCCAGCGCTGCTGGCGCACCACGCGATGCGGGAAGCTCAGCTTGCCGTGCGCACCCGCGCCGATGCCCAGGTAGTCGCCGAAGTGCCAGTAGTTCAGGTTGTGCTGGCAGGCCATGCCCGGGCGTGCGAATGCCGACACTTCGTAGCGCTGCAGCCCCGCGGCAGCAGTGCTCGCGGTGATCAGGTCGAGCATCTCGCTGGCCAGGTCGTCGTCGGGCAGCGGTGGCGGATCGAGCGCGAAGCGGGTGTTGGGCTCGATCGTCAGGTGGTACACCGACAGGTGCGGTGGTTCGAACGCGAGGGCCTGGGCCAGGTCGCGTTGCAGCGCGATCAGGTCCTGCCCGGGCAGTGCGTACATCAGGTCGATGTTGAAGCGCTCGAACGCGTCGCGTGCCTCCTCGACCGCGGCGCGGGCCTGGCTGGCATCGTGCACGCGGCCGATGCGGCGCAGCATCTCGTCGTCGAAACTCTGCACGCCGATCGACAGGCGCGTGATGCCGGCCTGCGAGAAGGCGCGGAATCGTTCGCGCTCGAAGGTGCCGGGGTTGGCCTCCAGCGTGACCTCGCAGCCGGGCACCAGGGGCAGCAAGCCGCGCACCATCGACAGCAGACGATCGATCGCCTCGGGTGAGAACAGGCTCGGCGTGCCGCCGCCCACGAACACGCTCACCACCGGCCGACCCCACACCAGCGGCAGCGCCGTCTCGAGGTCGGCCCGCAACGCGTCGAGGTAACGCCCCTCCGGCAGCGCGACGCCGGCGTGTCCGGCGCCGGGCCGTCGCATGCCGGACACTTCCACTCGGGGGGACGACGCTGAATGCGTCCCCGGTGCCACGTAGACGTGCGAGTTGAAGTCGCAGTACGGACACTTGGCCAGGCACCACGGCAGGTGCACGTACAGCGACAGCGGTGGCAGCGCACCCAGCGCCAGCGTGCCGGGTCGCAGGTACGCCTCGATGGGCCGTGTCGGCGCTGCACCGTCGCGTCGCGCCGGCGCGATCGCCACCACGTCGCCTTTGCGCGCCGGCCGCGGCGAATCAGCCAATGCGCCAGACCTCGCGCAGCAGTGCGGCCATCCGGCGCGCCGCCAGTGCGCGGTGACTGATGTCGTTCTTGACCGAGGCCGGCAACTCGGCGACGCTGCACCCGTGTGTGGGCACCTGCACCATGGGGTCGTAACCGAAACCGCCGCTGCCCCGCGGCTCGCGCATCAGCTCGAGCTCCCAGCGGCCATGTGCGATCAGCGGCTCGGGGTCGTGCGCGTGGCGCAGCGCCACGAGCGTGCAGACGAAGCGGGCGCGCCGGTCCGCCACGCCGCGCATGCGCGCCAGCAGCAACGCCATGTTGGCTGCGTCCTGACGCTGGCGCAGTTGCTCGCGCCCGCCACCGGGCGCCACCGCGTCGGCAAAGTGCGCCGAGGCGACACCGGGCGCGCCGCCGAGTGCATCCACGCACAGGCCCGAATCGTCGGCCAGTGTGGGGCCCTCGCAGGCCCTTGCGGCGTGGCGCGCCTTGACCAGCGCGTTCTCGACAAAGGTTTCGTGGGGCTCTTCGGCTTCGCTGACGGCCCACTGGCCCTGCGCCACCAGCTCGAGCGGCAGCGC
>Ga0209261_10000376_pt1 | contig 11992 bp, 9 predicted proteins | sample DOMMetBare1Fresh_FD_187470 | JGI IMG/M metagenome (GOLD analysis project Ga0209261, IMG submission 187470) | Wetland sediment microbial communities from St. Louis River estuary, USA, under dissolved organic matter induced mercury methylation -... | ecosystem: Environmental > Aquatic > Freshwater...
TTTCAAATTCATTGTTTTGGTGACTCACCCCAAGCTCGCAGCGCTCGCTTTGCCCCTCTCTACTTGTAGAGAGGGGGGACGTCCGCTTGCGGATGTGGGGTGAGTCAGGGATAAAATGCGGCATTAAATTGTTTCACTTACTTATATAACCTATCTGTATTATTTATTTTTCAACAAATCCCTGATTTCAGAAAGTAAAACTTCTTCGTTTGATGGTGCAGGAGGAGCTGGAGCTTCAACCGGAGCTTCTTCTTTTTTCTTCAGGCTGTTCATTCCTTTAATCATCATAAAAATGGCAAATGCGACAATTAAAAAATCCACGGTTACCTGGATAAAATTTCCATAATTAATTGAAACAGCCGCAGAAGTAACTGCTCCGGCAGCATCGAGCACCGGTTCTTTTAAAATAAGTTTCAAATCGGTAAAAGAGACTCCACCCATTAATAACCCAATTGGAGGCATAATAACATCAGACACTACCGAACTCACTATTTTCCCGAAAGCACCGCCGATGATTATACCCACTGCCATGTCGACAACATTGCCACGCATGGCAAAAGCTTTAAACTCATTGATCATTTTCATAATTGTAGATTTTTTGTTTAGCGACTAGAACGATTTATATTGGAATATTGTTCAGAACAACAAAAAAATTTAAGAAAATTTCAGATATTTTTCAGGATTAAAAATTACGTTTAATTTTTGAGAAAACATATCAATATCGAATTTATTATCGCCTAAAATTTCGCCATCAGCTTCACCAGCAATATTTTGAGCGGCACTAATTGAAATTTGCCTGCCCTGATGCGTCGAAACGCGCGGATCCTTCACGAATTCTCCTGAATATAACCCGGCCAGGTTGCGTAAAATTCCAAAGATTCCGATTTTCCGTATGATGGTGACCTGGAATAAACCATTGTCGGGAACTGCGCCCGGAGCCTGCATCATTCCACCACCATTATATTTTCCAATACCAATGCTGACTGAAAAAACCATCTCTTCGACCACTTTATCGTCAATAATCAATCGTGCCTTGCCGGTTTGATAATTCATAAAACTGGAACCAAGTGCCTGAAGATAAAGTGAAATTCCTTTACGGCCGCGGTCTTTCAGCCGGTTGGTTTTTTCAGCAACCATGGCATCAAATCCAAATCCGGCCATGTTGGCAAAATAGCAGACTTTAGCCATGTTATTGCTTGTATAGACGATACGGCCAATGTCCTGCTTCATAGTGTCACCTTTTCGGATCATTTGAATGGCCTCCGGATATTTGTTTGGAATGCCGAAGGTTTTTATCCAGTCGTTTCCGGTACCTACCGGAATCACACCGACCATAATTTCTTCGGGCAGACAAACGGTTTGTAAAAAAATGCCATTGACAACTTCGTTTAGAGTGCCATCTCCACCGGCAACAATCAGATTCCGGAATCCATCTGTTATGGCCTGAATGGTTAACTGAATAGCGTGTTTAGGAAATTCTGAAACAGCAAGTTTGAAACTAAAACCATTTTGATTTAACAAGTTTACAATCCTTTTCTGATCTTTTTTCCCCTGTCCCGATCCAGCATGAGGATTGAGAATGACAAACCATTTTTTTTGTTCCGGATTTTCCATGTCGAAGCGCTAAAAACAAGCTATCAAGATAAATAAAATAGTTTTCAGAAAAAAGCCACGAAAAAGTGATCAGTTTGCAGTTGAAATGAACCGGAAAATATTGTTGACAAGGGAGAAGTTTCAAATTATTAATGAAGGTTGCCTTCTCAGCCAATCAACAATTCTGCCAGTTCACCGACAGTTTCAACCAGGTAATCGGGGTTGCAGTCCTTTAATACTTCAGGCGTTCCGAAACCATAGGCAACCGCAATGCTTGAGATTTCATTTTCTTTAGCTCCAATCAGGTCGTAATGTGTATCGCCTATCATCACAACTTCAGAAGATGCTGCAATACCATTCCGAGCCATCAGCTCACGAATAAGCTGGCCTTTTCCTGAATGTTTTCCGGTTGGTTCGGCACCAATCAGGTCGGTAATATATTTATCAAAGCCAAAATGCCGGATAATCATTATGGAGTATTTTTCGAGTTTCGAAGTAACTACATAAAGCTGTTTGCCTGATTGGTGCAATGTTTCGAGAAGTGCCGAAATTCCATCATACGGTTCATTTTCATACAATCCCTTCTCACCAAAATAAACCCGGTAATGGTCGACGGCCAAAATGGTATTTTGCTCATCCATACCAAACAGATTTTTAAAGTTGTCCTGAAGCGGTGGTCCGACAAACTTTTCAAGAATTTCATCGTTATAGCCATCAATCTTCATTTGGTTGAGCGCATATTTCAGCGAATTGCCAATTCCAAGTCGTGGATTGGTCAGAGTTCCGTCGAGGTCGAAAAGAATGTGTGAAAAGTTGGGCATACAAAGATCGTGTAATTTTGAAATTAGTTATAAAAACCTTGAGTTAGTCATAAGACCGGTTGCGTTTTTTAAGATAATAATGCCACAAAAAATAAACAGCCAGTGAACGATATGGTTTCCATTTTTCTGCAAGCAGCAACATTTCTTCTTTAGTTTGTGTCTGAAACAATTCCTTTATCGTATTCACCACGGCAATGTCGCCAACCGGAAAAATGTCTTTCGATTGAAGACAAAACATCAGGTAAACATCGGCAGTCCAGTTTCCAATACCATTTATGGCGGTGAGTTGGGTCCGGATTTCAGCCTCATCCAGTAATGGTAATTTTTCAAGTTCAATATCACCATTCTTTATAGACAGTGATAATGCTCGAAGGTATTTGACTTTTTGCCGGCTGATCTGGCAGTTTCTCATTTCCTCATCTGTAAGACAGAGAATAGCAGAAGGGGTGAATTCCTTGATATATTCATTAAGTTTTAGAAAATGAGCTCTGGCTGAGGCCAAACTTACCTGTTGCTCCAAAATCATTTGCGAAAGCGTAATGAATCCCTGTGGTCTGGTCCAGTTTGGCGGAATTCCATATTTCTCACGGATAAAAGAAAATGTTTGATCTTTATTTTCAAGCAATTTAATGTCCACTGGATTGACAATAACTCTTGAAGAACTTGCATTTAAACCGATTTCAGGTTTTTTCATAGGTGCCATCCATTAGCCGTAGGATAAAAACTAAAGCGAGATCCAGATTCGTTTTTTGGTCCGGCTGACAGTTTTAGCCTTTTCTTCAAGCAGATCGTAATCAGCTTTCCGGCCTGCAATAAACTCTTTAAATGATTCTTCGGTCAGCCATTCATCAATAACCAGAAAAACTCCATCACCTTCGCCACTTTCCAGAATCTCAGTTCCCTGGTAATCGGGCGATTTACTTAAGAATTTCACCCAATCTCCCTTAGGATCATAAAAATGCTCAAACTTTTCGCGTTCCTTGAATTTTACTTTTAATTCCCAAATAACCTGAACCATGATAGGGGCTTTTATAAATTGCAAATGTGTGGAAAAAGAAGTTCGAAATCAATGGTAAGATGACCTCTAAGTCCTCTTCAGGGGATTTAGGGGTGACTTGGAATATCATTACAGCCGTTTCAACTCTTCATCAAACGAATAGGTTTTTCCTTTTTCAGTATTCATTTCGATCACTTTCCCGCCGTATCGAAGAATACATTTATTTCCGGCTTTCGAGAGTACCTGTACCTTATTAAGTTTTCCATTATTCCAGTCAAACGACAATTCAAAACCTCCCCGTGCGCAAACTCCTGTAATTTTTCCTGAAGGCAAAGCATCGGGCAAAGCAGGAAGAAGGTCTATTTCATTAAGCTGGCTCTGAACGAGCATTTCAATCATTCCGGCAGGAGCTCCAAAATTCCCGTCAATCTGGAATGGAGGGTGCGCATCGAACAGGTTCGTGTACGAACCACCGCCGCCGGTGTAAACAACATTATCAATCTGTACCGGACGGAAAAGCAATTTGATCATTTCATACGCATGATTACCGTCAAGAAAGCGTGCCCAGAAATTAATTTTCCAGGCCAGACTCCAGCCAGTTCCTTCATCGCCGCGATAAATAAGCGACTGACGGGCAGCTTTCATCAATTCCGGAGTTTCTTTCCAGTTAATTTCTGCACCCGGATGTACTCCCCAAAGATGCGAAACGTGCCGATGTTTATCGGTTGGGCTGTCTTTATCTTCCATCCATTCCTGAAGTTGGCCATGTTTCCCGATTTGGCTGGGTGCAATCTTTGGCAGCATTTCTTTCAGTTTCCCGGCAAATTCCTGATCGGTTCCGAGAATATCGGAAGCTTCAATACACGAGCGAAACAAGGCCCTGATAATCTGGTGATCCATGGAAGGGCCTGCAACTAAACCTCCATTTTCAGGAGAGTTTGAAGGTGTGCTGATCAGATAACCTGTTTTAGGATCTTTAATCAGAAATTGAGTAAAAAATTCGGCTGCTCCTTTCATAAGCGGATAGGCTTGTTCTGCAAGGAATTTTTTATCCTGTGAAAAGAGGTAATGTTCCCATAAATGACGACTCAGCCAGGCCCCACCAGTCACCCAGATTCCGTGATTCGAATGGTTGATGGGAGCGGTACCACGCCAAATATCGGTGTTATGATGCAAAACCCAACCGGGAGCATTGTAGTGTTCACGGGCCACCGTTTTTCCGGTTTCAGCGCAATCGGCAATCAGGCTGTAAAGGGGTTCCTGGCATTCTGCCAGATTGGCCACTTCAGCCGGCCAGTAGTTCATTTCGGTATTGATGTTTACAGTCCATTTGCTATCCCACGCAGGAGCGAGCTGGTCATTCCAGATTCCCTGAAGATTGGCAGGCTGTGTTCCGGGGCGACTGCTAGATATGAGCAGATATCGCCCGTATTGAATATACAAGGCCAGAAGTTGCGGATCGTTTGCCTCTTTCGAAAAAGCTACAATTCGTTCGTTGGTTGGTAAATTTATTTTTCCGTTTTCGGAGAATTGAACATCGAAACGATTAAAAAGTTTTTGGTAGTCTGCAATATGGAGGTCGCGGATTTGCTCATATTTTTTGTTTTCGAGTCTGGCCAAAGTTTGCTGTACTTTTTGCTCCGGATTTCCACTCACATCACTGTAATTGATGTAATTGGTTGCGGCAGTCAGGAAAATGGTGGCAGTTTTTGCTCCGGAAACGGAAAGCTGATTACCTGCAGAGGAGACTGTTCCATCTGAATAAACTTTCAGAGTAGCCACTCCCCGCAAAACGCCATTTTTAACCTGAACTTTCAGAGTTAAGTTGTTGCCGCCCGATTCTATTGTTTTTGCTTCGTGAAGAGCATCCAGATTCAGGGTAAAATTCAGGGCCTTTTTTTGGTCGGCGGTTATTCTTATTGCGATAATCTGATCCGGATTAGAGACGAAGTATTCGCGGGTATATTGAATTCCGTTGGAGGTGTAGGTAACTTTTTGTACTGCATTTTTCAAATTGAGTTCACGATGGTAGTTACTAACTGAACTGTGGTTAAGAAAGTGCAGATTTAAATCACCAAAGGCCTGATAGGTTTTCTGGCCCAGCGGGACACTCATAAATTCCTTCATGGCCAATTCTTCAGCCTCCTTCTGTTTACCATCAAAAAGTAGCTGCCTGATGGGTTCCAGAAATTTTACTGCTCCATGATGTGCATAATCGTTGGGCGCGCCGTTCCATAAGGTTTCTTCATTAAACTGAATCCGGTCATTTTCCGGGCCGCCAAAAATCATGGCGCCAAGCCGGCCATTGCCTAGAGGCAAGGCTTCTGTCCATTTCTGTGCGGGTTTGGTATACCAGAGTTTTTGGTTTTCAGGAGTTTTTTTTGCTGAAGAAAAAAAGATGCCTGTAAAAGTCAGGATCAGAAAAATCAGAAGTGGTTTTATTTTCATTGGTTTCAGGTTTAGTTCCGGCAACGAAAATAATCATTTTAAAGACTTGGCTATACGGATTTATTTTCAAGAATGACAAAAGAAGGATTTATACTGTTCAAATTTATTACCATCTGCCCTGAAGTCCTTCTTCAAGAGCCCGCTTATAGTTTTCCAGATTGAATTTATACAGGGATGGCGCTTTATGGGCAACTCCCTGCTTCACTTCCTCAAGATGGATCAGAATATCGTAGGCAATAATTTTTCGTTGAAAATTACGTCGGTCCAGTTCCTTGCCCAAAATAGTTTCGTATAATTTCCGGAGTTCGGAAAGCGTGAATTTTTCGGGGAGCAAATTGTATCCAATGGGCTGGAAGCTAAGCTGTAGGCGGAGTGTTTCGAGGGCTTTCTGCAAAATTTCGTTGTGATCGAGCATCAATTTTCCAATATTTTCCAGATTGATCCATTCGCAAAGATCTGAAAACGAATCTGGCTTGGGCTGAACCTGTGAAAACTCAACCAGGGCATAAAATCCTACCGAAATAAAACGTTCATCGAACCAGGATTCTTCGGGATACGTTTTTCCTGACCGAATCATATCGGAAACTGCCGGATTGTGTTTCGAACGAAGTGGGTCGCTGAAAACATTAAACTGATGAAGAAATATTTGATCAAGGCCGGTTCTTTCTTTCAAAACCCTGTTTGCAGCTAATTCAATTGATTCATCTTCACAAACAAACCCACCCGGTAATGCCCAGATTCCTGAATTTTTCATGCGCAGCAAAAGCACTTTCAGCTGATTGGAATGAAACCCAAAAACCACACAGTCTAAGGATAAATGTTTCAAATACTCTTTCATTTTAGGCTCTTTTTTTCATCGGTTGGCAACACATTGACAAATTCAGTTTTTGGGAAACCAAAGCTAGGTTTTTTCCAGCGAAAAAAGTAATTTGTTGCTTTCCATTCTTCCGATTGAACCAACTGTATGTTAACCAACTGATTTATTTTTTTGATTTTGAAATATACAAATAATAAGTTATCATTGTGTCGTAGTGACACAAAGAAATAATTCTTTTTAATTAATCGAAATATGAAAACAAAATGGCTTCGTTCAGCGATACTTTCAGTTGCTGTTTTTACATTGTTTGCTGTTGTTTCATTTCCTTTTTCGGGTAAGGCAAACAGTTCGGCAATGGCCGTTGATAAAAAAATTCAGGGGATCATTTCAAAAATGACTCTTGAACAAAAGGCTCAATTAGTTATTGGAACAGGCATGTACCTGGAAATGCCCGATTCGTTGCAGGCTAAAATGCCTCCGGGATTTGGCGGCGAAATCAACACAAAAGATCCGGTATATAATGAGATGGTAAAAAGAATCAGGAAATATTTGCCGGGTGCTGCAGGTGTTTCTTCTGAATTTCCTGAGCTGGGAATTGTATCTCAGGTATTAAGCGATGGTCCTGCAGGATTACGTATTCAACCGATCCGCAAGGGTGATCCAAAAACATATTTCTGTACCGCATTTCCGATTGGTACCGTTCTGGCATCTTCATGGGATACTGAGTTAATATACAAAGTTGGTCAGGCCATGGGGAATGAAGTGAAAGAATATGGTTCTGACATTTTACTTGCTCCGGCATTAAACATTCAGCGCGATCCGCTTTGTGGCCGTAATTTCGAATATTATTCGGAAGACCCGCTTATAGCCGGTAAAACAGCCGCCGCCATGGTAAAAGGTATCCAGTCGAATGGCGTTGGAACCTCCATCAAACACTTTGCTGCCAATAATTCGGAAACCAACAGGATGACTGTCAATACCATTGTAAGTGAACGGGCTCTCCGCGAAATTTATCTGAAAGGATTTGAAATTACGGTGAAAGAGGCTCAACCCTGGACAGTTATGTCTTCATACAATAAAATCAATGGAACATACACTTCGGAAAGTTCCGATTTATTAACCAGGATTCTTCGCAACGACTGGGGTTTCAAAGGATACGTGATGACCGACTGGGGCGGTGGCAGCGATGTGGTGGCCCAAATGATTGCAGGGAATGATATGATTCAGCCGGGCCAGCCGAAACAAATTGAAGACATCATCGCCGCAGTAAAAGCGGGTAAGCTGGATGTTAAAATTCTGGACCGTAATGTTGGCCGGATATTGAATATCATGATGAAAGCTCCCCGTTACAACAAATACCCATTTTCAAATACTCCCGATTTAAAAGCACATGCCGAAGTAACACGTCAGGCTGCAACTGATGGCATGGTTTTGCTGAAAAATGACAAAAATACTTTGCCGATTGCTTCAGGAGTTAAGAATATTGCGGCTTTCGGAAATACATCCTACGATTTTATCGCAGGTGGCAGCGGTAGCGGCGACGTAAATGAAGCCTATACAATTTCATTGTTTGAGGGTCTGACAAATAGCGGATTCACTCCGAACGACATGCTGACCACAGTTTATACTGCCTATATGGATCATATGAGGGCTCAAATTCCAAAGTCTGATAATCCGTTAATGGCGCTGATGATGGGTAAACAGCCAATTCAGGAAATGACTGTTACCAATGATTTGGCAAAGAAATTTGCAGACAAATCGGATATTGCCTTGATTACGATTGGTCGAAATGCTGGCGAAGGTCGCGATCGAACCGACACCGAGGGTGATTTCAGACTTACCAAAACTGAAAAAGACATGATTAAAAATGTAGCTGAAGCATTCCACGCCAAGGGAAAGAAAGCTATCGTTGTACTGAATGTTCCGGGAGTCGTTGAAGTAGCAAACTGGCGTAATTTGGTTGATGCTATCCTCATCGCATGGCAGCCCGGCCAGGAAGGCGGAAACTCAGTAGTTGACGTGTTAAGCGGTAAAGTTAATCCATCCGGAAAACTGGCAGTAACTTTCCCAATAACTTATTCCGATGCTCCTTCAGCAAAGAATTTTCCGGGCGTTGCTGAAAAATCGGATAAGAAAGACGATGCTCCCGATCTTTCAGGATTTTCGTTTATGCGTCGTATTCCATGGGAAATGACCTATGAAGATGACATTTATGTTGGTTACCGTTATTACAACACTTTTAAGGTTCCGGTTGCCTACGAATTTGGATATGGATTGTCATACACCAAATTCGACTATTCAAATCTGAAAACTTCAGCTTCCGAATTTAAAGGCAAACTTACCGTTTCAGTTGATGTAAAAAATTCGGGTTCTGTTGCAGGTCGTGAAGTGGTACAGCTTTATGTTGGTGCTCCATCTGGAAAACTAAATAAGCCGGAAGAAACACTGGCTGCCTATGGTAAAACTAAATTGTTGAATCCAGGCGAAACTCAGACCTTGAGTTTCATTGTTGAAACCAAAGATTTTGCTTCGTTTAATGAAGCCACTTCTTCATGGATTGCCGAAGCTGGAAATTATAAACTGAAAGTCGGAGCATCTTCACTCAACATCAAACAAACAGCAGACTTTAAAATCACCAAGGAATTGTTTGCAGGGAAGGTAACCAAAGCACTTACTCCTTCACGCGAAATTAACAAACTGGTCTCAAAATAATTTTATAAGAAGTTCAAAACTTGCTGCTCTTTAAGCCTCCCTTTTGGGGGAGGTTTGGAGGGGGCTCCTAAATTATTCCAACTATGAAAAACTTAACCAAATTATTTGCCTTTGGACTTTTGATTTCCGTGTCTTTTGGCTATGGATGCAGCCCAAAATGGACTGAAACTGACAAAGGAACATTTAAAAAAGTTACCAATGTAGGTGGCCAAGCACTGGGTTATTCTCCAGCATCAGGAATAAAAATTCTGACCGTCGACCGGTTGGCATTTAAAGACCTGAACAAAGATGGAAAACTTGATGCCTACGAAGACTGGCGATTGCCGGTGGAGGACCGTGCAAAAGATCTGGCCTCGAAACTATCGGTTGAGCAGATTGCCGGCTTGATGCTTTACAGCGCGCACCAATCCATCCCGGCAATGGGAGGCGGACCATTTGGTGCCGCAACCTACAATTCGAAACCGTTTAAGGAAAGTGGTTCACCATCCAGTGATTTAACCGACCAGCAAAAGAAATTCCTGACAGATGATAATCTTCGTCATGTGCTGATCACCTCGGTTGAAAGTCCGGCCATTGCTGCACAATGGAACAATAACGCTCAGGCATTGGTTGAGGGAATTGGTTTTGGAATTCCGGCCAACAACAGTTCCGATCCGCGTCATGGAAGCGATTCGTACGCCGAATTTAATGCCGGGGCAGGTGGTAAAATCTCCATGTGGCCCGGAACTGTTGGTATAGCTTGTTCGTTCGATCCACAGCTGATGAAGCAGTTTGGCGAAATCGCATCGAAAGAATACCGTGCATTGGGTATTGCAACAGCGCTCTCTCCTCAGATTGATTTGGGAACAGAACCACGCTGGAGCCGTTTTGAAGGAACCATGGGAGAAGATCCAGACCTGGCCACTGACATGGCACGGGCTTATGTCGATGGTTTTCAAACCTCGGTTGGTTCTGATGAAATTTCAGGCGGTTGGGGGTATAAAAGTGTCAATGCGATGGTCAAACACTGGCCGGGCGGTGGTCCCGAAGAAGGTGGCCGCGATGGTCATTTTGGTTATGGCGCGTATGCCGTTTATCCCGGTAAAAATTTAAATGATCACCTGAAACCTTTTACTGAAGGAGCTTTCAAACTGGAAGGCAAAACAGGAATGGCTTCGGCAGTGATGCCATATTACACCATTTCGTTTAATCAGGATACGGTAAATGGCGAAAACGTGGGAAATGCTTTCAACAAATACCTGATTACCGACTTGCTTCGTGGGAAATATGGTTATGAAGGTGTGGTTTGTACCGACTGGATGATTACCAAAGACACCAAAAATGTATTTGTCTTCCAGGGAAAATGCTGGGGTGTTGAAAAAATGACCGAGGCTGAACGTCACTTTAAAGCCATTGAAGCCGGTGTTGACCAGTTTGGCGGAAACAACGAAATGGGTCCGGTGATTGAGGCTTATAAAATGGGTGTTGCCGCACATGGCGAAGAGTTTATGCGGAAACGGTTCGAACAGTCAGCCGTTAGGTTATTGCGTAATATTTTCAGGGTAGGTTTATTCGAAAATCCATACCTCGATGTGGCTGAAACAGAAAAAACCGTAGGAAATCCCGAATTTATGAAAGCCGGATATGACGCCCAATTGCGTTCGGTGGTGATGCTTAAAAATCATGAAAAAGCGCTTCCGGTGAAAAAACAAATGAAGGTTTACATTCCCAAAAAATTTGTTCCCGGAGGACGAAACTGGTTTGGTATGGAAACGAAAGAAAGCTGGAAAGACGCCATAAATCCGGTAGTTGCAGCGAAATATTTCCAGGTTGTTGAAAAACCGGAAGAAGCCGATTTCGCTTTGGTTTGCATCGACAGTCCAAAAGGTGGTGTTGGTTATTCGGAAGATGATGTAAAAAAGAATGGGAATGGCTATGTGCCAATCAGTTTGCAATACAATCCGTACAAAGCCGAAACAGCACGCGAAACAAGTCTTGCAGGTGGGAGTCCGTTCGAAAATTTTACCAATCGTTCATACAAGGGAAAAACGACGGTGGCTTCAAATCTTCAGGAAATGAAAACGGTTAATGAAACCAGGGCAAAAATGGGAGCAAAACCTGTTGTTGTGGTGGTAAGGGTTTCCAATCCGATGGTATTCTCTGAAATCGAAAAAAGTGCGAGTGCGATCCTCATGCAAATGGGTGTTCAGGATCAGGCCATCATGGATATTTTAACCGGAGATGCTGAACCATCGGCTTTGTTGCCATTCCAGATGCCTGCTGACATGAAAACCGTAGAAGAGCAATTTGAAGATGTTCCGCGCGATATGAAATGCTATACCGATGCTGATGGAAATACCTATGATTTTGCATTTGGAATGAACTGGCAGGGAGTGATAAACGACGCAAGGGTTACGAAATATAGGAAGTAGTTACTTGTTTTGATTTTTCAACTGTATAGTTTCTCAAGGTTATAGAAATGAATTCCTGTTCGGTTTTGCGAATCCGGACAGGAATTATTATAAATATCAAAAAGGTTTTTGCTTGTCAGGATCAATATGGAAATCATTCAAAGGAAGGAAATAAATTTTCTGATTTATTACGAAACAACTCAAATTTTTCTAT
>Ga0209261_10000377_pt1 | contig 11990 bp, 9 predicted proteins | sample DOMMetBare1Fresh_FD_187470 | JGI IMG/M metagenome (GOLD analysis project Ga0209261, IMG submission 187470) | Wetland sediment microbial communities from St. Louis River estuary, USA, under dissolved organic matter induced mercury methylation -... | ecosystem: Environmental > Aquatic > Freshwater...
TTTTCATAGCGTCACGCAGTGAGTAAAGCTGTAATCCGATATTTTTTCCGGCCTTACCTGAAAGTTCTGATGCTTTCAGAAATGAACTGCCTAAAAGGCTCCCGGCAACTAGTATCGAACTGGTTTTAAAAAAATCTCTTCTGTTTGTCATTTTATTCTTTTAAGATGGTTATTTTTCTCATAGCTGTTAAAGTTTTAGGACCTTCCGGTGAATCAACTTTCCCAACAAGTTTATCTTTTTCCAGTTTCAATGCAACATTAATCACACTTCCATCAACCATAGTAGTGAAGATAACGCTGTCTTTTTCAATTTTCAGGTCGTTAATTGCCAGTTCTCCGGCTTCAAGTTTTACTACTCCCGCAATTTTTCCATCAGTTTCAGTAAAAATTAAGCTACCTTTTTCATATCCGTATGGGGCTTCGCTAACTTCATAAAGCCATTCGCCCAATATTTGTTTGTTTTTTGTATCTGCCTTAACCTGTATGTTGGCGAACAATGAAACAAGTACCAAAAGCAGAATCGATAAAATATGTTTCCTCATATTGATTGGTATTTTAGTTATGGTTTAAAAATAAACAAAAGTTGTGAGTTTTACTAAAAAGAATTCAACCGGAATTTAATCCGCAACCTTCTGTTGACTCAATTTCTCATATTGAATTGCTCAAAAAAAGTTACCTTCGGGCTTCAGTTTTTTTTTATATCGAAAATGGATCAGAAGATAGTTAAGCTTATCTCGCAACGAGTTGATATTCAGGAAATACAGGTGGTAAATACAGTTGGCTTACTTGATGAAGGTGCAACCGTTCCCTTTATTTCCAGATATCGGAAAGAACGAACCGGAAGCCTGGATGAAGTCCAGATTGAAGCCATAAAGGATGAAAAGGAAAGAATTGAAGAACTGCTAAAACGGAAGGAAACAGTTTTGAATAGCATTCTGGAGCAGAACTTAATGACACCTGAATTGCAGGTTCGAATCGAAAACTGTTTTGATTCCAGTGAACTTGAAGATATTTATCTGCCATATAAGCCAAAACGCAGGACCCGTGCCATGATTGCCCGGGAAAAAGGGCTGGAGCCATTGGCTACAATCATATTGAAGCAATATGAATCGGATATTGTACGAAAGGCACATTCGTTTATCAATGAGTTGGTTGAATCGGAAGAGGATGCGCTGGCAGGTGCCCGGGATATTATAGCCGAATGGATCAATGAGAATGAAAAAGCCAGATCGATTGTCCGGCGTGCTTTTGATTCCGGAGCCTTCATTACGTCTAAAGTTATAAAAGGGAAGGAAGAGGAAGCTTTGAAGTTTAATGATTATTTTGACTGGAATGAACCATTGAAAAAATGCCCGTCTCACCGATTACTGGCTATGCGTCGTGGCGAAAATGAAGGATTTCTCCGGGTTTCAATTTCGCCTGAAAGCTCTGAACCAATTTCAAGACTTGAACGATATTTTATTAACAGCAATAATGATTGTGGATATCAGATGAGTCTGGCAATAACCGATTCCTACAAACGGTTGCTTGAACCATCCATTGAAACGGAATTTGCCAACTGGTCGAAAGAAAAAGCCGATGAGGAAGCAATCCAGGTTTTTGTCGATAATCTTCGTCAGTTATTGCTTGCTGCACCCCTCGGACAAAAACGTGTACTGGCTTTAGATCCCGGATATCGTACCGGTTGCAAGCTGGTATGTTTGGACGCCCAGGGTAATTTGTTGCACAACGAAACTATTTATCCGCACAAACCGCAAGAAGAGGTCAAGCAGTCAGCAAGGAAAATTTCTTCCCTGGTAAGCGCCTACCAGATTGAAGCCATTGCTATTGGAAATGGTACCGCCAGCCGCGAAACAGAGGCATTCATCAAGAAATTACATTTCGATCGCGAACTGCGGGTTTATGTTGTTTCCGAAGACGGTGCATCCATTTATTCTGCTTCAAAAATAGCGCGTGAAGAATTTCCGCAGTATGATGTTACCGTTCGAGGTGCAGTATCGATTGGAAGAAGACTGATGGATCCGCTGGCAGAATTGGTGAAAATTGATCCTAAATCGATTGGGGTGGGGCAGTACCAGCATGATGTTGACCAAAAGAAGCTGAAAAAAAGTCTGGATAAAGTGGTTGAATCGAGTGTTAACCTGGTTGGTGTGAATGTGAATACTGCTTCGCAGCATTTGTTGACATATATTTCAGGACTTGGGCCATTGCTCGCGCAAAATATTGTGGATTATCGGAAGGAAAATGGTCCGTTCAATTCCAGATCAGAATTGACTAAAGTGGCCCGGATGGGTGCAAAAGCATACGAACAATCAGCCGGATTTCTGCGGATTCCGAACGCTGTCAATCCATTGGATAATTCAGCTGTTCATCCTGAATCGTATTTTGTGGTTGAAAAGATCGCCAAAGATTTGAAAACCAATGTGCAGGAATTAATCACCAACGAAAAGTTGCAGCAGCAAATTGAATGGACAAAATATGTGTCAGGACAAATCGGGCTCCCGACACTTGAAGATATTAAACGTGAACTCGCCAAACCTGGTCGCGATCCGCGGCAGATCATCAAAGTGTTTGAGTTTTCTCCAAATATTTATAAGGTTGAAGATCTGGTCGTTGGAATGATTTTACCCGGAATTGTCACTAATATTACCAAGTTTGGCGTTTTTGTTGATGTGGGTGTGAAACAGGACGGACTTGTTCACGTTTCGCAAATGGCCGACCGGTTTATCAGTGATCCATCTGAGATTGTGAAACTTCACGGACATGTACAGGTCAAGGTAATTGAACTCGATTTACAGAGAAAGCGAATTCAATTAAGCTTGAAACAAGTACCTAAAGTGTAAAAAAAAGTTAATTGTCTGCAATACAGGAAAGAAAGTTCAATCAGAATGCTTTTTCCTCTGGAACGATTATCCACATAATGAGATAAACCAATACCGCAGCCCCACCGGCAAAGCCAAAAATCACAAAAGCAAGCCTTACGATGGTTGGATCAATGTCAAAATAATTTCCGAGACCTGCACAAACGCCTGCAAGCATTTTATCTCTTGATCTGGTAAGTCTTTTCTGAGTGTTCATTTTATTCGTCCTCCCCGTCCTCAAAGTAACTATCCTGGTTTTCAAGTTCAGCTTCAAGAAACTCTTCTGCATCTTCGAGCAATTGAGCAATAAGATCTTTGTCTTTTGGTTTTTCGTCGATCCAGTAAATCGTTTGATTTACCGAAAAATCTTCAATGTCGCTTCCAACGATAAATCGTGGAGTTTCATTGTGTACAACATACAACATGTCAGGCATTTCCTGAGAATTGTCAGCAAGCAAAAATTTAGGCAACATAGTTTTCTGTATTTGAATAAGTAACAAATTTAGATAAAAATGGGAAATAGTAATTCAATAAATTATTAATATGACTAAAAAATCACAGTCAATTGACTTATCTTGAAATAAGTCGGTCTTCATGCTCATGGAACTTGAATTTCCTTCGTACTTTTGCGCATCTAATTGTAATGTATGACTTTGGTTTATCCTGAAAATTTTGAATCGAAAATAGGCTTTGATAAAATCCGTGAATTGCTCAAAGGAAGATGTCTGAGCAATCTTGGACAGGAATTGGTTGACGAAATACGATTTAGCAGCAATTTTGAAGAGCTGAATGAGAGCCTTTCACTTGTAAATGAATTTGTGATTATTATCCGGGAAATGGAAAATTTCCCGACCAGCTACTATTTTGATCTGCGCGAAGCCTTGTCAAAAATCAGGATTGAAGGCCGGTTCCTCGAAATAGAGGAATTGTTTGATTTAAAACGCTCTCTCGAAACGATATCAGGAATTGTCCGTTTCCTGAAGCAAACAAAAGATGATCAGTTTCCTTTTTTAAAACGATTGCTTTCCGGAGTTCAGGTTTATCCGTATGTGATTGAACGTATTGAAGCTATCCTGAATAAATACGGAAAAATTAAGGACAATGCCTCGCCTGAACTGGCCAGGATCAGAAAGGAATTGCTCAGTAAACAGTCGGGTGTTTCCAAACGGCTGCATGCCATCCTGAAAAAAGCACAGGATGATGGTTTGGTTGAAGATGACGCATCCATCGCCATGCGCGACGGACGTGCAGTTATTCCGATTGCTTCGGCCCTGAAACGCAGAATGAACGGTATCGTTCATGATGAATCGGCCACCGGCAAAACCTCGTACATTGAGCCGGCGGAAGTAGTTGAACTGAACAATGAAATCAGGGAACTTGAATACGCTGAAATGAGAGAAATCGTTAAGATTCTGACGGTTTTCTCGAATGATATCCGGCCATATTTGCCTGATTTAATTTTGGCCTACGAGTTTCTCGGCAAAATTGATTTTATTCGTGCGAAGGCCATTTATTCGATTGATATCAAAGGAATTAAACCTTTTTTTGAAAATAAGTGCCAGCTCGATTGGGAAAGTGCTGTGCATCCATTGCTTATGAGGGCTTTGCAGCGTGAAAACCGTAAGGTAGTTCCGCTAAATATTAAATTGACTCCTAAAAAGCATATTTTACTTATTTCGGGTCCGAATGCCGGGGGAAAATCGGTTTGTCTGAAAACGGTTGGATTGCTTCAGTATATGCTCCAGTGCGGATTACTTATACCTGTGAGGGAAAACAGCGAAACAGGCATTTTTGAAAAGCTATTTATCGATATTGGCGACGAGCAATCCATTGAAAATGATTTGAGTACCTACAGTTCTCATTTGATGAACATGAAATTTTTCCTGAAGAATTCGAATGAAATGACACTGATTCTGATCGATGAATTCGGAACGGGGACTGAACCGATGCTGGGCGGAGCAATAGCCGAATCAATTCTATCGCAGTTAAATGAAATGAAAACTTTTGGCGTAATTACCACTCACTATACCAATTTGAAGCATTTCGCTTCATCATCTGAAGGTATTGAGAATGCAGCCATGATGTACGATTCATCTAAAATGGAGCCGCTATTTCAATTGGATATTGGAAAGCCGGGAAGTTCTTTTGCTTTCGAAATAGCCCGAAAAATTGGCCTTCCGGAAGCTATACTTCAGGATGCAACCGATAAAATAGGGAAGGATCACATTAATTTCGATAAACACCTTCGCGATATTGTCCGTGATAAAAGATACTGGGAAACCAAGCGGCTGAAAATCCGCAAAGTAGAAAAGTCGCTGGACGAACTGGCAGGAAAATATGAAGCCGATTTAAGTCAGCTGGATAAGCAACGAAAGGAAATCATCCTGAAAGCCCGTCAGGAAGCCGATCAGGTGCTGGCAGAAGCCAATAAGCGGATTGAAAACACCATTCGTGAAATTCGTGAAAGCCAGGCCGATAAAGAGAAGACCAAATTAATCAGATCGAAGCTGGTCGAATTCAAAATGGAAATTGAGGATTCAGCCAATAGCCAGGATGATTTGATTCTTCAGAAAATTAAAAAGCTTAAAGAAAAGGAATCGCGCAGAAATGAAAAGCGGGGAGAAAAGAAACCCGAAATCGTCAGGGAAAAAGAAATTGAACCTGATGTCTGGAAAGCTGGCGATAAAGTATTAATGACCGGGAATCAAAATGTTGGTGAGATTTTGGAACTGAATGAAAAAAATGCAGTTGTTGCATTTGGTCACATCCGAACATCGGTGAGCCGCGACAAACTTCAGAAAATCACCAGTAATGAAGCAAAGAAAATACAACGGACATACAACCAGACTATGCCCAATATCAACAAAGGATTGAGCGAAAAGAGGTTGAATTTTAAAACTGAAATCGATGTTCGCGGCCAGCGAGGAGAGGAAGCTTTACAGAGCATCCGCGAATTCATTGACGATGCCATTATGCTCGATTTCTCCGATTTGAGAATTCTTCATGGCAAAGGAAACGGCATACTCAAAGAAATGATCAGGAATTACCTGAAGACTGAACCTGCTGTTAAATCCTTTCGCGATGAACATGTTCAGTTTGGCGGCGCCGGAATTACTGTGGTAGAAATTGGATGAAAGAAGCCTCCCCCAAACCCCCTCCCAAAGAGGGGGCTTAAAAATTGCATTTGTGAACATTGCAGATATTTGGAATATGAAAAAAATTAATCGATGCACTTTTTCTCTCCCCTTTCGGGGGAGTCGGAGGGGGCTTTTATAAAAACAATACAGATACCCATGATTAACGAAAAATTAGATGTTCAGTTGATAGAATCTCTTAAAGAAAATGGTTTTTTAGAATCGACAGAAGTGCAACAAGTTTGTATTCCACGAATTAAGAGTGGACGCGATTTGGTTTGCATTGCCGGAAAGGGAAGTGGTAAATCAGTTTCTATCGTCGTTGGTGTGCTCCAGCGATTGAAAGCTGAACAGGGCGATAATCCGCGAGCAGTAATTGTAGTTGCTGATAAGGAACGTGCTCTGGTAATGAAAAATGAATTCTCGCGTCTGGGTGAATATTCATATTTGCGCGTTCATACCGCTTGTGAAGATGAAAAGATTGATGTTCAGAAAGATAAAATCTACATGGGTACCGATGTGGTAATTGGAACAGCCAAACGTCTGAACCAGATTTATACGCTTTACGCACTCAACCTGGGAGATGTTAAAATATTTGCCATTGATGATGCAGAACTGGTAATTAAAAATCTGAATTACCTTCAACTTGACCGGTTGGCACGCAGTTTACCCAAGTCTCAAAAAATCATTTTTGCCCAAACACTTTCCGAGTGGGTTGACCGATTTGCCAATGAATTTATGAATAACGAAGAAATAATTGAAATTGAAGAGCCGGAAGACGAATCTGAACATTCGGTCTGATGAATCGTTGTTTTCCTAAATTCTAATTTCTTTCTCAATTTTCTGATTTATGCGTAGCCTCTCTTTTTTGATTTTTTTCAGCATTGTTATGCTGATATATACCTCCGCAAATTATTACTTATACATTCGCGGGCTTCAGGCATTTTCGTTTACCCCATCATTGAAGCGCTGGTATGTGTTCATTTTCTGGACAGTAGCTTCTCTTTTTATTGCAGGCTCCATTCTGGAAAGAACTGCAACATCATCTTTTAGTGAATGGGTATACCGGATTGGTTCATTCTGGATCGCTTATATGTTGTATTTGGGACTTGCGGTTGTTCTGATCGATATTGTCCGTATTTTCAATTATTTCATTCACTTTCTGCCGCCTTTTTCAGAACTCATGAAGTTCCGTTTGGGACTCATCGTTTTTTCATTGGTTTCAATAGTGGTATTTGCAGGTCACTTCAATGCGCTGTGGATCAACGTGCGGGAAATTCCGCTTACCATACAAAAAAAGGTAACAGGTTCTCCGGAAGTGAAAATTTTGATGGCTTCGGACATACATCTGGGAGCATTAATAGGCGAAAGGCGCGAAAAAAGATTACTCGAAATAATTCAGGAACAAAAACCTGATTTGGTTTTGCTTTGCGGTGATCTGGTTGATGGTGAAATTGCTCCGGTACTTCGGAAAAAACTCGGAAGACACATTCAGGAAATAAATACGCCACTTGGAGTTTATGCCATTACCGGTAATCATGAATACATTGGTGGAATCAGCAAAACGCTGCCTTACCTGAAAAGTATAAACATTAAAGTATTAATTGATTCGATAATCACTTTGCCCAATGGAATTCAGTTGGTTGGAAGAAATGATCATTCTGCCGGCAGAGGAGCGGTGCCGCCAAAACCTTTGGCAGAACTGGTTTCAGGATTGGATCAGACAAAGCCTGTTGTTGTAATGAACCATCAGCCGTTTAATCTTCAGGAGGCCGTCGATGCCAGGGTCGATTTACATCTTTCAGGACATACTCATCATGGTCAGCTATGGCCGGTAAACTATATTACTGAAGCCATTTTTGAACTTAGCTGGGGCTATCTGAAAAAAGGAAATACACATTTCTATGTCTCATCGGGTTATGGAAGCTGGGGCCCTTCCGTAAGAGTTGGAAACAGACCGGAAGTGGTTGTTTTTAAATTGAAATTTGAATAATTGATATTTTGTCCATACAGCGGATTTATTTGAGGAATGGTTGTCTGTCTAAGGAAAAATAATCTGAAATTTCAATTAGTTTCCAATCCGTCCATCCATATCCTCCCTGTCATATTCAGGTAGTAAAGGGAATTTTACCGGTTTTCCGTCGCGTTGCGAACGATAAATGGCAGTAAACAATTCCACTGTTTTACGACCTTCATCGACAGTTACCAATGGTTGCCGGTCGTTTTGAAGGGCATTAGCAAAATCGCTTATTTGTAGTTTGAAATACCAGGTCATGGAATCAACTGAGTGAAATTCATCACTGTCAGCTTTGTTCCATTCTTCCATCAGGTGTTCTTCTCCCGGAATGGTCCATAAATCGAGTTTTGGTGGTTCGGCAATGGTTGTTTTTCCAGCGATAAACATGGCGCCTCCCTCGGGTTGAGCGCCAACAGAAGCGCCATTACTGCCATGAATATGAACTTTCCCGTAAATTCCTGGCTTTTGCGAATTACTTACCAGGATATTTCCCAAACCACCATTTTTGAACTTAATAACAGCAACAGCTGTATCCTCAACTTCAATATATGGATGGTTTAGGTTGCCCCAGTAACCAAAAACTTCATCGATATCGCCCATCAACCATTGCAGCAGGTCGAGCTGGTGTGGCGACTGATTGACTAAAACTCCTCCGCCTTCCAGTTTCCACGATCCACGCCAGGCATCGCTTTCATAATATGCCTGATCGCGCCACCCAAGCATTTGGATGGTACCCAGCATTGGAGTACCGATTTTTCCTTCATCAATGGCTTTTTTCATGCGAACAATCGGCTGGTACCATCGTCGCTGACTGATAACACCAGCTTTTCTTCCGGTACAATTGGCTGCCTCAATAATCAGGTCACAGTCTTGTAAAGTTGATGCCAGCGGCTTTTCAATCAGTACATGCGCACCTGCTTCCATCGCCTCAATGGCAGGAATGACGTGATATGGGTGTGCCGTGCAAATAATGGCCATCTGGATGTTTTCTTCACGCACCATTTCAGGAATGGAGGTATAGGCTTTTACCTTGTATGCATCAGCAAATTTTTGGGCCGACTCTGGTGTACGACTCCAAACTGCTTTTAAGCTCAGTTCTGGTAACTGTAATATAGCTTTTACATGGATATGTGCAATTTTTGCACAACCAATGATGGCAACATTGATGGTCATAACTGGATATTTGGTTTGTAATTTAGTTTAAAATATTGCTTTTCGTTGCGGCTTGCGAGTTCCGTGTTTCCTATAACTCGTATCCCGAAACTCGTAACTGTTCTATTCTGAACTGCGATTGTCCACTTTTTTACGGTTTCAGGATTACTTTCATTAATCCCTGTTCTTTGTTATAAAGCCGTTGGAACCATTCATTCCCTTCTTCAAGTGGAGCAATTTTGCTAATCAAAGGATCAACCTTAATTTGTCCTGAAGCAATTAATTCCAGGCAAAGCGGGTATTCTCCGGCTGAGGCGCAGGATCCCTGCAATTTAAGTTGACGAGTAACTACTTTTTGAAGTGGAATTTTAACTTCCGGAGCCAGATTTCCTATCAAAGTTACAGTACCTCCTTTACGGGTACAATCAATGACCAGATTTATCGTAAATTCAATACCAACAGCTTCAAATGTAATATCGGCACCACGGTTTTCGGTTTCAGTTAAAATCAACTGAATGATTTCCTGATTGTTTGAATTAATTGTCAGATCAGCACCCATTTGAAGGGCCAATTCCAGTTTTTCATTCACCTGATCAATAGCAATGACTTTAGCACAGCCTGCAGCTTTTAAAGCCTGAATGCAGAGCACTCCAATCATTCCGCAACCAACAACTACTGCTGTATCATTTGCTTTTACTCCACTAATCGAAGTTGCGTGTACGGCAATAGAGACTGCTTCAATCATTGCGGCCTGTTCAAAACCAATGTTATCAGGAATTTCATACAGAATATGTGCCGGTACTGCCACAAATTCGGCAAATGCACCGTTTTGTCTGTAATCGTCGCACGAAACACCCAAAACACGCCTGTCCTCGCATAGATTAATATCACCTCTTTGGCAGAAAAAGCATTTTCCACATGAAATTGTTGAATCAAAAGTCACCCGTTCGCCTTTTTTCCATCCATAGACATCAGGTGCAACTTCATGAATTATTCCTGAAGCTTCGTGTCCCATAATTACGGGAGGTTGTCTTCTTCCGGTACTTCCATCCATGCCGTGAACATCACTGCCGCAAATGCCACAGGCTTCCACTTTGATCAGAACCCACCCCGGTTGTAATTTCGGAATTTCGCTTTCAGTGAAGATGAATTCGTTGTATTTTTCCAGAATAAGTGCTTTCATTGAATTGGTGTAAAATGTATATAATTAGAAGGTTATATGTTTTCATTTTCACTATTTATCATCTGTTCTTTCCCGAAAGGCATAAAAATAAGAAGAGCATTCAAAACAAATCCGGAGATTAAAATCATTTGTCCGCTTTCCAGATGATTAAAGGTAATCATTAATTTTCCTGTCAAAGCAAGGATTCCTCCCGAAAGCATCGCCGCAATGCTGAATCTTTTATTAAATGGTAGATTAAACAATGCTGCCACCATTGGAATAATAAAAGCTCCTGAATAAAACGAAAGAGCCAGCAGAAGTGAAGCTACAATGGAGGTGATTTTAAGTGAAATAATCATGCTTAAAATACCAATACCAACAATAAAAAATTTGGTTTGTCTGAACGATTTCTGATTGTTAATGTCTTTATGGAATAGTTCACTTAAAATCATTGACGAAGTGAGGAGGGTAGTGGCTGCTGTTGAAAGGACAGCTGAAATGAGCGCAGCAACCAGTATTCCGGCAGCCCATTCCGGCAAATAGATATTCGATAAATTTACCAGGGTCGAACTGTTTTCTGCTCCGGAATGAAAAGCTGCTGCATAGATTCCAACATAAGACAGAACAAAAGCGAATGGAATCAATATCAAAGCAACAATTAAGACACTTTGAAAAGCCGTTTTGGAATTTTTGGCGCAAAAAACCCGTGAATAAATATCAGGACCAACTACAAAAGTACTGGAGAAGGTGAGGATCATAATAAACAGATCGAATGGTGAGTAGTAGCTGTTAAAAGGGAAATCCTGTGCGAAGTCGGGAAGTTTTGAAATGTTACTGGCTGGCAGCATAAAGGCAGTTAAAACTACTCCCGCAATAATGAAAAATGCCTGAAATAAATCCGTTTTCATCACCGAAACTTGTCCGCCAATATAGGTGTACACGATGAAAATTATTCCGGTAAATAACACTCCGACGGAATAACTCACGTCAAAGAAACTCACCAGAATTTGTGCTCCTGCAATTATTTGTGCGGCGACAATACCCAGCCAGGCCACCGGAATTATGAGAGATGTGACTTTTCTGGCAGCTTCGCCGTAATACTGACCTATAAGTTCGGGCAAAGTGAATTTTCCCAATGCATATACTTTACCGACAATGGGAAGCAAACCCAGCAAACCAAGACTTGCGGATAAAATGTACCACGAAGACGCCCACGATTGACTCTTTGCAAGCCCAATCGTACCTAAAATAGCCGATCCACCCAGTATTGTTGCCAGTAAACTTCCGGAAATCTGCCAAACACCCGTTTTTTTTCCGGCAAGAAAATAATCAAAGGGTGTTTTGATTTTCAGGAAGGAATAGATTCCAATCAGTAATAAAATTATTCCGTAAACAATAAGAATGGTAATCTTCATGAAATCAGTAAAAGTGATCAGGTAAAAGTAAAAAGGAAAAGTAAAAATCAATTCTTAAGAGAAGATATTTTCCACTTAATCGCAAACATTTGATCACATCATGATAACAGCCAAGTAGAAGTTACCCGGCTTTGTGTTCAAGAACATTGACTTAAAATTCATAAATATTTATATTTTTGTTTCCGTTACCGCACACGGAGAGACTAAGTTCAATCTTAAACCATAAAACCTCATGAAAAAAAATCAGAT
>Ga0209261_10000378_pt1 | contig 11961 bp, 13 predicted proteins | sample DOMMetBare1Fresh_FD_187470 | JGI IMG/M metagenome (GOLD analysis project Ga0209261, IMG submission 187470) | Wetland sediment microbial communities from St. Louis River estuary, USA, under dissolved organic matter induced mercury methylation -... | ecosystem: Environmental > Aquatic >...
CAGCGAAGCCAGTGCACCCGAGCCTGGCTGGATTCCATTGACAGCCTTCGCGCCGCTGCGCCCTGCCGAGCAGGTGCTGCTGCGCGCGTATGTCGATGGCGACATCGCTCGCGTCGGCCTGCGGCGGCCGCTGGTGCCGACGGCCGATATCACGCTGCGCGGCGAGTTCGTCGCCTACCTGGCGCGCGGCGCGCACGACACGCGTTTCACGCCCAAGCGCGTGCAGGTTGTCGGCGCCTGGATCGAAGGCCGCGTGGACCTGCGCGACGCATCGGTGCCGGAGAGCCTGTGGTTCTTTCGTTGCGTGTTCAACGCGACGCCGCGGCTGGACAACGCCCACGTCAGCGGCAGCGTCAGCTTCCCGGGTTGCCTGCTGCCGGGGCTGCGCGCCGAGGACTGCGTCATCGCCGGCGGGCTGGCACTCAACTCGGGCTGCACCGTGCGCACCGAGGTGCGCCTGGCGCGCGCGACGATCGGCCGCGACCTGAATCTCGAACGACTGCAGCTGCGCAGCGCGGAGCGTTCGGACACGCCGATCCAGCGCCGCCTGTCGGCCGACGGCGCGCGCATCGACGGCCACGCGATGCTGATGGGCGGGTTCGAGTCCGACGGCGACGTGCGCCTGGTCGGCATCAAGTTGGCGGGCGACCTGCGGGCCAGCAACGCCCGTCTGAGCGGCAACGTCAACGGCGACGGCCAGCGTGGCGACGCACTGAATCTCGACCAGGCGCGCATCGCCGGCAACGTCACGCTCGACCAGGGTTTTTCGGCCACCGGCCTGGTGCGCCTGAAGCACGCGCGCATCGACGGCGACCTCGACTGCACCGGTGCGGCGTTCGACGCGCTCGGCGACATGGCCTGGCGCGGGGTCAAGCCGCTGATGCTGGATCGGGCGCGCATCGGCGGCACGTTGACCCTCGCACGCCAGGCGCGGCCGCTGCACGGCGCGTCGCTTGCCGCCACCGACGCGCAGGTGCTGGCCGACGACGCAACGACCTGGGGCGAGCAGCTCACGCTGGACGGCTTCACGTACCGGCAGTTCGGTGCGGCAGCTCCGACCGGCGCCGCGTTTCGAATCGACTGGCTGATGCGGCAGGACCCGTTGCACCTGCACCGCGACTTCAAGGCGCAACCGTGGCGCCAGCTGATCAAGGTGCTGCGGCAGATGGGACGCGCGGACGCCGCGCGCGAGGTGGCGGTGGCCCGTGAATCGCATTGGCGTCGCATCGGCCGCGTGGGTGCCGGACTGCCGCGCCCGCTGCGCTGGCTGGCGCGCTGGGGTCATGGCCTGCTGGGTGCGGTCGCAGGCTACGGCTACCGCCCGATGCGGCTGGTGACGGCCTTGGCGGTGATGTGGCTGGCCTGCGGCGGCCTGTACTGGGCCGCGGCAGAAAACGGCGCGATCGCGCCGTCGAACCCCGCCGTGTACAACGATCCGCGCCTGGCGCGTTGCCGGGCCTCGGCACCGTCGGTCGAGCCTGTCAACTGGACGCGTTGCCCCGAGCTGCCACCCGAGCACTCGGCGTTCAGCCCGTTCGCCTATTCGCTTGACCTGCTGCTGCCTTTCATCGATCTGCGCCAGCGCGGACAGTGGACGGCCCTCGACAGCCACGGCGCACGCCACCCGTCGTCGGCCGCTGCCGACACCTGGGGTGTGGCGACCCGCGTGCTGGCCTGGTACGAGAGCCTCGTCGGCTGGCTGGCGCTGGGCCTGCTGGGCTGGTGGGCGGTGCGCCGGTTCGAGCGCGATCGCTGAGGCGTTCTGCGCTTCGCCCTCAGTGCGAGTCACCGGTTTGCACTGACGCGCAGGTGACGGCGCGTTCGGCGTTGTAACCTCACAGTTGCGCGCCGGAGAACCGCATGAACCCAGGACCGACCCAGACCACGCTGACCCCGACCCGACTGATCGACAGCGATCACCCGGACGTCGTGGCCTTCGCCCATGAACACGCGCGCGGCGACAGCGACCGCGATCGCGCCGTGGCGCTGTATTACGCCGTGCGCGACGGCTTCCGCTACGACCCGTACCGCGTGGACCTGTCGGTGCAAGGCATGCGCGCCAGTACCGTCATCTCGAGCGGCTTCGGCTGGTGCAACCCCAAGGCGGCGCTGCTGGCGGCGGCGGCTCGCGCGGTCGGCATGCCGGCGCGACTGGGTTATGCCGACGTGCGCAACCACCTGAGCACCGAGCGCATGCGCCGCACGATGCAGACCGATCTGTTCCTGTGGCACGGTTACACCGAGCTGTGGATCGACGGTGCCTGGCGCAAGGCCACGCCGGCGTTCAACCTGACGCTGTGCGACAAGTTCGGCCTGCTGCCTCTGGAATTCAACGGGCATGACGACTCGATCTACCACCCGTTCGACCGGCAGGGCAATCGACACATGGAGTACGTGAACCAGCGCGGCAGCTTCGACGACGTGCCGCTCGCGCAGATCGTCGCGGATTTCGAGCGCGTCTACCCGATCTGGCTGCCGCAGTTGCCGACGATGCGCGAGGCCGACTTTCTGGCCGACGTCGACCGCGAAGTGCCATGACCGGCGCGACGACGGACGTTCCGGACGGTTTCAGCCCCTGGCCCGCGAGGCCGGGATTCGTCGCGATCAACGGCCCGCTGTACCAGCGCGGCGACGGCGCCGGCTACCGGTTGGGCTTTCGCGTCGAGGCACGCCACACCAACCCGCTGGGCATCTGCCACGGCGGCATGATGGCCACCTTCTGCGACATGCTGCTGCCATTGGGCGTGCACCAGCTGAGCCAGGCGGTGCGCGATCGGTTCCTGCCCACCGTGAGCCTGCAGATCGACTACCTGTCGCCTGCGCCGCTGGGTGCCTGGGTGCAGGGCGAGGCGCAGCTGTTGCGCACGACGCACACGATGGTGTTCGCGCAGGGTCTGGTCACCGCCGACGGCGAGCCCGCGGCACGCGTCAGCGGCATCCTGAAGATCGGGCCGCCGTTTGGCGACATCGTCAAGGCGTCTGCAACGCGTTGAGTCGTTCGAGCTTGGCGGCGTAGAGATCGCGGTCGCTGCGGGTCTGGCTGTTGGCGCGGGCCTGCTGCAGATGCTGGCGCGCGGCGTCGAGCTCGCCCAACTTGAAGTGCGCGACGCCCAACCAGAAATGGAACTCGGGCGAATAGTCGGCCCGCGCCACTTCCTTGGCGAACCAGTCGCGTGCCGCATGGAAGTCGCCGGCGCGCATCGCCGCCTGGCCGCGTTCGAAGAAGTAGTACGCCGGTTCGGGGTCGAGCCGCGCCAGGCGGTTGCGCAACGCCTGGCTCTCGGCCACGCGGCCCTGCTCGGTCAGCACCTGCGCCAGGTTGTGCAGCGCGCGGGTGTGGCGCGGGTCGCGCGCCAGCACCGCGTCGAACACCCGCCCGGCCGGCTGCAGCAGCCCGCGTCGCTGGTAGATGACGCCCAGCGTGTTCAGCGCGCTCAGCGATCCCGGCTGCGTGCGCACCGCCTCGCGCGACCACCAGTAGGCATCGTCCAGCCGGTCTTGCACCATCAGCTCGGCGGCGCGGTTGTTCAGGTACATCGAGACCACGTCGGTCTCCGAGATCTGCGTCGTTCTGAGTCCGCGCAATTCCGACTGCGGCAGGAAATCCACCGTGTACAGCGTCGAGTCGTAGCCCGAGTCCACCAGGCGCCGGCCGAGCGTGACGTTGACGTGTCCGCTGCGGAAGTACAGGTCGCCGCTGCGGCTCCAGGTCTCATCGGTGTAGGCGCTCTGGAATTCCACCTGCAGGCCGAGTTCCTTGGCAAACGCGGCGGTCATGATCACCAGCGACAGGCAGTTGCCCGATCGCGCCGCGAACGCTTCGGACGCGGTGCGCGTGACCGCGGCGTCGTACATCAGCTTGAGCTCGCCGTGTGCGTACAGCGCGTCGATCAGTCCGCGTTGCTTGCCCTTGAGCCGCATCTGTTGCGCGCCGCGCGTGCGCAGGTACTCGCGCATCTCGTCGCTCAGTGCGAAGACGGTGTCGGCGCGCACCGGCGACGTGGGCGGTGCGAAGGCGGCGTCCTGCCACAGCGAATCATCGACCACGGCTGGCGCGACGGCGGCGCAGGCACCGAGCAGGGCACACGACAGCAGCGCGATCCAGGATCTCATCGAAACCTCCTGATGCGGCGGCGCGGTGGACGGCCGCAGGTGCGAGCTTACGCCATTGGACGCCGCCTAGAATCGCGGCCCGATGCTCCATCTCGACAGTCCGCGCAGCCGACGCATCGGGATCGGACTCGTCACGCTGGCCACCCTGTGCTTTGCCGCACTCGATGCGTGTGCGAAGTGGCTGGTGCAGTCGCTGCCGGTGTTCGAGGTTGTGTGGCTGCGCTTCCTGACCCACTCGGTGCTGATGACGGTGCTGCTGGCGCCGGTGTACCGCTGGGAGCTGGTGCGGGTGCGCAACGTGCCGCTGCAGGGCGTTCGCGCCCTGATGCTGGGCTTGATGACGGCGTTGAACTTCTGGGCGCTGCAGTACCTGCAGCTGGCTGAAACCGGCGCGATCCAGTTCTCGGTGCCGCTGCTGATCGGTCTGATCAGCGCGTGGTGGCTGCACGAGCACCTGGACGGGCGACGCTGGTGCGCGATCGTCGCCGGCTTCGCGGGCGTGCTGCTCGTCATCCGGCCGGGCACGCAGGGGTTCCATCCGGCGATCCTGTTGTCGGTGATGAACGCGGTGCTGTACGCCGTGTTCAACCTGCTGACCCGGCGCATGGCCTCGACCGAGTCGCCGGCCTCGATGCAGCTGATGTCGGCGATCGGCGCCACCGTGGTGACCGCGCCCTTCGCGCTGCTGCGGTGGCAGACTCCGGGTGACCTGACGACCTGGACGCTGATCGGCGCCTGTGGCCTGTGCGGGGGCATCGGGCACTACTGCGTGGCCAAGGCACATCGCTACGCCTCGGCGGCGGTGCTGGGGCCGTTTCTGTACCAGCAGATCATCTACATGGCGCTGTGGGGCTGGCTGGTCTTCGCGCAGGTTCCCGACGGCTTCGTCGTCGCCGGCTCGCTGGTGGTGGTGCTCAGCGGCCTGTACCTGTTGTGGCTCGAGATGCGCCGGCGCTGAGGCTCAGCTGCGCGGCATGCGCTGGCCGATGATGACCACCTGTTGAGCGGCCTGCGCGCCCGACGCTGCCCACAGCGCGTGGCGATGGTGCTGCGCCGCGGTGCCGTCGAGCGCCAGCATCAGACCCAGGGTCACGATGCCCGACAGGCCGAGGGCCAGGGCTTGGAAGGCGAGCGATGTGCGCGGCATGATTGTCTCCCGAACGCTGGTCGCGTGAATCGATGCCTGCACTCTAGGCACCGCGCGCTCTGCGGGCGAGCCGGTTGCGACCGGCTGCGGCAAGCGAGCGCTGAAATGCAGCGTGGGAAGATGGGCGGTATCGGCCCTAGTCGGCGTGGACGGTGATGACCACCCGACGGTTCTGCGCGCGTCCGGCGGGCGTGGCGTTGTCGGCGACCGGCCTGTCAGCGCCGAAACCCTTGCGCTCGATCGTGCGTTCGGCCAGTCCAGCCTTGACCAGGTGCTGCGCCACCGATTCGGCGCGGCGATTCGACAGCGCGTCGTTGTAGCGAGGCGAGCCGACATTGTCGGTGTGGCCCTCGACCCGAATCTTGTCGATGCCGATCGTGCTGAGCGTGCGGGCCACCTGCTGCAGCGCGGACTGGCCGGCGACCGATACGCTGTCCACGTCGGTATCGAACAGCAGCTTCACGCCCAGGCTCAGTTCCCAGGCGTCCTGGTTCGGCACGAATCCGATGCTCTTCAGCGTCGCCACGCGGGCCTCGCTGGTGACGGGGGCGGGTGCCGGCGCCGGCGGCGGTGTCTGGCAGCCCAGCAGTGCGCTGATCGCCAGCAGGCACAGGACCCGGCACCAAGGGTGGACGCTGGATACCATCTTCATCTCCGCTAATCGGTCAGCACCCGGCCGCCGCCGTCGACCTTGGGATCGAACAATTCAACACGGCCGGCCTGGCGTGCCTTGGCGCGGTACATCGCGGCATCCGCGGCCGCGAGCAGCTGATCCAGTCCGGCTGCATGATCGGGATACACCGCCACGCCGATGCTGGCACTCGATCCGATGGCACCGTGCACCGGGCTGTGCACCGGGGCCCGGATCGCGGCCGCCACGCGTTGCGCCACCTTGAACGTGGCGTCGATGCTGTCGATCGGGGCCAACAGCACCGCGAACTCGTCGCCGCCCAGACGGGCCACGACGCCCTCGTCGCGCAGTTGCGCACGGATGCGCAGCGCCATCTCGACCAGCAGCACGTCACCGGCTGCGTGACCGAGGCTGTCGTTGACGGACTTGAAGTTGTCGCAGTCGACGTACAGCACCGCCACCTTCGCGCCCGCGCTGCCCTGTGTTCGCAGCGCGTGCTCGACGCTCTCCCGGAAGCGGGCGCGGTTCGGCAGCCCAGTCAGCGAGTCGTGGAAAGCGAGGAACGACAGTGACGCGTTCGCCGTGCGCAGCTTGTCGTGCTTGGCCATCAGCTCGGCTTCGCGGAACTGGATTTCGGCGATCAGCGCGTTGAAGTCCTCGCCCAGTTCGTGGATCTCGGCGACCGCCGCCGCCGGTGCGCGCAAGTTGAAGGCACGCGAGGTGCGCGCCGTGCGTGTCAGCGAGGCCAGCTTGTTCAGCGGGCGGACGATGTCGCGCTCGATTCGCCGCGACAGGTGCGACACGCGCCAGCCGATGAGCGCGGTGCACAGCGCCACCGCGGCCAGCACCTTGACCAGGAACAGCACGTACACGCCGCCATTGCCGCGCACGATGACCTGCCCGTACGAGTTGCCCTGGTGCGTGACGGGCGCACCGGCCTGCAGCGGGAACAGCACCGAGCCGGCCTGCATCAGCGACTCGTCGAACGCGTTGTCCGGGTCGCGCATGTAGGAAGCCAGTCGCGCACCGTCCGTGCGGACGATGACGGCCGACTGCAGGCCCTCCTGGCCGGCGATCATCGTCAGCACGTCGTGCGCCGAGGCCGCATCGTCAAACACGGTGGCCGCCTCCGCGGAGTAGGCGATCGAGCGGGCCACCAGGCGCAGGTTCTGGTCGACGTAGTTGCGCAGCGTCAGGAACGACAGCAGCGTCAGCACGACGCCGGCGCCGACCACGGCGGCCAGACCCAGCCGCACGTGCGCCCGGCGCAACGCCTGCAGCAGCGACGGACGCGCCAGCGTCACGGCACGCTCCCTGCCGAGGGGCGCGCGATGCGCAGCACCATCGGGTTGACACGCAGGCCGCTGCGCGCAATCGCGTCCAGATTGGCCTGGAAGCGCACGGCGCTGGCTCTCGGCTCGAGGCAGAACATGCCGCCGTCGGAACAAAAGCCCGCGCCTTCGCCGAGCAGCAGCACGGGCCGGCCCACCAGCTCGTGGAACAGGTCGCGGCTGGTGTCGCTGCCCAACGAGCCCACGTAGATCGCATCGCAGGCCTTCCAGGCTTCGTGCGCGACGGCCACGGTGCGCACCGTCACGCTGCGCTGGGCCGAGCCGAGCTCGGCCGCGTGCAGCAGTTCGTCCACGCCAGCGCCCTGGCCCAGCGTGCACAGGCGCACGGACGTGGCATCACCGGGCCAGCGCGTGTAGCCGACGATGCCGGCCACCACGGAGACGATCGGACCTCGCGCCGGCGCGGACGCCGCCGCGGCAGCAGGCGCCGCCGGGGCCTCGACCGACGTCGCGGCCGTGGGCCAGGCCATCAGACCCATCAACGCCAGGCCGGCCAGCCGTCGGCCGAGCGAGCGCCCTGGGATCAAGTCGAACCCGGTCGTGCGGCGGTGCGGATGCGGGCCATGGATCATGTCGGTCGTCAGCTGCAGGCCCTGCGCGGCAGGCGGGCGTTCGGCTCGACACGCGTCGCCGGCTGGGGCGGCCGTCGAAGTATCGAGGCTGATGCCATGGCGCTCGTGAGCGACGCCCGCCGAGGCGGCGCGGCCCGTGGCACAGTTCTCGCGCTCCCCGATGCGCGTCGAGGCACGCGCCACAGCGCCGCGGCGCGGCGTGTGCAGTATTCAACGCCGCCGGACGCGGCGTCGCACCCATCAAGTGGTGAGACGTCGGTGCTGCGCCTGGTGCTGCTCGATCAGGCGCACTGCCTCGGCCACGCCGGTGAGGTGCGGATTGATCTTCAGCGCGCGCTGGAAGTGCAGCAGCGCCTGGTCGGGATCGCCCAGGTTGAGGTAGATCTGGCCCATCCCGGACAACGCGCCGTAGTGCAGCCGGTTGCGCTTGAGCACCTCGTGGCAGTCCTTCAGCGACAACTCGTGGTGTCCCATCAGGAAATGGATCGTCGCGCGCTTGTTCCAGCCTTCGGCGAAAGCCGGCTTGCGCCGGATGATCTCGCTGAAGGTGGCCAGCGCGTCGTCCATCTCGTCGGCTTGCATCTGCTCGACGCCGCGCTGGAACAGGGCATCGACAGCGCGGTCGCCCGAACGGCCCCAGATCTGCCACATCGCCGCGTTGGCGAGTTCGCGCACCTGCTCGTCGTCGTCGTCCAGCCGTCGAGCCAGTCGTTCGGTGTCGGGCATCGTGCCGATGTCGGCCAGGCGTGCGATGCCGGCCGCACGCGCGTCGGGCGCCGGTTGCTCCAGCGCGGCGAGCGCCTGGGCCCGTGTCAAGGGGGCCTGCGCGTGGGCGTCGAAGGGCCCGGCCAGCAGCATGAGGCACCAGGCCAGCGCGATATTCGCGAACATGGATTCCATGGCGCCTCCCCGGCTTGCAGACCCGACGCACTGGCACTGTAGCCAAATCCCGGGCGGCTTGCAGCCGCGCCGGCGAGCCGGGACCCGCAGGGTCCGTCAGGCCGGGCAATGACCGCCCGCGTCGCTCAGTGGGTGCGCCGCTGCGTCGGCGCCGGGCCGCGCCGCTCGATGTGGCGGAACGTGATGCGGCCCTTGCTCAGGTCGTAGGGCGACAGCTCCAGCGACACGGCGTCACCAGCCAGGATGCGGATGTGGTGCTTGCGCATCCGGCCCGAGGTGTAGGCCACCAGTTGGTGGCCGTTTTCGAGCGTCACGCGAAAGCGCGAGTCGGGCAGCACCTCGGTGACGGTGCCTTGCATTTCGATCAGTTCTTCTTTGGCCAAGGGTGCAGGCTCCTGAGGCAAGGCGGATGGGATGGAGGGCTCGAGGGCTTCAGGCCCGCGCCGGGTCGCGTGCCCAAGACAGGCCAGTCTCGGCCGCGAACATCGCGGCCGCACTGGCGCTGTCGAAGGTGGGCGCCAGACGCATGACGCGGTCGTGCGTGGATGTGCCCCGGCCCGACCGGATCGATACCGAGGCGGCAAAGCGGCCGTTGTCGAGTTCGCGGGTCAGGGGAGAGATGAGAAATCGTCCGATTGAAATATTGTTGTGCATGGGTTCGATAGCACCGGCTTCACTCCGCTTGGGCGGGCGGCCGGCAAAAAAGCAGGGTTCGGCGGCACGCCAGGCATGCCACCACGGAGCCGCGCATTGGCAGATGCGGCGGGCGAATCGAATTGCAGCAGGCCAGGCGGCTGGCTGCGGGCTGCGATTGGTTGGGCTGCGCTCCTGAATCCGGTGCCGGCATGAATAGGCCGGTACAGCAGCTGGGATTCGTCGTCGGAGCAGCGCAGTGCTTGAGGTTCAAGCGCGCTGGAGCGCCACGCAGCTGTCACTACAGCGGAGCACTCCCTCGAGACCGACAGTGTACTCGACAAATCGGTCCGGCTCACCGGACCGAGCGGCGAGCGAATGTGCAGGTCGTCAGCGCAGGCGGTCGTGAAGCGCTCGTGCTTCACCGTACAGCGATGCAGGCGCCACGTCCTGGTCGTGGACACGTGACGCCTGTCCGGGATCGAATTGGACCGCTCAGTCCGGAATCACCGCAGTGGCCTCGATCTCGACCTTGGCGCGGTCTTCGAGCAAGGCCTTGACCTCGACCGCTGTCATGGCGGCATTAAAGGCTCCGATGATCTCGCGAAACGCTGCCCCGACGGCGCGTGCGGCCGCGATGTACTCGGCCTTGTCGGTCACATACCACGTCATTCGCACGATGTGTTCGGGCTTCGCGCCGGCCTCGCGCAACACGGCAGCGATGTTTTCCAGCGCCTGGCGCGCCTGCGCCGCGAAATCGTCGCTGTGGAACACGCCTTGCGCGTCCCAGCCGACCATGCCGGCGATGAACAGCAGGCGGCCCCGGGCCACCACGCCGTTGGCATAGCCCTTGGGGCGCGGCCAGCCCGGGGGTAGGATCACCTGCATGGGTCGGTCTCCGTAAGGGGTGCGGGGCCCGCGCGGCAGCTCAGGCGCGGGCATCCTTGAGCAGTTCGCGCGCGATGATCAATTGCTGCACTTCGGTGGCGCCTTCGTAGATGCGCAGCGCGCGGATGTCGCGGTACAGCCGCTCAACCGGCTGCTCGCTGACCACGCCGAGGCCGCCCCACAGCTGCACCGCCGAGTCGATCACCTGCTGCGCTCCTTCGGTGGCCACCATCTTGGCCATCGCCGCCTCGCGCGTGACGTTGCGGCCCTGGTCGCGCTGCCAGGCGGCGCGGTAGGTCAACAGCGCGGCGCTGTCGATCGTGGTGGCCATCTGCGCCAGCCTGGCCTGCGTGAGCTGGAAGTCGGCCAGCACCTGGTTGAACATGCGGCGCGTGGTCGCGCGCCGCAGTGCCTCGTCGAGCGCGCGGCGCGCGAAACCCAGCGCCGCCGCCGCCACCGAGGTGCGGAAGACGTCGAGCGTGCGCATTGCGATCTTGAAGCCCTCTGCGGCTTCGCCCAGGCGCTGGCTGGCTGGAATCCGGCAACTCCTGAAGCGCAGGGTGGCCATCGGATGCGGCGCCATCAGCTCGATGCGCTCGCTGGCGTCGAGCCCCGGCGCGTCGGCGTCGACCACGAACGCCGAGATGCCGCGCGATCCGGCAGCTTCGCCGGTGCGCGCGAACACGACGTAGAAGTCGGCAATGCCGCCGTTCGATATCCAGGTCTTTTCGCCGTCGAGCACGTAGGCCTCGCCCTCGGCGCGGGCCGAACAGGCGAGTGCGCCGACGTCGGAGCCAGCCTCCGGCTCCGACAGCGCGAACGCGGCGATCGCCTCGCCGCGCGCCACACGCGGCAGGTAGCGGCGCTTTTGTGCATCGCTGCCGGCCAGGCTGATCGCGCCGGAGCCCAGGCCCTGCATCGCGAACGCGAAGTCGGCCAGGCCCGAGTGACGCGCCAGCGTTTCGCGGACGAGGCAGATCGCGCGCGTGTCGATCGCGTCATCCGCACCGCCGAACGTCGTGCCGCCCACCGCGTGGCGCAGCCAGCCGGCGGCACCGAGCGCGCGCACCAGCGCGCGGCAGATGGCGTCGCTATCGGCGCCATGCGCCTGGGCCACGTTCGCCACGGCCCAGGCATCGAGCTCGTGCGCCAGCGCGCGATGGCGTGCGTCGAAGAAGGGCCAGTCGAGGTATCTCGTATCGCTCATGGGAGCCCCGTCAGTTGCGGAACAGGTCGCGCAGAGTTCATGTTGTCGGCGCCTGGTTCTCGGCCAGCTGCACGCGCAGGCGGCCCAGCAATTCGTACAGCGTCTGCTTGTGCGCCGTGTCGAGCCCGGTAAAGAGCTCGATCACCCATTGCTCGTGCTCGCGCGCGATGCGCTCGAACGCCTTGCGCCCGGCCGGCGTCATGCGCAGCTTGTACGAGCGCCGGTCTTCGGCGTCGGCCTCGCGCAGCACCAGACCCTCGCGCTCGAGCTCGTCGGTCAGCGCCGTGACGTTGCCGCCGGTGACCATCAGGTAGCGCGACAGGGTGCTCATGCGCAACCCGTCGGGGTGGCGGTGCAGCTGCGCGAGGTAGTCGAAGCGCGCCAGCGACATGCCGAAGCGCAGGCGCAGGCGGTTGCGCACCTCGATCTCCACCTGCGTGCTGCAGGCCAGCAGGCGCAGCCACAGCCGCAGCGACAGATGGTCGTCCTGGTCCGATCGCGCCTCCAGGCCGATCGCG
>Ga0209261_10000379_pt1 | contig 11920 bp, 11 predicted proteins | sample DOMMetBare1Fresh_FD_187470 | JGI IMG/M metagenome (GOLD analysis project Ga0209261, IMG submission 187470) | Wetland sediment microbial communities from St. Louis River estuary, USA, under dissolved organic matter induced mercury methylation -... | ecosystem: Environmental > Aquatic >...
GAACGCGCAACAGTTCAATCTGCATTTTTGGTGAAATAGTGGCTATTTCATCAAGAAAAATGGTGCCACTATCGGCCATTTCAAACCGGCCTTTGCGATTGTACACTGCTCCGGTAAAAGCTCCCTTTTCGTGTCCGAATAACTCACTTTCAAGTAAACTTTCGCTTAATGCCCCGCAATGAACACTTACCATCGGGAAAAATTTGCGCGGAGAATTGGCGTGTATAGCCCTGGCAACCAATTCTTTGCCCGTTCCGCTTTCACCAGTAATAATCACCGATGCATTCGACTGGGCTACGCTTTCAATTTCCTGCAAAACACGCTGCATTGCTTCACTGTTCCCAATCAAATCTTCAATGTTTTCGAGCGATACCACTTTTTCTTTCAGAATTTCATTCTCCTCGATCAAAGAAATTTGTTTCGATGCATTTCGAATGAGATGTGAAAGGTCGTCAGGATCAAAAGGTTTGGTTACATAGTCAAAAGCTCCGTCCTTTAAGGCTTGAACAGCGGTATCAACTGTTGCGAAAGCGGTCATAATAATAACGATTGAATCTTTACGTAACGATTTGATTCGTTTCAGCATTTCCAAACCATCCATTCCGGGCATCTTTATATCGGCCAGAATAATGTCAAAGCTTTCAGATTCAAGAAGTAATAATGCTTTTGTAGCATTTTCGGCGCATTCAACACGATAACCGTCTTCGATAAACCAGTTGAACAACGAGTCCCTGACAGATTCTTCATCGTCAACCACTAATATGGAGATTTTCTTTGCCATGATATATTTTCTTAAGTCGATAGTAAAGGTAAAGTTATTGAAATGGTCGTTTCTTTTCCACGTTCCGATTTTACTTCTGATTTTCCCTTGTGGCTCTGAACAATACCGTGTACGATGGCCAATCCAAGGCCAATTCCGCTGGCGTTCTGTTTAGTCGAAAAAAATGGTTCAAAAATATGAGGAATGTCTTCAGGCGAAATGCCCACGCCATTATCGGTTATCTCAATACGGATGTGCTCATTATCAGGATTGAGAGTCCTGAAAACCACTTCGCCATTTTCGGAAACAGCTTCCGATGCATTGACCAAAACAGCTACACAAATTTGTTTTATCTGGTTTGGACTACAATAAATTAAATCATTCCTGGCGCTAAAGTCAGATAAAAAGTCGATGTTGGCCACTTTCATCGGGTGAGACATTAACTCAAAGGTTTCCAGCAGAATTTCGTGCAGGTGTCTTGGTTCAAATCCATTCTGATCCTTTCTCGAAAAATCGAGCAGTCCTTTCACAATATCTCCGCAGCGCTTGGTCTCATTTTCAATCAGTTTCAGATGTTTTAACATCGATTCCTTTTTTAATGGATCCAGATCCTGATTGTTTAGTTGTTTGTATATCAGTTTGGTGTAAATCAAAATTCCGGATAAAGGATTATTGATTTCGTGTGCAACTGATAAAGATAATTTGCCCAAGCTTGCAATCCGTTCGATGTTGATGAGTTCGTTTTGTGCCTGGCCCAACTCTTCCGTTTTCTTCTGGACTTTATATTCAAGCTGTTGCGACCAGTTTTGAAGCTCGTTGGTAGCGGTATGAAGGTTGTCGAGCATTTCGTTGAATGCATACGAAACCATGCGCATGTCGGATAGTTGATGTGGTTTTATTTCCAGACGCGTAGTTTTATCTCCCTTGGCAACTGCCTCACTGGCTTTGATGATCTCGTTCAGAGGTTTTTTTATTTTTTTATTCGTGAAAAAGATGAGGAAAATAACCAAAATAAAGGTCATCAGTGAGGCCAGTAAAAAATAATCTGTGGTCGATTTCTGAAGGGCAGTGTCCAATCCTTCCATCGGAATTTTAATGATAAGCGATCCCAGCACTTCCTCTTTCGGATCATGTGCATGGCAATCGCTTGTAGAACAGGTTTTGTTGTTCAGGATTGGCGATTTTATCAGCAAATGCCTTGTGTTGTTATTATTCGGATTCATGATGCATTCACTGTTTGCATCAATAATCCGGTAAGATTTTTCCTTTACGGAAAACATTTTATCAAAATCGCTGTGGCAACTCAGGCAGTCAGGATTGGCATGATTGATTGTGTCATTTGAAATGGAGGAGTAAACGAGATTGTTCTGATTATCGTACATGTTTACATCGTCAATTCCTGACATGGTATTGATCAGATAAAGCGTACTTTGAAGAGAAGTCTGGTCGTTTTCGAGCATCGATCGGTATAAGGCACCTTCAACAAGTACACCGATATTGTTGCCGTTTTCACTTATGACCGATTTCATGTATGCTTCGTTCACTGAACGAAAGATGATTCCAAATGAAAGGAAAAGAAAAAACGATGAAATGGTGATGATCAGAACTACTCTTCCGTAAATGGATGAACGGAATTTAACATACCCATTAAAAATCGGACTTGCGACACTGTTTTTTCCTCGAATTTTGTTGGTCCAAATCATGGTTATTGGCTTAGGTCGGTAACTAAATGCTAAGTTAGTTTCAAAATTTTAAAACTGCTTCAACTATTTGATTTAAGTTTAAAAATTACTGTTAAAAACATTAATCCAATAGGGTAGGAAGATGAAAACAGCCAAAATGAGGTAAATATCACTTCACTTTGGCTGTTACCGGAATACGCCCCAAAATACTTTGAATTTTGAGCCTTGGATTTAAATTAAATTTTCGGGTTGAGCTCCACGATGAAAATCGCAATTCTTTTTACGGTTAAATGTTTTTTTTCCAAGGAAATCTTCCTGAAAATCCTGCCATATTTCTTCCGGGAGTTCTGCCATAGGCTGGTCAAGTAGTTCACCTCCATCCTGCAAAGCAACCATAGATGGTACAGGCGAATATTTTCTGACTGAGGTTGAAATAAAATCCTTAAACTTATCCAATTCCTGTCTCGAAAACTGGATAGCATCTTCAGCAAGGTAATAGGAATAGGTATCAGCAGTCCAGCTTATGGGTTTTATTTTATACATCCAACCTTTAACGTAAGGATCTTCATTAAGTAATTCCGGATTATGGGTTAAAACAGGATTTGCCTCCATAATTTCGCCTGAAATTGGAGAGTACAAATTGAGTAGCTTCCCGTTATGATTTATTTTTGCAAGTATTTCACCTTTTTTAATACGTTCACCTTGTTCTTTAATCCCAGTAAACTTTACATCGCCAACCATGTGCAGCAATAAATCATCGATTCCTACCCTTGCAATTCCGGATACTCCCAGGTGCGACCAGATGTGATATTTACTGAAAAAAAGTCCTTGTGGAATGTTTAGCGTGTTGATATTCAGGATACCGGCAGATTTTTGTTTGTTGATTTTTATCTGCCTGTTAAGCAAAAGCCAAAAAGGAATCAGGATGGCAAAAAATGCCAGAATTGCCAGGTATTCAATTCCTTTTGTTTCGAAAATGTTGTTATAAGTAAATCCGTCCATTGTATTTTAAATTGTGCTGTCCTGAATTGCGATCTGACAGCTGGTTTATTTTTTAGTACTTCCTACTTTTAGTTCAAGCCGAATTCTTTAATGATTTTCTTCGGCTGCCCATTTAGGCGAATCCCTCAATACAGGCATCCGATTGATAACCCATCTGAATATCCAGATTTCAGTAAAAATTACAGCTAATGTCACTACGATTTCCATCCAGGTGGGAATGTAGTGCGTTGCTGCATCCCATTTGAACCCGATTACGGTAACATTCAGACGATTCAGGATAATTCCGAGCATGGTTAAAATTGCGGCCAGTCTGATCATGAATATGTTGTTGGTACGGTAGCTGTAAAAAAACATCAGCATGGGTATCAGCACAAATCCGATCATTTCAAGCAGGTACCAGTATCCCATTGGGGTATTCAGTAAATTCCAGTGTTTTCCATGAATAAATACCAGCAACTGAAGGAAGAAATAGGCAAACATGGCGCCTGCACATATTTTCGACAACCCGTGGAGAATTCCTTTTTCGGCATGATGATTTTTCTTGCTAATCTGATCTGAAAATACTTTGTGACTGATAGTTCCTTCGAAAATAACCATGGAAAGTCCGGCAAAAATACTGGAAACCAGGAACAGAACCGGTATGAATTCGGAATACCATAGCGGATGAATTTTATCTTTGGCCATCAGGTATAATGCTCCTAAACCCGACTGGTGCAAGGTTGATAAAGTAATTCCAAAGATTACGGCGGCTATCGTCATTCCTGAAAGGATTTTATGAGCCCGGCGGGCACCCAGCCACTCTGCAATTGCCGGTGAAAATTCGATCAATTCGGCAAGCATATAAAGCATGAAATGCCAGGCCACTAAAAAGAGTACCGAACTTGTTCCAAAACTGTTGCCAATAATTGGATTAATCACATTCCAGGGACGGCCCAAGTCAAGTAATAAAGCGCCCGCATAAAAAACGTAGGCCAAAAAACCGTTTAATACAGTAATTCGGACGATGGAATGATATTTATTCATTTTCAGAATATACACCATAAATGTTAAAACGTAGGCTCCGCCTGCAAAAGCAACTCCGGTCACTACATCGAATCCGATCCATATTCCCCAGGGAGTTTCCTGTGTCAGGTTCGTGACTGAGCCGATTCCATTTATAAACCGGATTACAATCAGGCCCAAACCCAGTAACATAATGGGTATCGAGATAATATTAAACGGTGTGAACCATTTCCCTTTTGGGCGTAACTCGTTCTTTAAAAAGCTCCAGATGGAGCTGCCATCGTTGTCTTTTGAAACTATCGGATATGCAGGACTAGTCATTTTCTTCGTTTTTGGATTGGTTATTTTTAGTTGCTTCGTGGATTCCCAGCAGTAGGGTAGGGAGTAATACAAATACGGCAGGTACACTGTATAAAAATCCTTTCGATAATGCCGGATAAGATGAATTCTGAAGTTTTGGATTGAATCCTAGTTCATTAAACGGTGCAGAAGAAAGGTAAACATAACCGGTTCCTCCGGCCACATTTTCACCATAAATCTGATCTACATAGGTTCCGGGATTTTCAGCCATTCGTTTACGAGCTTCGGCTATCAATTCACGTCGTGTTCCAAAAACGATTGCCTCTCCCGGACAGGCTTCCACACAACTAGGCTTTTCACCTTTAATTATCCGGTCGTAACACATATCACATTTCTGAATCTTCGGATTGGCGCTGTGATATTCAAATTTTGGAACGTCGAACGGACAGGAAACCATACAATATCTGCAGCCCATGCATTTGTCACCTCGCCAAATTACCGGGCCTTCCTTTGTTTTATACATTGCCTGTGTAAGGCAGGCTGCCGCACAGGCCGGTTCGTTGCAATGCATGCATTGATTTCTCACAAAAACTTCGCCTTTTGATGTGTTGTAATTATTAACTACGCATCGTTGTGTTTCATTTGTTTTGCGTAAAATTCCAACTTTTACTTCATCCTGAGGTTCAGGTAAATCATGTGCTTTGGCGCAGGCTCTTTCACACTCCTGACACCCCACACACCGGGTTGAATCATACAATACACCACGAAATTCAATTTTATTTTCATCCGGGGTTGAGGCATTGGCGCTTTGGATACCTGCCATGGCAATTCCGGCGATTCCAATGGTTTTGAAAAAGTTTCTTCGATCTATGCTCATAACTTTTGTTTTATTTGGTCGTCGATTTAGTTATTTGTTTGTTTGCTATTTGGAAGTGTCGATAAACTTTGCCTGAAAGTCTTCCCAAACTTCCGGACCGAAATCGGCTAGCACATTATTTGTGAGTTCGCCTCCATCCTGAAGAATAACATGCGAATAAACTTCTCTATTTGACTTTACGGAAGCTGCCAGAAAATCCTTAAGTCTGATGAATTCATCTTGCAACCATTTTTTATATTTTTCAGACATGAACATGAACTGAATTTCGCGCAACCAGTTTTTTGGTTCAATAATATACACCCATCCGGAAGTATAAGGATTCGTATTTATCATCGACGAATCGGCTGCAAGCAACCGGTTGTGCTTAATTATGGTACCTGAAACAGGTGATGAAATGTCCAAATGTTTTCCGTTTTGAATAATGGTCATGATCTTTTCACCTTTTCTTACCTTTTCGCCAGGTTCTTTCATTACAATACGAGTGAGTAATCCGGTGACATGTTGCATGAAGTCGTCCATTCCGATTTTCACATTTCCATCTGATTCCATAAAAGCCCAGGTATGTGACTTGTCGAAGTACAGACCCTTGGGAGCCTGGATTGAGTTTTCATTGAAAGCAGAAGTTATTTCAATTTCCTCATCAATATCTTCGCTTTTTTTGTTTTTGCGATAGCTGATAATTCCAACTATAACCAAGGTTGCCAGTGCCAGAAAAAATAATACCGGCATCCATGCTCTTGATAAAAGTGATTTGTCACGTTGAATTGGATTGTTTTGGGGTACGATCAAAGCTTCCATGTTAGCCTGTTTTTCACTGCTGACAAGGGTGCTGAATCCATGGGGATTGAGGAATTGTTGTCCTCCTGAATTCATCCAGCTCAGAAAATTTAAAATACGTTGATCAGTTGGTTTTCCTGAAGCGACAGCATAAATATTCTCGCTTAAGGATTTGGGATATTTTCCGATCCAAACTCCACGGTTAAATGCGGCAAGATTGCTGTAAATATTCTCAAAATTGTCAATAAAACCATTTTGGTTTCTGTCAATTGGAATAATCTTTATACCAGCTAAAACTTCATTGGTTTTTGGGTCCATTATCTCCGATAATTTACAAAAACCTATGGCATATTTATCTTTCATTACCGTAACAACAAGCTCATTGGCTGTTTCAATTGCCGATCCTGAGAATTCTGATTCATTAAGTTTTACAAAATTGGCGATACATGCTTTCATTCCTTTATCGTTTAGGATATAGAAATGGATTGGAATGTTTTGGCCATTTTGAATTAGTTTCGCCCAATTTTGGTACTCTTTGCGGGTAGTCAATTTTGCAAATTCATCAGTAGATAATCCTTTGTGAATGATTTCGTCCAACATCGGATTGTTGCTGTTAATAATCGGAACTACTGCATTCCTACCTAAAGCGATCTTCCAATTGCTTTCATTCGCAGAAAATGCCAAGTTGTTACCTGAAACAATGCTAATGGCGGAGCCATAAAAGTTTGAGTAATCATTGACATTGGCAATAACGATTTTCTGATTTGGATTTTGCTTCATAAATTCACTTGCCCAGCTTGTTGTTAAATTTTTTAGCTCTGGTGAACTCAGAAGGATAATTTCATCGGAAGTAGAATTTTTGGCTTGAACATCCGGTTGGGTGTCTATTACACTTTTGCAGAATCCGGGTGAGCTGCCAAACATGAACACAGACACGATAATCAATGCTAAGATAGTTCTCATGATATTGATATTTAAATTGGTTTCCTGAGGATGTGAATTAGTTGAATAATTACTTAGATCCTTATTGTTGAAAAGGCCAATTCAATTACAATGCCAATTAAAAAATACTCATTTATTTGCTTGATTAATAGTTGTTTGTGTGTTTGATGTAAGTAAATGCAACAAACTAAAGTGTTGAAAAAATACACAGTAAAATAATCAGATTACTTCAATGTGCTAGCTGTCAGTCTGTTGTGTAATATGTTTAATTATTAAACACTGTTGAAAAATGCAATTACGCAATTTTAACTTTCAGATAATCAGCTATTTAAAATTTTAAATTATTACAGATGTTTAGCTAAATACAGTGTTGCTGATAAAAATAGATGACGCAGAACCATCTTAAATAAAAAAAGCCATTCAAAATGAATGGCTCCTGCATACTCACAAAAGAATATGCCTATTTGTATTTCTGATTTTTGGGTAATCAATTATTTCAGGCGGGTATTGTTTCTAACAACCGCCACCCGAGGTTGTTTCTTTTCGAACAGGTACAACCACCTGTGGCATTTTTTTCCTGATATCCAATGTTTTTACTTCTTTAACCTTGACCTGTTTCATTGCAGCAGTATCTAACAACATTACTTCAGTGGAGGATAAAACTGGTTCATAAAAGTTATTATTCAGGTCATACCCGCCTTTTACCACTTTAATATTTTGGTATCCTAACTGTTGCAAAAGTAACCAGGGAGCTGTAGTCTGAAGTTCATCGTTACCGATAAGTACAGCCTCCTGTCCGCTGTCTTTCAATCTGTTGAACAGTTCAATTGATTCCTCGTCGAGCAGGTTTCGGACCGGAATATTAATTGAAAGTTCAGGATGTCCCTGAGCAAACAATTCAGAGGGACGAATATCGATGAGTTGTTTTCCGGCTAAATCAGCGCCTGAAACCTGAAAATCAGGTTTATTTATCAGCGTTAATGCCTCACTTGCACTTAATTGAAAATCGATGGTTTTTGGTCTGAAAATAAATCCAAGTAAAACGATGATAACTGCCAATCCAAGCAAGCTTAACCAGAGTTTATTTGATTTAATGAACGGATTCATAGAAATAGTATTAGTAATGAAATTTACTTGATTCAAACTTGTTTTAGCAACCTCCACCTGAAGCTGCAGCTGGTTCCTTTCTGACGATATTCACTTTTTGAGGTATTTTTTTAGGACTTGTCTTTACAGGCGTTTGTTGAGCTCCAGTAAAAAATTGACGCGCTGCCATTCTGAAATTCAACAGGTCAAGGTCAGCTGTTGAAGCAGTATTGGAGACAATTCCCGGTTTGATTATGGTGTTATACCATTCATTTAATCCTCCTTTTAGAATATAAATCCGATCAAGTGAATGTCTCGTACAAATCAGCCATGCTTTTTCAGCCATAAGATCGGAATTGGCATATAATACTTTATCCTTTCCCGGTTGATTGAGAAGTTCTAAAGTTGAAGCCGTTAGTAACGAATCGGGTTGAATATTTAAAGCTTTTGGTAGAGCAAAAGCTTTGAACTGATCGGCAGGACGAAGATCAATTAACATCAAACTAGGATCGTTTTCGATGATACGATGCGTTATTAAATCGGCCGATAAATATCTTGATTTTTCGGTAATCGATGCCAATATCACTCTTGGATCGGTTTCTCTTATTTCCTTTTTTCCGGGGAGAACCACCAGTCCAAAAGCAAGTACAATCAGAAGAATTGCAAGTATTGTATATTTTCTTTCCATCTTATTATTTGCTTAATATTCTACTTTTTTAACCTTTTTCTGAACCCAGGCTGCACCGAAAAACATTCCAACAGCAGCTAACACCAGGAAAAAAGTAAACAATTCAGGTGAAATTCCAAGAGCTGAATTAATCATTTTAGCGCCCTGGGAACCACTGTAAAACATACTCTCGAATATCGGGAATGTCTCTGAAAAAAGAAAAACTCCTAGAAACATACCGAGGAAGAAAGTTAGACCATCGATTCGTCCAACAGCTGCTGCACATAAACTGGTTCCAGGACAAAATCCCCCCATGGAGAAACCTATTCCCATGATAATTCCACCCACAATTGCTGAAGTCAGAAAAGTTGGCTGAATATAGAGTTGTGAGAAATCAACCAATCCAAAGTAATTAAGATAAAGCAAACCAACGGAAGCTACTATAGCTGCTGTGAAAAACACTTTTACTACGACAAAGTCATAGCCAAAGAATGTGCCTATTATCTTTCTGGAGGAAGAAAAACCCGATGATTCAAGTGCAAAGCCGAAGCCCATGCCCAGAAGGACTGCAAATATGTTGTCCCAGGCCTGGGAAACAATTCCTGATGATATAATTGGTCCGATCATAATATCTAAAATTAAATCCAGTTTTTACGAAGAATCCAGGCTACAACAAAGGCGGTTCCAAATATTGCGACCATGGTAATATAACCTCCTAAAGATAAAACCGCCATTCCACTTAAAGCGGCTCCACTTGTACAACCTCTGGCAAGCTGAGCGCCAAATCCGAATACAAGACCTCCGGCAAGCGCGAAAATCAAGCGGCGCCGTGAAGTGATTTTGGGTGAATGTTCCACTTTTAATTTCAAGCGGTTAAAAATAATTCCTGAAATAAAAGCTCCGGCCAAAACACCCAATACCTCATAAATTAACCAGTTATTCATCGGAGTTTTGTCTCCACCGGCAAATTGACAATAGTAAGCTGAGTTTTGGACATGTTGTGGTGCTACAGCATTGACGGTTGCAGCAACTGTGTTTTTTACTGCTCCACTGGCACCGAGTCCGCGACCCGAAATGTAAAAAGAAAGTAAAAGGACCGTTCCCAATATTACCCCACCTAAATAAGGGTTGAGGTAGAATGAACCGTCGTATTTGGAGTTTTTCATTGTTCTATTTTTTATAGTTTGAAAATGTTTCTTGTTTCGGGTTTCGAGTTGCGAGATAAAACCCGTAACACGAAACCCGCAACCTGCATCAGTAGAGGTATCTTGTAATTTGACCAGCTTCAACCATCAGGAACCTGAAAATCAAACCTCCCAATAATATTAACACAGCCGGAACTATAATAGGAACTTTAAATCCTTTCAATTCGAAGATTTCAATTATTAATGGAAAAATTAAACCCAGAATCACTACAAAAGCAAAAAATGGGGTAGTGAATTTTCCGCCAAGAAAAAGGTTTGCTGCATTGATTTGAGCTTCTGAACCGGCCAGAAATCCCATGAACAGATGGATAATGAAAAACAATTCAACGATAATCAGCAGAATGTCAATCCGCCCCATAATTTTTCGCTCTTTATGATCTTTGCTCATCAGCATGATGACTGCCGCAGCGGTCGACATTCCGGAGACCAGAAACAATGGCCCCAAAATCGAAGTATTCCACAATGGCCGTGCGTTGAATGCCGACAACAGAATTCCGGTATAAATACCAAGAATAACCGCATATATAGCCATTGGCCACGCGATGATTTTCCTGTTTTTTATCAACCAGGCTTCTATCGTATTTAGAATTTTGAATTTCCAATCCCACTTTGGAAAAACTTCTTTCATGTAACTGGCTGACCAAAGAATTGAAATTGGAGTTATAATCATTAAAACCCATGAACCCCAGCCCATTGGTGATTCAAGACGAATGGTTGTATAAAGTTGCCAGAAATAGAGTTTGTGTTTCAAATCCAGAAACAGAAAGAAAAGACCAAGCATCAGTACAAAAGGAACGATCATCGGTGCTTTTTTTACTGTGGCTTCCATTTTGTTTTCCTTACCCATAATGGTAAAGAAGCTGGCAAAAAAGAGGATTCCGGCCGCTAAACCACCTAGGAAAAGGTATCCCGGAATTTGCCAGTGCCAGATATTCAGGTAGGGATCTATATTCGGGATGTTACGTCCGCTTACAAATAATTCTTCTTTCATTTTTTATAGTTTTCGCGGTTTTAAACAAGGTAAAATATCTGTGGTTTGGTCCCGGCTTCAGGAGCCAGTGATTTGAATTTCCGGTTCTTCAGCACATTCACGATTTCAGAATTCGGATCGTCGAGATCGCCAAAATGCATGCAACTGGTTGGGCAAACGCTCACACAGGCAGGGTTTTTGCCTTCGCGAACACGGTGAATGCAGAACGTGCACTTGTCAACATATCCGTCGGGATGCGAATATCGGGCATCATAAGGACACGATTGAATGCAGGCTCCGCAGCCGATGCATTTGTTGTGTTCTACCAATACAATTCCTCCATCTTCAATATGACTTGCACCAGTAGGACAGCAACGCACGCAGGGCGAATTGTCGCAATGATTGCAGCGTTCTGTACGAAGTTCGATGCTCACATTCGGATAGGTTCCGTCAACAACTTCAACCACCCAATCGCGGCAAAAGCCTACCGGTACATTGTTTTCGGTCTGGCAGGCTACCACACAATCGCTGCAGCCAACACATTTCCGGGTATCAATAGCCATTGCATATCTCATGATTTAGCCTCCTTTTTTGGTTCGTCTTTAACGAAGGTTATAAAATTTCCGCGCATTCCGGTCCCGCCCATAATC
>Ga0209261_10000380_pt1 | contig 11893 bp, 6 predicted proteins | sample DOMMetBare1Fresh_FD_187470 | JGI IMG/M metagenome (GOLD analysis project Ga0209261, IMG submission 187470) | Wetland sediment microbial communities from St. Louis River estuary, USA, under dissolved organic matter induced mercury methylation -... | ecosystem: Environmental > Aquatic > Freshwater...
GTCTCGCTCACCCGCGCCAACGCCGACGGCGAGGTCGGCTTCCTCTCCGACGTGCGGCGCATGAACGTGGCGCTGACCCGCGCCAGGAAGAAGCTGGTGGTGGTCGGCGACGGCGCCACCGTGGCGAGCCACCCCTTCTACGCGGCCTTCCTGGCCCACGCCCAGGCCACCGGCGCCTGGCGCAGCGCCTGGGAGCGGGAGGCGCCGTGATCCGCTCGACCTTCCGGCTCACCCCCGGCATCGGCCCCTGGCTCGAGTCGCGCCTCTGGGACGCCGGCCACCGCCGCTGGTCGGACCTCCTGGCCGCCGCGCCGTCCGAGGTGCCGCTCTCGGCGAAGGCGCTGCCGCGCTTGAAGGAGGCCATCGGCCGGGCCAGCGAGGCGCTGGCGGCCGGCGACGCCGAGGGGCTGGCCCGCATGCTGCCGCGGTCCGAGCGCTGGCGGCTCTACGCCGCCTTCCTGGAGCAGGCCTGCTTCCTCGACATCGAGACCGACGGCGGCGTGACGGTGACCGCCATCGGCCTGCTCGACGCGAAGGGGCCGCGGGTGCTCCTGCGCGGGCGCGACCTCCGCGAGTTCCCGGAGCGGGCCGCCGGCTGGAAGCTCCTGGTCACCTTCAACGGCGCCTCCTTCGACGCGCCCATGCTGGAGCGGGCCTTCCCCGGCTGGCGCGCCCCGCTGGCCCACCTCGACCTCTGTCACCTCTGGCGCCGGCTCGGCCACTCCGGGGGCCTGAAGCTCCTGGAGCGGGCCGAGGGGATCGAGCGGCCGCCCGAGGTGGCCGGCCTCTCCGGGCTCGACGCCATCCGGCTCTGGAGCGCCTGGGAGCGCGGCGACCCCGGGGCGCTCCGCACGCTGGTGGCCTACAACCTCTGGGACGCCGTCAACCTGCGGACCCTCGCCGACCTCGGCTACAACCGGATGGTCGAGCGGCTGCGCCTGCCGGCCGCGCCGCTCCGGGTGGCCGAGGCCGGCGACTTCCGCTACGACGTCACCCGCCTCCTGATGGCGCACGACGCGGCCGGCCCGGGCGAATGACGGGGCGCGGGATTGACCCGGCCCGCCGCCGCGTTATGGCTGGGCGGATGCCCCGGCGCCTCGTCGCCATCGCCCTGGCGGGGCTGGCCGCCGCCACCCTCGCCGCCGAGCCCGGCCCGCGGCCCGGCCCCCGACCCCCGAGCCGAGCCTCCAGCCAACCGATGGACGACCAAGGACGCTTCGTGAACCTGGACGGCACCGTGCCCCAGTCGCTCGGCACGGTGCTCAAGTGGTCGGTGGTGGACCGGGTGGCCGGCCGCCGCCGCCAGAGCCCGGCGCGCGCCGCGGTGCCGGTGGTGACGCCCGACCCGGCCCTGATCGGCGCGCCGCCGGAGCCGGGCCAGCCGGCGCGGCTCACCTGGCTCGGCCACGCCAGCTGGCTCGTCCAGCTCGACGGGGTCTCCATCCTCATCGACCCGGTGCTGGGCGACGGGCTGCCGGGCGGCATCGGGCGCAACGCCGGGCCGGGGCTGGCGGCGGCGGCCCTGCCGCCCATCCGGGCCCAGCTCGTCAGCCACAGCCACTACGACCACCTCGACCTGCCGACCCTCACCGCGGTGGGCGCGCCGGTCATCGCCGGCCGGAGGCTCGAGCCGCTCTTCCGGGGGAGCCAGCTCTTCTGCACCGAGCTCGGCTGGTGGGAGCAGGCGCGGGTGGGCGACGTCCGCATCACCTTCGTGCCGGCCCAGCACTGGAGCCGGCGCGGCCTCTTCGACGCCAACCAGACGCTCTGGGGCGGGTTCGTCATCGAGGGGCGGAGCGCCACCCTCTACCACGCGGGCGACACCGGCTGGTTCGACGGGTTCGCCGAGATCGGCCGGCGCTTCCCGCGCATCGACGCGGCGCTCCTGCCGATCGGCGCCTACGATCCGGAGTGGTTCATGGGGCCGCAGCACATGAACCCGGAGCAGGCGCTGGCGGCGCTGCAGGCCCTCGGCGCCGGCCAGCTGCTCGCCATGCACTGGGGCACCTTCAAGCTGACCGACGAGCCGCTCGACGAGCCGCCGCAGCGGCTGGAGGCGGAGCGGGTGCGGCTCGGCCTGCCGGCCTCGCGGGTGCGGGTGCTGGCCATCGGCGAGACCATCGAGGTGGGCCGGCCGCGGGGCGACGAGGCCCGGCAGCCGGACGCCGGATCCGCACCGCCGGCCGCGCCGTGATCCTGGGCTGATCGGCGTCGGGCCGCCGGCCTCGCGCCAGGCCGCGCCCCGGACGCGCCTTTCGGGGCCGACCGGGTCGGCGCGCCGGGTCATCCTCGACCCTTGGGTCGCCCCACGGCTCGAACGGGGGCGACATCACAGGCGATTCTCCCGGCCTTTCGCTTGCACAACCGACGAGCCGCGCGGCCAGTCCGCGCCGTGCCCGCCATGGAAACCATCGACTTCTCCTGCACCTTCGTCCGCGCCGACGGCGACCGCCTGGTCGCCGCCGAGCGGCTGGTGTGCGCCTTCCCGCACCTCTTCGGCGCGACCCTGGTGGCGACCGATCTCTCCTACGAGCTGCACGACCACCGGCTGCTCGGGATCCTGCGCTTCGAGGCCGCGGCCTTCGACGAGCGGGCCCGGGCCCGGCTCGCCTTCTGGACCGCCCGCGCCGGCGGCCGCGCCACCGCGCTCGACGGCCTGGCGCCCGAGGCCCGCCAGGCGCTGGAGGGCTTCCTGCGGCAGAGCCCGCTCAAGCTGATCGGCCTCCCCACCGAAGGGCTGTTCGACCGCTGCGCCTCGCTCTTCAACGAGGCGGGCGCGTCCGGGGCCCGCCGGCGCAGCGCCGCCGACCGGCCGCTCATCGCCATGGACCTGGGCGGCTCCTCCTGGGAGGGGATCACCTACGACCCGGCCGACCGGCGCCTCTTCGTGGCCGCGCCACTGGCGCCGCCGCTCGCCGACGAGCTGGTGCTGGCGCTGCGCATCCCGGGCGCCCCCAAGCCGGTGGGGCTGCGGGCCCGGGTGGTGGAGATCCGCCCGCCCGCCGAGGCCCGCCCGGGCTCGCCGGCCGGCTACACCCTGGCCCTGCCACCCATGCCGGAGACGGTGGAGGAGGCCCTCCAGGAGGCCGCGCCGCTCACCGCGCCCGGGCACCGCGCCGCGCCCCGCTACAGCGTCAAGGCGCCGGTCCGGGTCGAGGGGCCGGCCGCGCCGCCCGCCGACGGGGTGGCCGATCACGTCATCGAGTACGCCTCCCACGAGGACCTGCACGCCGACTACGTGGAGAACCTCTCCCACGGCGGCGCCTTCGTCCGCTGCCAGAAGCCGCGGCCGGTCGGCGCCGAGGTGTCGCTCTCCTTCCGGCTCCCCAACGCCGAGCTGCTCAAGGCGCGCGGCGTGGTGGCCTTCGCCAACGGCGACGGCATGGGGGTGCGCTTCACGCTCGACGCCGAGTCGGAGGCGGCGCTGCGGGTGGCCATCGCCCACCTCTCGGCCCGCCCGCGGCGCGCCCTGGTGGTGGACGACGACCCGCTCATGTGCCGCATGCTGGCCGACGCGCTCGGCGAGCGCGGCTTCGAGGTGCTCACCGCCCCCGACGGCCAGCACGGCATGCGGGTGCTCTCCGAGGAGCTGCTCGGCCTGGACCTCCTGCTCACCGACGTCTACATGCCCGGCATGGACGGCGAGGCCTTCGTGCAGACCATCCGCCACAGCGGCGGCGAGGCCGACCTCGCCATCGTGGTGGTGACCGGCCAGATCAAGCAGGGGCTGGAGCGGCGGCTCGCGGAGGCGGGCGCCGACGCGGTGCTGGAGAAGGGGCTGGGGGCCGAGCTGCTGGCCCAGGCCGCCGACGCCGCCCTGGAGCGAAAGCGGCTGTCGCGGCACGTGTGAGCCCGGGACGCCCCAGCGCGCCGGCCCGGTCCGGCCAGCGGCGCGAGGCGATACCGGCGGTGCGGGTGGGTGCGGCACCTCCACCACCAGACAGCGGCGCGTCACGAGGCCGCGGCACGCCGCCGGTTTCTCTCACTTTGCGTCAATCGTCCTATGATGGCGAACCGGCTCGCGTGACACGCGAACCGCACCGATCCGACCCGTGACGCTCGGCACCCGCATCCGCATCGCACTGGCGCTCGCCGCCGTGGCCCCGGTCCTCCTGCTGGGTTCACTCTCCGTGCGCGCGGCGCGCCAGGAGCTCACCGCCACGGTGGGCGGCGCGCTGGCCCGGCAGGCCGCCGGCCTGGCCCGCGAGTGCGAGCAGTACACCCTGGATCGGCTGCGCGGGCTCCAGCAGACCGCCAGCTACATCCGCTTCGACGTGGCCAGCCCCGCCGAGGCGACGCGCCTGCTCGAGATTCCCTACAACCAGGCGCCCGAGCTCCAGGCGCTGGTGCTGCTCGACAAGGACGGCGCGCAGCTGGCCATCCCGGTCTACGAGGCCCACCCCGAGCTCATCCCGGGCCTGGCTGGCCACGAGCCGGTGGACGCGGCCGGGCTGGAGGCCTTCGGCCGGGGGGTTCCGCTCGAGGCGGCGCGCCAGGCCGGGCTGGCCATCGGCCCGGTCCACAGGGCGGAGGGCACGCCGGCGCCGCGGGTGGCGCTGGCGGTGCGGGCCGGCGGCGAGGGGGGCCGCATCCTGGCGGCCGAGCTCTCCCTCGCCGACCTGGGGACCCGGATCCGGGAGGCGGCGGGCGACGGCGCGGTGGTGCTGGTGGACGGCGCCGGGCTCCGCATGGCGAGCAGCGACGGGGCCGAGCTCTCCGACGAGGAGCGAGCCCTGGTCGCGGACGGCGCGACGGCCCGGACGTCGCAGGTCCGCGAGGTGGTGCGCGCCGACGGGCGGACCTGGCTGGCCGGCTTCGCGCCGGTCGGCAGCCTGGGCTGGGGCGTGCTGGTGGCGCAGCCGGCCGACGAGGCCTACCGGGCGGCCGGGCGGGTGCAGCGCCAGACCTGGCTCTGGGGCGCCGTCGCGCTGGTCCTCGCCCTCGGCCTGGGGGCCGTCCTCTCCCGCGCCCTGACCCGGCCGGTGCGACGCCTCACCGCCGCGGCCGCCGCGCTCACCGAGGGGCGCTTCGACGCGCCGCTGCCGCCCGCCGGGAAGGACGAGCTCGGCACCCTGGCCGGCGCCTTCGCCCACATGACGGCCGAGGTCGGGCGCCGCGACGCCGAGATCCGCGGCTGGAACACCGAGCTCCAGGCGCGGGTCGAGCAGAAGAGCGCCGAGCTCAAGGTCGCCGAGGATCAGATCGCCCGCAACCGCCGGCTCTCGGCCGTCGGCTCGCTGTCCGCCGGCGTGGCGGCCGGCCTGAACGACCCGCTCACCAGCGTGGTCGGCCTGGTCTCCCTGGCCCAGCGCGAGGCCGGGCCCTCCACACCGCTCGGCGAGAAGCTCGGTCGCGCGCTGGACGAGGCCCGCAAGGTGGCCCGCGTGGTCCGCGACCTCCGCCGGGTGGCCGCGCCGGGCCGGGCCGAGGGGGCCCGCCGCTTCGAGCTGGAGCGGCCGGTGCGGGCCGCCGTCGAGCACCTCGAGCAGCGCCTGGTGGCCGGGCGCGTCGAGCTCGACCTCCAGCTGCCGGCCGGCCTGCCGCCCATGGAGGGCGACCCCGAGCAGGTCGAGGGGCTGGTGGAGAAGCTCCTGGAGAACGCGGTGGCCGCCATGCCGGATGGCGGCCGGCTCACGGTGGCGGCCCGGGCCGTCGACGGCGCGGCGCTCCGGCTCGACGTGACCGACAGCGGCCGCGGCATCCCGGCCGAGCTCCGCGAGCGGATCTTCGACCCCTTCTTCTCGGCCGGCCCGGCGGCCGGCGCCGGCATGGGGCTCACCCTGGCCCACGGCATCGTCGAGGCGCACCACGGCCGCATCACGGTGGAGAGCCAGCCCGGTCGCGGCAGCACCTTCACCGTCCACTTCCCGGCCGTCGCCGCCGCGGGCCGCGTCGCCGAGGTGGCCCCGTGAGCGCCGCGCGCTCCCGCCGCGGGCTGGCGCTCGGCGCCGCCCTCCTCGGTCTGGCCGGGCTGGCCGCCTGGCTCCTCGGCCCCTGCACGCCGGCCCCGCCGCCGCCCGCGCCCCCACCGGTGGCCCAGGCGCCGGCGCCACCGCCGCCCCGCGCCCCGGCCCCGGCCGAGCTCAAGGTCACCGGGGTGCGCGGCACCGTGGAGCGCGGCGGGCCGGGAGGTGCCTGGCGGCCGCTGGCCGCCGGCGAGACCGTTCACGCCGACGAACAGATCCGCACCGGCCCCAAGGCGGGCGCCGATCTCGCCGCCGGCCAGGCCGCCACCGTCAGCGTCGGCGAGCGGACCCAGCTGGCGGTCCGCGAGCTCACCGAGGAGGTCCACCGCTACGGCCTCACCGAAGGCCTGATGAACGCCGACTACCGGGGTGGCGGCCTCAGGCTGCGCATCGAGGGCGCCGGCGAGCGGGCCCCCGTCCTGGAGGCCAGGGCGGCCCGGGTCCACGTCTCGGCGAGCGGCCTGGCCTTCGCGGTGGCCACCGAGACCGGCGGCGTCTCGCTCACCTCGGCGGGCACCTCGGTGACGCTCGGCGCTGGCGAGGCGACTCGCGCTCGGGCCGGCGAGGCCCCGGACCAGCCCCGCGCCATCCCGACCTCGGTGCTGCTCAAGGTGGCCGAGGCCGGCCGCGCCGGGCGGGGCTGCCTCGACACCTTCGGCGAGGCCGATCCGACCGCCATGGTCACGGTGGACGGGGCGGAGGTGCCGGTCGGCCCGGATGGCCGCTTCCCGCTCCGGGTGCCGCAGCCGGGGCGCGGGCCGGTGGCGGTGCGGGCGGTGCTGCCGGACGGCCGGGTCAGCGAGCGGCGCATCCCGTGCCGCGCCGACCCGGGCGCGCACATCGAGGACCTGCGGGTGAGGTGGAAGAATGCCCCCCGCTGAGCACCTGGCGCTGGCCCTCTGGGCGCTGCTCGGCGCCGCGCCCGCGCCAGGTCCGGCTCCCGCGCCGCGGGCCGCCCCCTCGGCCGCGGCCGCAGCGCGGCCGTGCACCCTCCAGCTCACCGCCGGCCGGGCTCGCCTGGAGCCGACCGATCCGAGGGTGGTCCAGCTCACGGTGGTCGCGCCGGTCGAGCCGCGCCTGGCGGTGAGCGCCGGCGCCGTGGACGGGCTCCGGCCCGACGGCGCTGGGCGCTGGGTCGCCACCTGGACCGCGCCGCCGGCCGGCGTGCCACAGGTCGCGCTCCTCGTGGCGCTGGCCGGCGACGACTGCGGCCTGCTCGCGGTGCCGCTCTTCGGCAGCGGCGACGCGGTGGTGCGGACACGCGCCGGCGCCGAGGTCCAGGTGCGCATCGGCGAGCGGCTCTTCGGACCGGCCACCGCCGGCCGCGACGGGGTGGCCCTCATCCCCGTCGAGGTGCCGCCCGGGGTGGACTCGGTCTTCCACGGGACGCGCCGCATCCCGCTCGACCTCCCGCCCGTCACCCACGTCTTCCTGTCCGCCTGGTCGGCCGCCGCGCCGGCCGACCTGGAGCGGGTGGTGCCGCTCCTGCTGGCCGCCGTCGAGCCGGATGGTCGACCACGCCCCGGACCGCCGCCGGCGGTGGTGGTCTCCGCCGGCGCGCTCGGCTCCGCCGAGCCGGCCGGTCCGGGCGCCTGGCGCCTCGCCTGGCGGCTGCCGGCCGGGCCGGTCGGCCGGGCCAGCGCCAGGGTGCGCCTGCCGGGCGAGCCCGACGCCGAGCTGATCCTGCCGCGTCCGGCCGGCGCTCCGGCCAGGGCGGAGCTGACCGCGGAGCGGGTCGCCGCCACCCCCGACGACGGGCCCATCGGCTTCACCCTGGCGCTCAGCGACGCCGCCGGCCACCCGGCCGACGGCGCGGTCGAGCTCTCCGCCGACGCGGGCCAGCTCTCGCCCGTGGGGCGGCTCGCCGCGGGGCGCTACGCCGCCACCTGGACGCCGCCGGCCCGGCTGGACGGCCGAAGAGAGGCCCAGCTCGCCGCGCGGTCCGGCCCCGCCGAGGCCAGGATCCGGGTGGCCCTGCAGCCGGGCGCCCTGGCGCGGATCACCCTCAGCGCGCCCGCCGCCGAGCTGACCGCCGACGGCCAGAGCACCCTTCCGGTGCTGGTCGAGCTGACCGACGCCAACGGCAACCCGGTCGAGCGCCCGCCGCCCGCCGTCGCCGCCGCGGCCGGGGAGCTCGGCGCGGCCCGCCCGGCCGGCCCGGGGCGCTACCAGCTCGACTACCGGCCGCGCCCGGCCGCCGCCTGGGCCGGCGAGGAGGTCGTCGCCGCGCTGCCACCGCTCACGGCGCGCCTCCCCCTCCGCCTCCGGCCGCCCACCTCACGATTCACGGCGGGTGCATGGGCCGGCGGCGCGCTGCAGCCGGGCGGCTGGCTCGGCCTGCAGCTGGGCGCCGAGGCCACGGCCTGGCGCTGGCTGGCCGGGCAGGAGCTGGGCGCAGGCCTCTCCGCCGTCTTCTCGCGCTTCCGCGACGAGCGGACCGCCGACGCCGCCGGGACCCCGGTGCCATTCGCCGGCGAGCTGCGCACCCTCACCGTGCTGGCGGTGGCCTCCTGGCGCCGCGCCGCCGGCCGCGCGCTGGCGGTCGGCGCCGAGGTGGGCGTCGGGGTCGGCCGGGTCGACAGCCTGATCGGTACGGGCGGCCCGCTCCTGCCCGAGTCGCGCTGGTGCCCGGCGCTGGGCGCCGGCGCCTGGCTGGGCGTGCCCGCCTGGCGCGGCCGGGCGGCGGTGGCGGTGCGGGGCGCCTGGCTGGCCAGGCCGCGGCTCACCTCGCTGCAGGGCACCGTGGCGCCCCTCTCCTTCTCCCTGGAGTACCAGCTCGATGTCCCCTGACCGCCGCCACGCCCTCCTCGCGGTCTGGCTGGCCGCCCTGGCCGCCGGCTGCGCCCCGGCCGCGCCCGACCGCGCGCCGCACCTCGAACGGCTCGAGCCGGCCGGCGGGACGTCGGGCGCCGCGACGACCGTGCTGGTCCGCGGGCGCGGCTTCCACGCGCGCGCCGTCCAGTCGGCCGCGGGGGGCCCGCAGAGGCTCGACACCACCCAGAAGGCCTGGCTCGACGGCGTGGCGCTCGACGGCGTCACCTGGGTCGACGAGGAGACGCTGCGCCTCACCGTGCCGGCCGGGCTGGCGCTCGGCCCGCACGAGCTGACGGTGGAGAACGCCCTCGGCTTGCGGACCACGCTCCGAGGCGCCTGGACGGTCATCCAGCCGGCGGCGCTGAGCGTTTCATCGAGCCTCTCGGCGGCCGTGGCCAGCACCGGTCAGGCTCTGGCGCTCACCGTGACGCTCCGCAACGACGGCGGCACCACCGTCCAGGGGGTCGCGGTCGCGCTGGAGACGAGCGGCGGTGGTCAGGTCGTGGCCGGTGCGCCGCCGGCCCCCGTGGACGTGCCGGCCGGGGGCTCGGTGGACGTGCAGGTGCCGCTCACCGCGCAGGGAGCCGGCACGGTGTCTCTCAAGGTTTCCGCCGCGGGCAGCGAGGTCTTCACCGGACGTGCGCTGCGCGCCAACGCGGAGGCGGCCGTCCTCACCGTGATGGCGCGCGCCGCGCTCACCGCCGCCCTCGCGCTCCCGGCGGCGGTGAGCGTGGTGAGCCCCTTCACGGTGACCCTGACGGTGCAGAACGACGGGGACGCGACGGCCCTGGGCGTCTCGCCCGGCCCGCTCGCGCTGGCGGCCGGCGCCGGGGGCCTCCTCCCCACGCTCACCGGACCGAGCCCGGCGCAGGCCGACATCCCGGGTCACGGCAGCGCCACCTTCACCTGGAGCGCGCAGCTCACCTCCGGCGCCACGGTGGTGCTCTCCGGCGGTGCCGCGGGCACCGACCTCAACGACGGGAAGGCGGTGACGGCGGCGACCGCCACCTCCAACCCCGCCGTGCCGCAGGCCGCGGCCGCGCTCGCCATGACGGCCGTGCTCAGCCGCTCGGTGGCCAGCACCACCCAGCGGGTGGACCTCCAGGTCGTGGTCAGGAACGACGGGGCCGCGACGGCCCAGGGCGTCTCGCTGGCGGTGGCCGCGCCGGGGACCGGGGCCGTGACGGCCGGGCCGCTCCCCGCCGCCTTCGACCTCGCGCCCGGCGCCAGCGCCTCCTACACCCTGGCGCTCACCGCCGCCTCGGCCGGGAGCGTGGCGGTGAACGCCTCGGCGAGCGGCGCCGAGATCACCACCGGCCTCCCGCTCTCGGCCGCGGCCAGCGCCGGGACCCTGCGGGTGCAGGCGCGGGCCGCGCTCACCGCCACCCTCTCGCTGCCGGCGACGGTGACCGTCGCCAGCGCCTTCACGGTGACCATGACGGTGGCGAACGGCGGTGACGCGGCGGCCCTGGGCGTCTCGCCCGGCCCGCTCGGGCTGGCGGCCGGCGCCGGAGGCCTGCTCCCCACGCTCTCCGGGCCGACGCCGGCGCAGGCCGACGTCCCGGGCCACGGCAGCGCCACCTTCACCTGGACGGCGCAGCTCACCTCCGGCGGCACGGTGGTGCTCTCGGGCGGCGCCGCGGGCACCGACGCCAACGACGGGAAGGCGGTGACGGCGGCGCCCGCCTCCTCCAACACCGGCGTGCCGCAGGCCTCGGCCGCGCTCTCGCTGACCGCCACGCTCCTCCAGTCCGTGACCAGCAGCACGCGGGTGTCGGTGGCCAGCACCACCCAGGTGCTCGGCCTCCGCCTCGTGGTCAGGAACACCGGCGGCGCGACCGCCCGCAACGTCGCCCTGGCGGTGACCGCGGCGGGGAGCGGGGCGGCCACGGTGGGGACGCTCCCGGCTGCCTTCGACCTCGCGCCGGGCGCCAGCGCCACCCAGGTCATCGCCCTCACCGCGACCTCGGCAGGGAGCCTCGCAGTGAACGCCTCGGCCCTCGCCACCGAGATCACCACCGGCCTCCCGCTCTCGGCCGCGGCGAGCGCGGGCGGCCTCACGGTGGAGGCGCGCGCCGCGCTCAGCGCCACCCTCGCGCTGCCCGCGACGGTGACCGCGGCCACCAGCTTCACGGTGACCATGACGGTGTCGAACGGCGGGGACGCGACGGCCCGGGCCGTCTCGCCCGGCCCGCTCGGGCTGGCGGCCGGCGCCGGGGGCCCGCTCCCCACGCTGACCGGGCCGTCGCCCGCCCAGAAGGACATCCCCGGTCACGGCAGCGCCACCTTCACCTGGACGGCGCAGCTCACCTCCGGCGCCACGGTGGTGCTGACCGGCGGCGCCGAGGGCACGGACGGCAACGACGGGGCCCCGGTGACGGCCGCGGCCGCCACCTCCAACGCCGCGGTGCCGCAGGTGTCGGCCGCGCTGTCGCTGACGGCCACCATCGTCCGGTCGGTGGCCAGCAGCACGCCGGTGTCGGTGGGGAGCACCACCCAGGTGCTCGGCCTCCGGCTGGTGGTCACGAACACCGGCGGTGCGACCGCCCGCAACGTCACCCTGGCGGCGACGGCGTCGGGGAGCGGGGCGGCGACGGTCGGGACGCTCCCCGCCGCCTTCGACCTCGCGGCGGGCGCCAGCAGCACCCAGGTCATCGCGCTCACCGCCACCTCGGCGGGGAGCCTGGCGGTGAGCGCCTCGGCCAGCGGCGCCGAGATCAGCACCGCCTTCCCGCTCTCGGCCACGGCCAGCGCGGGCACCCTGACGGTGCAGGTCCACTCCGCGCTGACCGCGACCCTGGCCATCCCCACCACCATCGCGCTCGGGTCCAACTTCACCGCGACCATGACGGTGAGCAACTCCGGCGACGCTGATGCGCTCGGGGTGGTGCCCGCCACGCTCCTGCAGACCGTCCCCCTGGTCTTCCTGCTGGTGGCCGGTCCGGTGCCGGCCAGCGCCACCGTGCCCGGCCACGGGAGCGCCACCTTCACCTGGACGATGAAGCTGCAGCTGAGCGGGCCGGCGCGGCTGATCTGCGGGGCCGCCGGGACCGACGCCAACGACCGCCTGTCGGTGGTGGCCCCCACCGTCCAGTCGAACGACGGTGGGTCGC
>Ga0209261_10000382_pt1 | contig 11871 bp, 10 predicted proteins | sample DOMMetBare1Fresh_FD_187470 | JGI IMG/M metagenome (GOLD analysis project Ga0209261, IMG submission 187470) | Wetland sediment microbial communities from St. Louis River estuary, USA, under dissolved organic matter induced mercury methylation -... | ecosystem: Environmental > Aquatic >...
GCGTGCGTCAGGCGCGCCCGGGAAGCGCCCGTTACTCATCGATCAGGAGGCCCGTCGTGAGGTGGAAGGCAGACTACGAGGAACGGAACACCGACCCGGCGCTCGCCATGGCCGGCGCGAGGGTCCCGTCGTGACGGCCGCGGACAGTCGCGGCGGCTTCACCGCCGTGGAGGCCGCGGAGGTGGCGACCCGACTCGGGATCGACTTCGGCGCGGTCGCGTTCGACCTCGAGCAGTTCCGCATGGGCCTCGATGTCGAGCTCGAGCACGGCCGCCGCGACCCGGAGACCAACGTGACCGGCGACGACGCGCTGACGACCGGCAGGATCGCGCTCGCGCACCTGAACGAGTTCCCCGACTACTACACGCGGCTCGACCGCATGGAGGAAGAGGCCAAGCGGGACCGGGCCGAGCGCCGCGCCACCTGATGAAGTCCCGCTGATGCGGATCGTCGTCGCGCTCGGCGGTAACGCGCTGCTGCGCCGCGGACAGCCGACCGACGTCGAGACCCAGCGGGCGAACATCGAGGTCGCGTGCGCCGCGGTCGCGGCGCTTGCGCACGAGCACGAGCTCGTGCTGACGCACGGCAACGGCCCCCAGGTCGGGCTGCTCGCGCTCCAGGCCGAGGCGTACGCCGGAACGCGTCCCTATCCGCTCGACGTGCTCGGCGCCGAGAGCGAGGGGATGATCGGCTACCTGCTCGAGCAGGGCCTCCAGAACCTCCTGCCCGGGCGCGACGTCGCGACCCTGTTGACGCAGACGCTCGTCGACGCGGGCGATCCGGCCTTCGCCGCCCCGAGCAAGCCGATCGGGCCGATCTACGAGGAGGAACGCGCGCGCGAGCTCGCCGCGGCGCGTGGTTGGAGCGTCGCGCGCGACGGCAGCGCCTGGCGACGCGTCGTCGCGTCGCCCGAGCCGCGCGCGATCGTCGAGGAGCGCACGATCCGCCTGCTCGTCGAGCACGGGGTGCTCGTGATCTGCTCGGGCGGCGGCGGCATCCCGGTCGTGGCGCGCGACGGCGGCCTGCACGGCGTCGAGGCGGTCGTCGACAAGGACCTCGCGGCCGCGCTGCTCGCGCGGCTGCTCGGCGCCGAGCTGCTGCTGCTGCTGACCGACGTGCCGGCGATCGAGGAGGGCTTCGGCACCCCGGCCGCGCGGCGCATCGAGCGCGCCGACCCGGCACAGCTGCGCCGCCTCGAGCTCGCTCCCGGCTCGATGGGGCCGAAGGCCGAGGCCGCGGCCCGCTTCGTCGAGGCCACCGGCGGACGCGCCGGGATCGGCGCCCTGGCCGACGCGCTCGCGATCGTCAACGGCGACGCCGGGACCATCGTCGCCGCGGCCACGTGAGCGCGCCGGCCGGCGCCGCGCGCCCGTGCGTGAGACTTCGCGCCCGATGCTCGCACTGACGGACTTCCTCGGGCGCGACGTGACCGGCGCCGACGGCACGCCGCACGGGCGGCTCGAGGACCTCGCGGTCGACCTCGCCGAGCGCCACCCGGCCGTGACGGCGCTGCTCGTGCGACGCGGACGCGGCGCCCCGACGCACGCGATCCCCTGGAGCGACGTCGCGTCCTTCGAGCACGCCGGCGTCGAGCTCAACCGCGGAGCGCCGAGCGCCGACGTGGTCCTGGGCGAGGCCCTGCTGCTGCGCCGCGACGTGCTCGACACGCAGATCGTCGACGTCGCGGGCCGGCGCGTCGTGCGCGTCGCCGACGTCGAGCTCGCCCGCGACGACGGGCAGCTGCGCGTCGTCGCGGTGGACGTCGGCGGGCGGGCGCTGCTGCAGCGCATGGGGCTGCGGCGACTGGCGCGACGCGCCCGGCGCCACGCCGTCGACTGGCACGAGCTGCACCCCGCCTCGCGCCGCGGCCACGCGCTCGCGCTGCGCGCGCCCGCCGCGAGCATCCAGACGCTCGACGGCGCGCAGCTCGCCGAGCTCGTGGCGCGGCTCCCGGTCGAGCGCGCCGCGGAGGTCCTGCGCGCGGTCAGCTCGACCAGCGCCGCGGGCGCGCTCAGCGCGGCGCGGCCGGGTCTCGGCGGCCGGCTCGTCGATGCGCTCCACGCCGCCGAGGCGGGGCCGATCCTCGCCCAGATGCCGACAGACGACGCGACCGCGGCGCTGCGCCACCTCGGCCCCGAGCGCCTCGATCGGCTGCTCGCCGAGGTGTCGTCCGAGCGCGGCGTCGAGCTGCGCCGGCTGCTCGCCTACCCCGCGCGGACCGCCGGCGGGTTGATGACCACCGACGTGCGCACCGCGCGGCCCGGCGAGCCGGTCGAGGCGATCCGCGCCAGGCTGGCGGCCGATCCCCCGCGGCTCGAGGGCCTCATGACGGTGTTCGTCGTCGACGAGCAGGGTCGCGTGCAGGGCGCCATCGCCCCGAGCGCCCTCGTCGCCGGCTCCGCCACGCCCGCGCCCGTCCCGATCGTGGCGGTCGACACGCCGGTCGACGAGGTCGTCGACCTGTTCGCCCTGCACGACGTGCTGGCGCTGCCCGTCGTCGACGCCGCGGGTCGGCTCGTCGGCGCGGTCGCTGTCGACGACGTGCTCGAGGAGCTGCTCGCCGAGCGCCTGCCCGGCCGGCGCCGGCGCTGGGCGCTGTTCGACCCGACGCGGCGGCGGCGTGCGTCGCCGTAGCGGCCTCGTCGCGCTGCTCGCCGTCGTCGGGCCCGGCCTGCTCGCCGGGCTCTCCGACGACGACCCGGCCGGGATCACGACGTACTCGATCCTCGGGGCCGACTACGGCTACCGGCTGCTGTGGGTGCTCGCGCTCTCGACCGCCGCGCTGATCCTGTTCCACGAGCTCGGCATGCGCATGGGCGTCGTCACGGGCCAGGGGCTCGCGGGGCTCGTGCGCGAGCGCTACGGCATCCGGCTGGCGGCGGGCGGGCTCACCGCCCTGATCGTCGCGAACGTCGGCACCACGTGCGCGGAGTTCGCCGGGGTCGCGGCCGCGCTCGAGCTCGCCGGCGTGAGCCGCTACGTCAGCGTGCCCGTGGCGGCCGTCGGCGTCTCGCTGCTCGTGCTGCGCGGCAGCTTCCGCCGGATCGAGCACGTGCTGCTCGCGCTCAGCGCGGTGTTTGCCGCCTACGTCCTGTCCGGGCTCCTCGCCGGACCCGACTGGGGCGCCGTCGCGACGGGGCTCGTCGTGCCGCGCCTGCCCGGCACGCGCGACGCGGTGCTCGCCGCCGTCGCGACGGTCGGGACGACGCTGGCGCCGTGGGGGCTCGCGTTCATCCAGTCCTACGCGGTCGACAAGCGGCTCACGCCGCGCGACCTGCGCTACGCGCGCGTCGACGTCGCCACCGGCGCGCTGCTGACCGGCGTGATCGGCGTGTTCGTCGTGATCGCGTGCGCCGAGACGCTGCATCGAAGCGGGCAGGCGATCGACGGCGCGAAGGACGCGGCCGTGGCGCTACGGCCACTCGCCGGCGGGCTCGCGGCGACGCTGTTCGGCGGCGGGCTGCTCGGGGCCGCGCTGCTCGCCGCGTCGATCCTGCCGCTCTCGACCGCGTACTCCGTCAGCGAGGTGCTGGGAGTCGAGGCGGCGCTCGACGACCGCCCGCGCGAGGCGCCGGTCTTCTACGCCACCTACGCGCTCGTCGTGCTGCTGAGCGTCACGATCATCCTGATCCCCGGCGCGCCGCTCGTGCCGATCCTCTTCCTGAGCCAGGCGCTCAACGCCGTCCTGCTGCTGCCGATCCTCGGCTTCGTCTACGGGATCGTCCGCGACCGCGACCTGATGGGCGAGCACGCGCTCGGGCGCGGCGGCGCGCTCGCCGCGCTCGCGACGATCGCGCTGCTCGCGGTGTGCGTCGTCGCGCTCGGCGTCCTGTCCGTCGTCTGAGCCCGCCGCGGGCACTCGACGCGCACGGCGCCCGCGGATAGCGTGGCGCGGTCAAGCGAACAAGGAGGCACCGTGGCGGTCGCAAAGATCATCGAGCTGGTCGGCTCGGGTACGAGCTCCGACGACGCAGTCCAGCAGGCGCTGGCCCAGGCGCAGCAGTCGCTGCGCAACATCAAGGGCGTGGACGTCGTCTCGACCGGCCTGCGCGGTCCCGATCTCAGCGAGTGGCGGGCGCACGTACGCGTCTCGTTCGTGATCGAGGGCGACGTCGACTGACCGTCCCGTCGGCGGCCGGGCGGCGCCGCCGCCCGGCGCGCCGACGGGCGAGACGGCCGGCAGCGCTCGACGCCCGGCTCAGTGCCGGAAGTGGCGCCGGCTCGTGAAGACCATCGAGATGCCGGCCTCGTCGGCCGCGGTGACGACCTCGTCGTCGCGCTTTGAGCCGCCGGGCTGGATGACCGAGGTGACGCCGGCCTCGATCGCGAGCTGCGGCCCGTCGGCGAACGGGAAGAACGCGTCCGACGCGAGCGCGGCGCCCGCCAGCGAGTCGGCCGTCGACTTCTCGATCGCGAGCCGCACCGAGTCGACGCGGCTCATCTGGCCGGCCCCGATGCCCGCCGTGGCGAGCCCCTTGCTGAGGACGATCGCGTTCGAGCGCACGTGCTTGCAGACCTTCCACGCGAACAGCAGCTCGCCCCACTCCGCCTCGGTCGGCTTGCGCTCGGTGACGACCTGCATCTCGGTCCGGGCCTCGAGGTCGACGTCGCGGTCCTGCACGAGCAGGCCGCCGATCACGTGCTTGATGTCCTGCTCGCCGATGTTGGGCAGGCGGCGCTCCTGGTCCTCGAGGATCCGCAGCGCCTCCTTGCGGCCGAGCACCTCGAGCGCCGCCTCGCTGTAGCCGGGCGCGAAGAGCACCTCGATGAACTGCTTCGAGAGCTCCTCGGCGAGCGCCTCGTCGACGGCACGGTTGAAGACGACCACGCCCCCGAAGGCGCTGACCGGATCGGCGGCGAAGGCGCTGCGATACGCGTCGTTCACGGAGCCGCCGACCGCCGCGCCGCAGGGGTTGTTGTGCTTCACGATCGCGCACGCCGGCACCTCGAACTCGCGCACGAGCGCGCGCGCCGCGTTGAGGTCGAGCAGGTTGTTGAACGAGAGCTGGCGCCCGCCGTACTGCTTGACCATCGAGAGCAGGTGCATCCGCTCGCCGACCTGGCTGTAGTAGGCGGCCCGCTGGTGCGGGTTCTCGCCGTAGGGCAGGTCGACGACCTTCTCGTACGCGCGCACCCAGAGGTCGGGGAACGTCTGCTCGCGCTCGCCGAACCAGCGCGAGATCGCGATGTCGTAGCGCGCGGTGTAGGAGAACGCGTCGCCGGCGAGGTTCTCGCGCGTCTGGAGCGAGAGCCGCGCGTCGTTCGCGCGCAGCTCCTCGAGCACGGCGTCATAGCTCTCGGGCAGGACGACCGGGGCGGCGAACGGGAAGTTCTTGGCCGCCGCGCGGATCATCGTCGGCCCGCCGATGTCGATGTTCTCGATCACCTCCTCGTCGGAGACGCCGCGCCGCGCCGCGGTCCGCTCGAACGGGTAGAGGTTCACGCAGACGAGGTCGACGAACTCGATCCCCTGCTCCTCCGCCGCGACCATGTGCGACGGGTCGTCGCGGCGCGCGAGCAGACCGGCGTAGAGCTTCGGGTGCAACGTCTTGACGCGCCCGTCCATGATCTCGGGGAAGCCCGTGAAGTCCTCGATCGAGCGCACCGGGAGCCCCGCGTCGGCGAGCTCACGCGCGGTGCCGCCGGTCGAGACGAGCTCGACGCCGAGCTCGACGAGCCCGCGTGCGAAGTCGACGACGCCGCGCTTGTCGGAGACCGACAGCAGCGCGCGCGCGACGCGCACCTCGCCGGGCTGCGTCATCGCCGGCCGCGCAGCCGGGCGTCCTCGCTGCGGATCTCGATGTCCAGGGGCATTCGGTCGGCGAGCATAGGCGATGGCCCGGATCGCCCTTCGCCGCCGGCGCGCGGGTCGGGAGCTGCGCTACGAGGCGACGAGCACCCGGCGCGGGTTGTGCGGGTCGAACGACAGCGCGCCTCGTGCCGCGAGGCGCACCGCCTCGGGCAGCAGGGCGTGCTCGAGCTCGCGCAGATGCGCCGCGACCTCGTCGGGCGCGCGGGCGTGCGGCAGCTCGACGGCGCGCTGCAGGATCACGGGTCCGCTGTCGACGCCCTCGTCGACGTAATGGACGGTCACGCCGTAGACCTTGACCCCGTAGTCAAGCGCCTGCTCGATCGCGCGGATCCCCGGGAAGGCCGGCAGCAGCGCCGGGTGCACGTTGATGACGGCGTCGGGGAAGCGAGCCAGGAACGGGGGCGTGAGCAGCTGCATGTAGCCGGCGAGCACGACGAGCTCGACGCCGCGCTCCCCCAGCCAGTCTGCCATCGCCACGTCGCGCGCGGCGCGGTCGGGGTGGTCGGCGACGGCGAAGGCGCGCGTCTGCACGCCGGCCGCGGCGGCGCGCGCGAGCGCCGGCGCGGCCGCGTCGTTCGAGGCCACGGCCACGATCTCGATCCCGTCGCGGCCGTGGACCGTGTCGAGCAGGGCCTGCAGGTTCGTCCCCTCGCCGGAGACGAGCACCGCGATCGCGAAGCGCCCGCCGGCGGCGCTCACGCCGCCTCGAGCTTCGGGAAGCGCCCACCGGTCGAGCGCAGCCGGCCGGCTCCGATCAACGCGTCGACGCGCTCCAGCACCTCCCCCGCGGGCAGGTGCGCGAACGCCCCGTAGCGCGGCAGGCCGTCGTAGGAGTTCTGCTGGACGACCTTCGAGCGCCCGCCGCGCAGGATCTCGACGGCGCGCGTGCGCCCGACGAGCGGGCGCGCGGTCGTGACGACGTCGAGGATCGCGTCGTCGAGCTCCTCGGGCGCCGCGGACGGCGTCAGCCCGCGCGCCACGGCGCGGGCGCGGGCGACGGCCGGCGCGGCGGGCACGAGCGTCGGGTCGCAGACGTCGCAGCACGGGACGGTCGGCGCCGGCGTCGCGCGGTCGCCGAAATGGCGCAGGATCGCCACGCGCCGGCAGCTCGAGCCCTCGACGAACGCCCACACGGCGCGGTACTGCGCCCAGCGCGCGCGCTGGCCCTCGCCCGCCGCCGCGCCGCACGCGACGAGCGCGCGGCGGTCGCACGGACCGAGCAGCCGTCCGACGACCCGGTCGGGGGCGGAGGGCGCGGGCTGCACGACGCCGGCGCGGGCGAGGTGCCCGACGATCGCGCGCACCTGCTCCTCGTCGCAGCCGGCCGCGGAGGCGAGCGTGCGCAGGTCGACGTCGTAGCGGGCGCCCTCGCTCGCGGCGGCGGCCTGGAGCCGTCGCGCGAGCGCGCCGATCGCCGGCTCCTCGACCGCGGAGCGTTGGATGAAGAACACGTGCAGCCCCTTGTCGCGGGACTCCGCGAACAGCAGGCAGCGGGCCGGCGCGCCATCGCGCCCCGCGCGCCCCGCCTCCTGGTAGAAGGCCTCGATCGACTGCGGCACCGTCTCGTGGCAGACCGTGCGCACGTTGGCCTTGTCGACGCCCATCCCGAACGCGTTCGTCGCCACGACGACCCGCGCCTCGTCGGCCATGAAGCGCCGCTGCGCCTCGGCGCGGGCGTCGCGCTCGAGCCCCGCGTGGTAGGCGATCACCGGCTCTCCCAGCTCGCGCCCGAGTGCCGCCGCGAGCTCGTTGCAGCCGGCGCGCGTCCCGGCGTAGACGATCGCCGGCAGCGCGCCGGGCTCCTTCAGCGCCGCGACGATCCGGCGCCGCTTGTCGACCTTGCCAGCGCACGGGACGACCGCGAAGCTCAGGTTCGGCCGGTCGAACCCGGTCGCGATCCGCACCGGGTCGCGCAGGCCGAGCCGGCGGACGATGTCGGTCGCGACCTGCGGTGTCGCGGTGGCCGTCGAGGCGACGATCGAGCGCGCGCCAAGGTAGCGCGCGGCGTCGGCGAGGCGGAAGTACTCGGGCCGGAAGTCGTGCCCCCACTGCGACACGCAGTGCGCCTCGTCGACGACGAACAGCCCGATGCGCGCGCGCTCGAGCTCGGCGATGAAGCCGGGAGAGGCGAACCGCTCCGGGGCGACGTAGAGCAGCCGCAGCTCGCCGGCGACCGCGCGCGCGAGGGCGTCGCGGTTGGCCGCCGCGTCCTGCTGGGCGTTGACGAGCGCGACCCGGTCCGGCGCGATGCGGCGCAGCGCGTCGACCTGATCGGCCATCAGCGAGACGAGCGGCGAGACGACGAGCGTGAGGTCGTCGCGCATCAGCGCCGGCAGCTGGTAGCAGAGCGACTTGCCCGAGCCGGTCGGCATCACGACGAGCACGTCGCGGTCGGCGAGCGCGGCCTCGACGGCCTCGGCCTGCCCCCGGCGGAAGTCGTCGAAGCCGTAGAGACGGCGGAGCGCCGCGCGCGGGTCCATGGCGGCGACGATAGCGACGGTCGCGGCGGCCGCCGGTGGCCTGCGCGGATCGTCGCGCCGGCTTCGGCGCCACGGCACGAAGCGGCGCAGTCGCGCCTCCGTGCGGTCAGCCCGTCGGAGGCAGCAGCGCGTGCGAAGCGGCGCAGTCGCGCGTCCCGGGCGCTCAGCCGGCCGGAGTCAGCAGCGCGAGCACCGACGCGGCGTGACGCGCCGCGTCGGTGCCTGACAGCCTCCCGCCCGGCAGCTCGACCACGAACGCGCTCGCGTCGCGGAAGGTCGCGTTCTGCCAGCGCGTCGCCGTGCCCGGCAGCGGCCCCAGGCGCCGCAGCGGCAATCCGACGAGGCGCGCGTAGCGGCGCTCGAGCGCCATGTCACCGCCGGACTCGTCGATGAGCGCCAGGCGCTGGTGGTACCAGATCGTCAGCGCCGGTCGCAGGTGATCGATCAGCCGCTGCGCGGCGCGCGCCTCCGGCTCTGAGAGCGGGCGGCGACCGGAGTAGTAGGGGCTGAACGGCGCCCCCTGCGCGCGCCAACCGACCGGGAAGTTGCGGTTCAGGTCGACGCCGCGCGCGTTCTGGCGCGTGCGGGTCGCGCGACCGTCGGGGTTGAACGTCGGGATCAGCCAGAGCTGCGTGCCGGGTGGCGGCAGGCTGGCCCGCAAGCGGCTGACGACGGCCGCGCCGGCGCACTCGTTCCCGTGGATGCAGCCGATCACGAGCGCGGCGCGCTGAGCCGCCGGGTCGCCGAGGGCGAGCGCGCGGATCGGGCGACCGCGCAGCGAGCGCCCGACGAGGATCGAGCGCACGGCGCGCGCGGCGCGCGCCGTCGGCGCACCGGCCGCACTCGCGACGGCGGCCGGCATGACCGGAGCGACGCCGGGCATGGCCAGAGCGGCACCGGGCGTGGCCGGAGCGGCACCGGGCAGGACCGACGCGGGCGGGACAAGCGGCCGCGGGATCCGGGGTACCGGCCCGCGCGGCCGGATGCGCACGTGCAGGTGATCGTCGTGGTAGCGCAGGACCTGGACGACCCCGCGACGGCCGACGAGCCCGGTGTTCGGCCCGACGAAGACGTACTGCGCCCCCGCCGCGACGAAGCGCGAGACGAGATCCTGCGCCAGGCGGCGGTCGAGCTCCGCCGGCCCATCGACCTGGCGCTCGGCCCCGTCCTTGCGTGGGTAGTACACGTCGACGTCGAGCCCGTTCTGGTGCGAGGCGTGCCCGAGACCGCCGAACTGCGGGCCGAACGAGCCGCCGCGCGGCCGGCTCAGGTCGCCGATGCCGACACGCGGCGCGCCCGGATGGGCGGCGGCGAAGTCGGCGAGGACGCGCAGGACGACGCGCACCAGCCGGTCGGTGCCCCAGCGCCGCCAGGCGCGGTTGGGCGCGCAGCGCAGCACCGCGTCCCAGGTGAAGAACGTCGCGCCCTGCGCCGGGAGCTGCACGCCGCGTTCTAGCCGCCCGCGCCACGGCGCGCCGACCGCGCGCGAGCGCCGCCACGCGATCGCCGGGGTGAGCGGCGCCGGAGACGGGAGCGGCGAGGCGCCCGGCGCGATGGGCGTGGGCAGACCGAGCGCGGGGGCGGCCAGGGCGCCCGGCGTCGGCGCCGTGGGCGAACCGGCCGTCGGATCGCCGGGGAGACCGGCTGGCGGGAGCAGCGGCCCAGGGGGCGTGACCGGCGCGCCGGCGGTCGCGTCACACGCCGCGGGAGGGACTGACGGGCTTGCGGAAGCCGCCCGTGCCGTCGCGGTCGCCGGAACGAGGGCGACGAGGACGCACGCCGCGAGCGCGGCGACGCTCGCGGTTGCGGGCCGCACGCGCGCTGCGGCGCCGCGACGGCGCTTCCCCTGTGCTCCCCGGTGCACCGCCGCGAGGGTATCCGGCCGCGTGCCCGGGGCGCGCCGGTCGCGCCGGGCTACGCCTTCGCGACGAGCGGCAGCTCGAGCGCGAACTTGCCGTTCGCCGCGTCCGTGCCCTCGAGCGGGTAGACGCCCGTGAAGCACGCGTCGCAGTGGGTCGCGCGCGTGTGGCCGATCGCGTCGTAGACGCTCTCGAGCGACAGGTAGTGCAGCGAGTCGCAGCCGAGCTCCGCCGCCACCTCCGCGGCCGTGCGCTCGTGGGCGATCATCTCCTCGCGCGTCGACATGTCGATGCCGTAGTGGCACGGGTGCTTGATCGGCGGCGCCGAGATCCGCATGTGGACCTCCACCGCCCCCGCGTCGCGCAGCATCTGCACGATCTGGCGCGTCGTGTTGCCGCGCACGATCGAGTCGTCGACGACGACCAGCCGCTTGCCCGCGACGACGTCCGGGATCGGGTTGAACTTGAGCCGCAGGCCGTGCTTGCGCAGCTCCTGGCCCGGCTGGATGAAGGTGCGGGCGACGTAGCGGTTCTTGACGAAGCCGTCGTCCTGCGGGATCCCGGAGGCGCGCGCGAAGCCGCGCGCCGCCGCGTTGCCCGAGTCCGGCACGGCGATCACGATGTCCGCCTCGACGGGGGCCTCGCGCCACAGCGCCTCGCCCATCCGCCCGCGCGCCGTCTGCAGGACGACGCCTTCGAGCTGGGTGTCGGGCCGCGCGAAGTAGATGTGCTCGAAGACGCAGAAGGCGCGCCGCGCGTCGCTCACGACCTGGCGGCTCTGGATGCCCCGCGGGCCGATCGAAACGACCTCGCCGGGCTGCACGTCGCGCAGGAAGCGCGCGCCGATGATGTCGAACGCGCACGACTCCGACGCCACGCAGTAACGGTCCTCGAGCTGGCCGAGCGCGAGCGGGCGGATTCCGTGCGGGTCGCGGAAGGCGACGATCGAGTCGTTGGTCATCACGACCGTCGAGAAGGCGCCCTGCAGGCGCGGCAGCACGTCGGTGAGCGCGTCCTCGATCGCCTCGGCCTCGTGCGTCGAGAGCAGCGCGGCGATGATCTCCGAGTCCGACGTCGAGCGGAACGCGACGCCGCGCTCGACCAGCTCGGTGTGCAGCTCGACCGCGTTGATCAGGTTGCCGTTGTGCGCGAGCGCGAGCTCGCGGCGGTCGGAGCGGTAGACGGGCTGCGCGTTCTCCCACGCGCTCGAGCCGGTCGTCGAGTAGCGCACGTGGCCGATCGCCATGTCGCCCGTCAAGGCGCGCAGCTTCTGCTCGTCGAAGACCTGGCTGACGAGGCCGAGGTCGCGCAGGGTCATGATGTGCCCGTCCTGCGCGGTCGCGATCCCCGCCGACTCCTGGCCGCGGTGCTGGAGCGCGAAGAGCGCGAAGTAGGCGAGCCGGGAAACGTCGTGCTCGGGCCCGTAGACGCCGAACACGCCGCACTCGTCCCGCGGGCCGTCGCGGTGGTCGAGATCTGGGTTCATGTCAGGGACGCGTGAGCACCCGGGGAGCCAAACGGCCCGAGCCCCGGGCCGCAGACGCAGCGTAGCAGCGGGGTCGGGTGGCGGCGGCGGGGCGCGCCGGGCTACCCGCGCACCCGGACCGTCAGCGGCACGGTGCCGTCGCCCGCGTGGGTCGCGTCGCCGGCCCACTGCGCCACGAAGCTCGCGCTGTGCCGCAGGGTGAAGCGCGTCGAGAAGCTGCCGTCGGGGGCGACG
>Ga0209261_10000383_pt1 | contig 11860 bp, 10 predicted proteins | sample DOMMetBare1Fresh_FD_187470 | JGI IMG/M metagenome (GOLD analysis project Ga0209261, IMG submission 187470) | Wetland sediment microbial communities from St. Louis River estuary, USA, under dissolved organic matter induced mercury methylation -... | ecosystem: Environmental > Aquatic >...
CGATCTGAACCACGCTGTTCGGAGATCCGGCCGGCGAGAGACCGCCCCATGCGGGCGCGGCCGCGGAATGCACTGCGCCTGCATCGCTGCCCTGGAACGTTGAACTCGAGGAAATGGCCGTCGTCAGTGCACGTTCAAAGCGCTGTTGGAAATCCTCGACCAATCGATCGCGCACCTGCATCGCCAGCCCGGTTGCCGCGCCGACGCGTTCGGTATTGCTCGCTGCCTGCGCACCTGCCGCAGCTGTGTCATTGCGCCCGATGGCCTCGGAGGCATTGCGGCGCACGTTCGAACCATCCGAGCCACTCGAATCACGTGTGTTGTTTGGGTTTGCCGGATTTGTGCTCAGCGTATGGGTCAAGTGTTCAGGCGGCGTGTTGGCCGCCTGCATCGTGTCACTCGGTTTTGATGGGTGCGTGCGTTGGCCGAGCGCGCTGGCAGGACCTGATTCGGTGTCCCGGCTGTCCGCCGTGTCGGGCGCTGCCTCTTCCGCCGGAGGCACGACCGCAACCTGCGCGACCGCCGCTGGAAGCGGCGTCGCGATGCTGGCGAGCACGCTCGCCACTTGCTCGAGACCGTTCGTATCGCCCGCCTTGTTCGCCGGCTGGGCCTTGCTTGCGTTTGCGGCAGGCGTATCAATCGGTGAATCAGTCGCTTCAGGCTTTGCAGAAGATTTCGCGGCAATGAGATCTTCAGCCTTGGCCTTGCGCGTATCAGGGCGCTGAAGAGACTTCTTGCTGGCGGCGGGCCTGCTCTTCGAGGTTGTGCTCGGCTCATCGGGCGGATCGATGTGCGATGTCGACGCCTGAGCCATTGCGTCGTCGAATGACGACGTGCCTGTCTCATCCTGCGCCGGTTGCGCGTCGGGACTGCGCACGCTCGATGGCGGCGCACTCGGCGACGGGGCGATGTTCAACGCGGCAAGTTTCAAATCGGGCATGTCGATACTCCAGGAGGTTTATCTTCGTCCACGAATCACCATTCGGCCGCGGACAGCGGATTGCGTGCGGTCTGTGCGATTTCGTCCGTCTGCTTCTGGTCGAGGCGCTGCGCGATCTGCTGCGCGGCCGCCTGCCGGCGCTCTGCCAGCGTCTGCAGGCTCTTGAGCCTGCGCAGCGCCTGCTGCAGTTCGTCTTCCCCGGCGGCAAGTTGCTGCTCGCGCGCCTGCACCTCGCCGGCCTGTGCGGCGATCGCCTGGTCCAGCTTCAGCGCGAACGCGCGCCAGTTCATCTGTGCTGCGGGATCGCAGCCGGCAATCATCTGGGCCTGCGAGCGCTGCACGTAGTCGCGCGCGTAGTTGCGCAGCAGGTCGAGCTGCTCGCGCGCCTGCTGCACCCGCAGCTGCAGCTGGGCACGGCGTACCGCCGCGCCGTCGCGAGCGGTGGTTGCCAGCTCGATCAGCATCGCCAGGCTTTGCGTTTCCATCGTTCAGTCAATCTCAGGTTGTCGTGGGGATGGTGCCGATCAGCGCCGCGAGCCGGCCGTGCGCCTCGGCCAGCGTCGACGGCTCGTTCATCTGCTGCTGCAGGAAGGATTCCATCCGCGGCCGTGCGGCGATGGCAGCATCGAGCAGCGGGTCGCTGCCCGCGACGTAGGCGCCGACCGCAAGCAGGTCCTGGTTGCGGCGATAGCGTGAATAAAGCGCCTTGAACCGGCGCGCGAGCTCGATCTGGTCGGGCCCTGCCACAGCGTTCATCACGCGCGAGATCGATGCCTCGATGTCGATGGCCGGGTAGTGACCGGCGTCCGCCAGTTGGCGCGACAGCACCACGTGCCCGTCAAGGATCGCGCGTGCGGCATCGGCCACCGGATCCTGTGGGTCATCACCTTCGGTGAGCACCGTGTAGAACGCCGTGACCGAGCCTGCTTTGCCAGCAGTGGCGTGGTGCCCATTGCCCGCGCGCTCGACCAGCGCCGGAAGCTTGGCGAACACCGATGGCGGATAGCCCTTCGTCGCCGGCGGCTCGCCGATGGCGAGCGCGATTTCGCGGGCGGCCATGGCGTAGCGCGTCAGCGAATCGAGCAACAGCAGCACGTGCCGGCCCTGATCGCGATAATGTTCCGCGATCGCGGTCGCGTACGCCGCACCCTGCATGCGCAGCAGCGGCGGCGTGTCGGACGGCGCGGCGACAACGATCGCGCGCTGCAGTCCTTCGCGGCCGAGGATGTCGTCGATGAATTCCTTGACCTCGCGCCCGCGCTCGCCGATCAGCCCGACCACCGTCACGTCGGCGGCGGTGTAGCGCGCCATCATGCCGAGTAGAACGCTCTTGCCCACGCCCGAGCCGGCGAACAGCCCCATCCGCTGGCCACGCCCGACGGTGGCGAGCGCATTGATCGCGCGCACACCGACATCGAGCGGGCGCGCGACCTTGTCGCGCTCCATCGCATTGATCGGTCGTCGCGCCAGCGGGCGCATTTCGGCGTGTTCGAGCGCGCCCAGTTTGTCGAGCGGGCGTCCGTTCGGATCGATCACGCGTCCGAGCAGCGTATCGCCCATCGGCAGATGCCGCGTTCGATCTTCGGTGCGCCGCCGCGGATGATTCTGGCGATGCAGCCGCGGTCGTGACGGGATCGATTCATGCGGAACCACGGTCGCACCGGGTCGCAGACCATATGGCTCGGTGGTCGGCATCAGGAACAGGCGGTCGCCGGCGAAGCCGACCACCTCGGCATCGACGCGCACGTTCTCATCCTGCATCACGACAACCTGCGCGCCGACCGACAGCCTCAGCCCGACCGCTTCCATCACCAGGCCGGCCACACGCGTCAACCTGCCGCGCACTTCGAACGGCGTTGCCGCCCCGACGATTTCGCGCGACTGCGCGAGGAACCGATCGAACGGCGCCGCGAGCATCATGGCGCGTTGCTGTCGGTCTGGATGCCGAGTGCGGCCAGCACGCGGCGCCAGCGCGTCGCCAGCGACGCGTCGATTTCGCCCTGGGTCGTCTCCACGCGGCAACCGCCGCGTGCGAGGCCGGCGTCGGCAATGAAGCGGCACCCCTTGAGCGTACCGTCGGCCTCCAGGTCGGCCCGGATCAACTCGAGGTCGTCCGGATTCATGTGCACACGCGGATGCGCCTGCTGGTCGATCACCAGCGCAATCGCCTCGCGCAGCGGCGGCAGCACCGCATCGCGCTGCACCTCGACTTCGCGCCGCACGACCTGGCGCGCGACTGCAAGCGACAGATCGAGCACCGCGTCGGCACCGGCGGAATCAAGTTCAAGGAATCGTGCGCGCAGCTCGTTCAGCACGCGCTCGAGTTGCGCGCCGTGGCCCGCATGTTCGCGCCGTGCCTTCGCCACTGTTGCGCGCACGCCTTCCTCGAAACCATCCTTGCGGCCGCGCTCGTAGGCGCGCCGCTCGCGTTCCGACATTCCCTCCATCGGATCGGTGCGCACGACCTTGCCTGCCAGCGGCTGAAACTGCCACGCCGCGGCGTCGTTGACCTGCTCCTTCGGGATCAGGCCGCTGATGAATTTCTCGGGGGCACCCATCACTGAAGTCGGGAGTCGGGAGTCGGGAGTCGGGAGGACAGTGTCGGCAGTCGGCAGTCGGAGGTCGGCAGAAGAGACGCTCGCCACGCGCGCAATCTGGCGCGTTGCGACGGTCGGAAAGGCGGGGATGCCGCAGGTCGAGTCAGCCTTGAAAACCGCCGACCGCCGACTGCCGACTGCCGACCGGGAGCCAAGCACTCCCGACTCCCGACGCCCGACACCCGACTGATTTCCGACTCCCGACTACACATACTGATCGTCTCCCCCTCCGCCGCCGATCTGCAGCTGGCCCTCGTCCGCCAGCCGGCGGACTGTCTTGAGGATTTCGCGCTGCTCGGCTTCGACTTCGGACAGGCGTACCGGACCCTTGGCCTCGAGGTCTTCCTTCAGCATCTCGGCCGCGCGGGTGGACATGTTCTTGAAGATCTTGTCGCGCAGCGCCGGCTCGGCGCCTTTGAGCGCGACGATCAGCGATTCGGACTGAACCTCGCGCAGCAGCACCTGTATGCCGCGATCGTCGAGGTTGTCCAGATCGCTGAACATGAACATCTGGTCGAGGATCTTCTGTGCCAGGTCGGCGTCGTGCTCGCGAATCGCCTCCACCGCGGTGGTTTCGACCTGGTTACCAAGGAAGTTGAGGATTTCGGCGGTCGTCTTGGTGCCGCCGAGCGATGCCTTCTTCAGCCTCTCGCCGCCGGCCAGCACCTTTGACAGCACCTCGTTCAACTCCTGCAGCGCCTGCGGCTGGATGCCGTCCAGCGTGGCGATCCGCAGCAGCACGTCATTGCGTTGCCGCTCGGGAAACTGGCGCAACACCTCGGCGCTCTGATCGCGCTCAAGATGCACCAGGATTGAAGCGACGATCTGCGGGTGTTCGTTCTTGAGCATTTCGGCAATCGCGGCCGAATCCATCCACTTCAGGCTCTCGATTCCCGACACATCGCGACCCTGCAGGATGCGATCGAGCAGCATGCCGGCCTTGTCGTCGCCGAGCGCGCGCTTGAGCACCTGGCGTACGTAGGCATCCGTATCTCCGACCAGCGAGAACTGCTCGTCCCTGGCCTTGTTGAAGTTCTCGAGCACTGATTCGACCTTTTCGCGCGGCACGGTCTTGAGGCGCGACATCCGTTCGCCCAGCTTCTGCGCTTCCTTTGGGCTGAGGAATTTGAAGACTTCGGCCGCCTGCTCCTCGCCGACCGACATCAGCAGGATCGCGGCGTCATCGAGTCCGGTTTCTTCGCTGCTCATCGTGTCGCCTCGACTATCTGCTGCTTTCCTGGCCGACCCAGGACTTGACGACGTTGGCCACGGTGCCCGGATCATTCTTTGCCAGTTGGCGCATCTGATCGAGCGGCGACAGTTGGTGGCTGGCAGTCAGCGCAGCCGCTGGCTGCTGCGGCGGCGGAGCGGCAATCAATCGCGGTGCGCTGGCGATCGACTTCAGCGCCGGGCGCACTGCACCGAACACGATGATCAGTGTCAGGACGAGGAACAGCACCGCCTTGCCGGTTTCCTTTGTCAGCGTGACGACATCGGGTTGCTTCCACAATGGCAGCGCTTCGGCGGCGGCAATGATCTCAGGCCGCGAGAACGCGGCGTTCACCACGTTGACCGAATCGCCGCGCTGCTGGTTGAAGCCCATCGCCTCGCGCACCAGTGCGTTGATGTTCTGCATTTCCTTTTCCGACAGCGCTTCGTTCTTCGCCGCGGCGGCCTTCGGCTCTTCACCCTTGCTGCCCTTGGTTTCTGCCTTCGGCGGCGGCGTGGCGACCGTTTTGTGGTTGACCACCACCGCGGCAGTGAGGCGCTTGATCTGGCCCGACGCGAGCACGGTGCGGCGCACGTTCTTGTCGACCTCGAAATTGGTGACGGCCTCGCGTCGCGTGTTGCCCGCGGCCTGAGCCTGGGCGGGATTCAAAGGTGGAGCTGCGCCATTGATCGGTGCGGTCGGCGGCACCGGGGGTTGGTTCGACAGCGCGCCGGGCACGCCGCCCGGCGTGCTGCCGGCGGGCTGCGCGGCTTCGGAGGTTGATTGCGAGCGGATCGCGGCTTTCGCTTCGGCGCCCTGATTCGGCGCGTAGGTTTCCGCGGTCTGCTCGATCTGCGAGAAGTCGACGTCGGCGGTGACCTGCGCGCGGACGTTGCCACGGCCAACGATCGGTTCAAGAATGTCCTCGATGCGCTTGATCGTGCTCGCTTCGATCTGCCCCACGTAGTCAAGTTGCGCAGCGTCCAGCCCGGCCGCGTTTTCGCGTTGGTTGGCGAGCAGGTTGCCCTGCTGATCGACCACCGATACGCTCTTCGGATTCAGTTCCGGCACCGACGAGGAGACCAGGTGCACGATGCCGGCGACCTGCGCGCGATCGAGCGTCTTGCCGGGATGCATCTGCAGCAGCACGGAGGCCGTCGGCGGCTGCTTGTCGCGCAGGAAGCCGGATTGCTTCGGCAGCGCCAGGTGCACGCGCGCGTTGGCCACCGGGGACAGCGCCTGTATTGAACGCGCCAGTTCGCCTTCGAGCCCGCGCTGGTAGTTGACCTGCTCCTGGAACTGGGTGACGCCGAATTTCTGCGTCTCCATGATCTCGAAGCCCACGATCGAACCTTTTGGCAGGCCCTGCGAGGCGAGCTTCAGCCGCACGTCGTGCACCTTGTCAGCGGGTACCAGGATCGTGCCGCCGTCCGCACTCTTGTAGGCGATATTCATCTGCGACAGGCTGGCGATGATGGCGCCGCCATCACGATCCGACAGATTGGTGAACAGCACGCGGTAGTTCGGACTTGCGCTCCACAACCAGCTCGCCGCGATCACCGCGGCCAGCCCTGCCAGACCAAGCAGCAGCATGCCAATGGCGCGCGGAGAGAATCGCGCTGCCGCATCCGCCGGCTGCAGCGTGCTTTGAACGACTGCTGTGTTGTCCATGACCGCTGGCTCTCGACGACGGCTGCGCAGCCGTCCGTGACGTTGACCGACGCATTATTCGGGGGACTTGAGGGCCCGAAAGCGTTGATAAGGCACCCGAAACACCGTCGATTCGCCTCCCGCGCAGGGCTTAGAGCTTGTCCGTGAATAATTCATACGACGCACGAATTATTCACGGACAAGCTCTCAGTCCTACATCGGGTCACGGCCCCGATAAGGCGGCGATTTCGGGTGCAATTCCGCCGAGTGTGCGGGGCGAGTGCGAGCTACCGTCCGCGCATCGCAATGCGGTTTCTGCGGGGGCTACGCATGGACATCAAGGGAATCAACAGCCAGGTTGCTGGCGCCGTCGGCGCGTTGGGTGCAGGTAAGACGCCTGCCGTGTCGGGCAAGGGTGGCGCCGACTTCGTCGCCTCGCTCGATTCGGCGCTGAAAGCGGTCAGCCGCAATCAGCAGGGTGCGGCCGAACTGCAGCGCCAGTTCCAGCTCGAGAACCCGAATGTCAGCCTTGAAGAAACGATGATCGCGATGAACAAGTCGACGCTCTCGTTCCAGGCTGCGGTGCAGGTGCGCAACAAGCTGGTACAGGCATACGAACAGATCATGAACATGCCCGTGTGAGCGGTGTCCGCGGCGCGGTGCGTTTGCACCTTGCGCGCGTAGCGGGGAGGGATTCAAGTTGAGCCGTAGGACAATCGGCAAGGCCCTGCCCGCCGGCATCGCGTCGGCGGCGTCAGCCATGATGCCCGCCCAGTCCGGAATCGACGCGCTGTCGCTGGAGCAACTCGGCCAGCGCAAGGCCTATGAGCCTGGGAGCAGAGGCAGGCACAACGCAGCATGCACGTCGTCGCTCTGACCGCTAGCGCCGCAGTCGGGGACGAGGACAAGTGCGTTGACGCCGGCTGCAACGATCACATGGCTCAGCCTTTCGGCCTGATCGGGTTGCAGGCGCTGATTGAGCGTTTAAGCTCGTCTGCGGAGATCGGCTGATGAGCGCGAACATGGGTCGGGGGACTGCAACCGCGGGCGAGGGCGCGCTGGCGCGTGTCGGCCGGCTGCACTTCTTTGACTACAACCGAACTGCGATCGCCTATTGGAGTCTGCTGGCGCTCGTCGGGACGGCCGCGGTGGCGTTCTCGCTCTGGCAGCTTGCCGCGCTGCCCGCGTCGGATCGGATTAAGGTATTTGTCGGTGCCGTGACCGCCGCGCTCGTCGGCCTCTTCACCGTGCGGCTGCCCAACTCGAAGCACTCGATCGCGGCCGGCGACATCTTCATCTTTCTGCTGCTGCTGCTGCATGGCCCGGCGGCTGCAGTGCTCGGTGCAGGCGCGGAAGCCACCGTCGCAACACTGCGCGCGTCGAAGCGCTGGACCAGCCGGATTGCCAGCCCGGCGGCGGCGACGCTGTCGATGTTTCTTTGCGGGCATCTGTATCAATCCGCGTTGACGGCGCTGGACGGGATCGGCTTCGGCGGCGACGGCGCGGTGCTTGGGCTGCTGATGGTGATGGCGGTCGCCTACTTCGCTGTCAATACGACATTGATCAGCGCGGTTGTCTATCTGAAACGCAGCCAGCGGCCGACGCTCGCCGAGTGGCTCGGCAACTTTGGCTGGGTCGGCGTTGCCTACGCAGGCAGCGCGTCGATTTCAGGTCTGCTGTACCTGACATTCCAGAAGTTCGGGGTGCCGACGCTGGTCGTCGCGCTGCCGATCATCGCGATGTTCCTGACCACGATGCATTACTACTTCGCCCGGCAGGAAGCGGCGGAGAAGGCCAATCAGGATCGGATCGAGGCGGCTGAACGCGAGGCGGCGCAGGCGGCACGCCATGTGCGCGAACTGGAGGCGAGCGAAAGGCGTTTCCAGAGCGCGTTTACGCACGCGTCAATCGGCATGGCGTTGATCGGCATCGACGGCAGCATGCTGCAGGTCAATCCGGCACTGTGCGTGCTGCTCGGCTTTGACGGGCGCGATCTGATCGGCCGCGCGTTCGCCGATTTCGTCGATGTGGGCGACCGGCAGAGGCTGGCCGCGCAGCTCAACAGTCCCGGCGAGCAGCAGTCGCGCTCGTTTGCAATGGAGCTGCGCTGCCAGCATCGCAGCGGAGCGGAAATCTGGATCGCTCTGTCGAGCGGATTCTTCTCGGAGACGCAGTCGAGCGCGCCGTGCCTGATCTTCCAGGTCCAGGACATCACCGCGCGCCGGCGCGCCGAAGAGCAGCTGCAGCACCACCGTGAGGAACTGGAACGCGAGGTCGAAGCGCGCACTGCCGAACTGCGCATCGAAAAGGAACGCGCCGAGGCGGCGTCGGAAGCCAAGACACGCTTTCTTGCGACGATGAGCCACGAAATCCGCACGCCGATGAATGGCGTGCTCGGCATGACGGAGCTGTTGCTTGCCAGCAAGCTGGACGACTCGCAGCGCCGCTTTGCGCAGACGATCGAGATCTCCGGCAAGTCACTGCTGCTGATCATCAACGATATCCTCGATTTCTCGCGCATCGACGCCGGTCGCATGGCACTCGAAAAGCGACCGTTCTCGCTGCTGGAGGTTGCGGAGGACACGGTCGCGCTGTTTGCGCAGTCGGCGGACGCCAAGGATGTGCGGATCGAATGCGTGGCCCATCCCGGCACGGAAACGCGGGTCATCGGCGACGAGCATCGAATCCGCCAGGTGCTGGCCAACCTGGTCGGCAATTCGGTCAAGTTCACCGAGCGCGGCCATGTGGAGGTCGTGCTGCAGTGGGTGCGCGCGCCACGCGTCGATGCGCCCGGGCGGATGCGCATTGCGGTGATGGACACCGGCATCGGCATGACCGAGGAGGTGATTGCGAAGTTGTTTGCGCCGTTCGAGCAGGGCGATGACTCCACCACGCGCCGCTTCGGCGGCACCGGACTGGGTCTCGCAATCGCGCGCGGACTGGTCGAACTGATGGACGGTCGGATTCGCGTGCACAGCGCGCCCGACGAAGGCAGCGTGTTCACCGTTGAGCTGCCGTTCGCGCTTGCCGCCGACGCATCCCTCGCGTCAACGCCGGCGCTGGCGGGCCGCCGAGTCGGGATCGTCCAGCTCAACGGCGATGTCACTTCACTGGCTGCACGCCAGTTCGAGGCGTTCGGTGCGCAAGTGACGCTTCTGTCCACGCCGACGGCGATGCGCGCCGCACTCGGGGCACGCCGGTTCGATGCGCTGGTGTGCGCCGCCCGGGCCGAGCCGGCGCCGGAGATGCTGGATGCCGCCCGCGCGCTGGCGCACGCGCACCGTACGCACGGTGTTGCCGTCGCCGTTCTGTTGCGCCAGAGCCTGGATATGGCGGCGCAGTGGGTCCACGCGCTGGGCGACGCGCAGGTAATCCAGCGCCCCGCGCGCCGCCAGACGCTGCTCGATGCGATCGCGCGTCCACCGACATCCGCCCGCGCGGCACCGCCCGCTGCTGCGCCCGCGCCCGCCGCAGGCACGGTCGCCGCGGCAGACAATCGCGCGCTGGAAGTTCTGCTGGTCGAGGACAATCCGGTGAATCAGTTGCTGGCACGCGAGTTCCTGCGCGTGCTCGGCGCCAGCACCACGCTTGCGGAAACCGGAGTTGCTGCGCTCGACGCCATCAAGGCGCGTGCGTTCGACCTGGTGCTGATGGACTGGCAGTTGCCCGAGATGGACGGGCTTGAAGCCACGCGGCGCGTGCGCGCGCTCGAAGCCGCCAGCGGTGGCCGGCGCGTGCCGATCGTCGCGGTCACGGCCAACGCAATGCAGGGCGATCGGGAGAAATGCCTCGCGGCCGGCGCCGACGAATATCTGACCAAACCGTTTCGCGTCGAGCATCTGCGCGCAGTGATGAACCGGGTGCTGGGCAGCACTCATTGATGGCGTCCGCTTGCGCGCGATCAAGCGCCCCCTTCGCCGCTCGCCCAACGCGTGCAATAGACTGCGCTGGAGGCATTGAGCGGGAGACAGGTCGATGACAGCGGAACGCGGGCAGGGCGCTGGGCCCATCAATCTGGACGAGGTGGCGCGACTGGTCGAAACCCTCGAACGCGATCTGGATCGCGCGCGGCACGGTGCCGCTGACGTTGACCTGCTGCGCGGCGAGGTCGAACAACTACGCGCCGCATTGTCGGCGAAGGCAGGGCAGGCCGATGTCCAGCGCGGGCTGTCCGGGGTGCGTGAGCGCCTGCACGCGCTCGGCGATGAGCTGTTCGACGACGCCGTGAAGGGCGGTGACTACATCGCGCGCATCGGGCGCCTGCTCGGCATGTAGCATCGCGTCCGTCATCAGCGACGGAGTTTCCCGATGCAGTACGTGAATCTCGGTACCAGCGGACTGAAGGTCTCGCGCATCGCGCTGGGCATGATGACCTATGGCTCGCCGCAATGGCGGCCGTGGGTGCTGGACGAAGGTGCCGCGCGGCCGATCGTTGCGCGCGCGATCGAACGGGGCATCAATTTCTTCGACACCGCTGACATGTATTCGGCCGGTGTCTCGGAGGAAATCACCGGCCGCCTGCTGCGTGAGCTTGCGCCGCGCGACGAACTGGTGATCGCGACCAAGGTCTATTTTCCGGTCGATGTCGCTTTCAAGGGCGCCAATGCGGCAGGACCAAAGCCGGCGATCCGGCCGAACCAGAGCGGACTGTCGCGCAAACGGGTCCTTGCCGCGGTCAATGCGAGCCTGAAGCGCCTGGGCTGCGATTACATCGACCTGTACCAGATCCATCGCTTTGACGCCGAGACACCGGTCGAGGAAACGATGGAGGTGCTGCACGATGTCGTGAAGGCAGGCAAGGTACGCTACATCGGTGCCTCGAGCATGTGGGCGTGGCAGTTTGCGCGCATGCAGCAGGTTGCCGAAACGCATGGCTGGACCAGGTTCGTCTCGATGCAGAACCACTACAACCTCGCCTACCGCGAGGAAGAGCGCGAGATGATTCCGCTGTGCCGCGCCCAGGGCGTCGGAACGATTCCGTGGAGTCCGCTCGCGCGCGGATTTCTGGCGGGCAATCGTGGACGGGAAGACAAGACGAGCGGCGCCACCTCGCGGGCGCAGGATGGCCCGGGCGCGACGACGCGCGCCCTCAGCGACGACATCGCGCATAAGTTCTATTACGAGGATGCAGATTTCAGCGTGCTCGATGCGCTCATGGCGCTGGCGAAAGAGCGTGGCGTCGCCAACGCCGCCCTCGCTTACGCATGGCTGCTGCATCGTCCCGGAGTCACCGCGCCGATCATTGGCGCGAGCAAGCTGTGGCAACTCGACGAGGCGGTCGGCGCGCTCGACGTGAAGCTTTCAGCCGGAGAGATCGCGCGGCTCGAAGCCCCCTATCGCCCGCATCCCGTGCTGGGGCATGCTTAGGAGTCTGCGCGGCAGAAACAAATCGGCTGCAACGGGCGGCGGCGAGTCCCACTTTGCCTCGGCTTTTCGTTGCGTACCTCGGGTACGCGGCCTCAA
>Ga0209261_10000384_pt1 | contig 11857 bp, 9 predicted proteins | sample DOMMetBare1Fresh_FD_187470 | JGI IMG/M metagenome (GOLD analysis project Ga0209261, IMG submission 187470) | Wetland sediment microbial communities from St. Louis River estuary, USA, under dissolved organic matter induced mercury methylation -... | ecosystem: Environmental > Aquatic > Freshwater...
ACCTATTTAGGTCCATCGGGTTCTCAAATTGGGAACAAGGAATCGATCAAGGATACTGCCCGTGTTTTAGGCCGAATGTACGATGGCATTGAATACCGCGGCTACGGACAAAGTATCGTGGAAGAACTGGCCAAGTATGCTGGTGTTCCGGTATGGAATGGACTAACGGATGAATTTCATCCAACCCAGATTTTAGCCGACATGCTCACCATGAAAGAGCATTCGACCAAACCTCTTTCGGAAATCAAATTCTGCTATTTGGGTGATGCCAGAAACAACATGGGAAATTCGCTTATGGTTGGTGCAGCCCAACTGGGAATGGATTTCAGAGCGGCAGCTCCTGAAAGTTGCCAGCCGACAGAAGAACTACAACAAACTTGTCGAAATATTGCTCTGCAGACTGGCGCTAAAATCCTGATAACCGAAAATTTGGCCGAAGCGGTGAAAGATTGTGATTTTCTGTATACCGATGTTTGGGTATCGATGGGAGAACCAGAATCGGTTTGGACCGACCGGATAAAACTTCTTTTACCCTACCAGGTTAATAAAAAAGCCATGGAACTTACCGGAAATCCAAATGTAAAATTTCTGCACTGTCTGCCGGCTTTTCATAACCGTGAAACAAAAATGGGAGAAGAAATATTTCATAAATTCGGACTTGACGGCCTTGAGGTCACCGAAGAAGTTTTTGAAAGCGAAGCATCCATTGTTTTTGATCAGGCTGAAAACCGGCTTCACACCATTAAAGCAGTAATGGTGGCCACTATTGGATAGTTTGTATTTTCAATTATGAAAACTGTTCGAATACTGATTGTTATTTCAATATTATTTTCGTGCAGACATGAAATTGATAATGTTGATTATACTGTTATAATCGGTGAAAACAGTAGACATTATATTATTGTCAAACCAAATCCAGTGATACTGATTACAAATTCCCATCAGGATTCCATCGATTTGAATGCTGATGGGATTTTTGAAATCAGATTTAAAATATCTTCTATTCCCACATCTGCAGTTCCCGGGTCCAAAACTGAAATAACAACTCAAAATAACCTACAAATACTGCTTTCGAAAAAAGGCTTTGAGGATCCGGACACTTTAAATTTTCGATCAAATCTGAAGGCTGATTTGCATTGGTCTACCGATGAAACCCAGCTAACTGAAGATATTTCTAATTTATTTACTCTTCGTAGTTATGCCTGTTATACCATTAACCACTGCCTGACTACAGGAAATTTCGATCATGTATTGGATAAGTATATTGGATACAAACTGGGAGAAAAATTTGGATGGATATTGGTGGATAGCAATAGTTCCGAATTGAAAGTAAAAGAATTTACTGTATTAAAATAAAAACAGGAGGAGAATTTTGATTTCAATACCCCTCCTGCTTATTCAAAATTTATGGATAATGGTAATCTATTTTAAATTGATCTGAAAAATTCATAATTAATGGTTTCCAATTCAGTTAATGTTGGATAAGGATAGAAAATAATTTCATCTTTTGAACCAAGATAAAATCCGCTATCAATAGTCCGGTACAAGAGATTTCCGGAAAAAACCCGTTGAACAGTTTTCATTCGTTTTTCATATTCACCAGTCAAATTCTCCAAACAATCTCTCAGGTGTCCGACGTTTGTATAGGGTAAATAATCAATCGACCCTTTTTTAGGATCAGTAGCCAAATCACCAAGTTTTAGTTCAACAAAGAATAGTTTGGGAAGCACGATTGGAATTGATCCGTCAGTAAGGCGCTTCAGAAAAGCGGAAGGCGGCAAATCGCTGGCAATCATTGGCGAAACAGGGCATAATTCCTGAAACAGATACAATCTGTTCTTTGCCTCTGCTGCCTGGTTATAAGGAGTTCTTTTCAATTCCAGTGTTCGGCCATTGTACGAAGTCAGATACAAACTTTTTATCGCCGACAATGGAATCATTTCCAAAACTTTATAAACCGACAAATAGACCGAGTTTTTAGGACTGCCATCCGATTTTGGAACACAGCGCCGGTTCAGGCTGTCCATGTCGATGAGATGCTCAATCTGATTCAGGTCAATTTCAAAAAAAATCGCCTGTCCCTTGTTCATTTTTTTTGTGCCGGTTGAAAGATACTCTCCAAAATCCTTCGGTGGTAACATGGAAGCGATCAGGGCTTCCGGAGTGACTGATAAATAAATAAATTTGCTCATAGGTTAATATTTAAGAGTGATACAAATCCTACGATCGGTTGTCACAACGATTTCAGTTGAAACTATAGTAAAGTTATGACTTATACTTGAAAAATAGATTGAATAGAAGTATTTATTCAGTTGATTCTTGAAATTATCCAATGTTTTCAACCAAAAAATGGCAGTTGAATGAACAAATCAGATTATCCTCAGGAAAATCGGTACAGATACTTCCTTCTGTTTATTTTATTTTGACCCAAATTTTTCATTCTGTTTCCAATTTGCTTATATTCGTCAGCACAATACAGCACAGTTAAAACCTAAACTAAAACACATGAAAGTCAAATCATTTTTAACAGGAATTATTTTCATATTCCTTACAATTAGCCTGCTAGCTCAACCCGGCTATCAGCCTGCTGAAAAAAACATTCAAAACAGGGAATGGTTTCAAAATGCCAAATTCGGATTATTTATTCACTGGGGAATGTACTGTCAGCTGGCTGGCGGTGGTGATCAGGGCATTGCCGAATGGATTATGAATCAGAAAAAAATTCCGATTGCCCAATACGAAAAAATTCCCAACTTCTTCAATCCTGTTGCCTTTAATCCTGCTGAGTGGGTTGCAATGGTGAAAAAAGCCGGTATGAAATACATTACCATAACCAGCAAGCACCACGAAGGATTTGCCATGTATAACTCGAAAGTCAGCGATTACAATGTAGTGAAACGAACTCCCTATGGCAAGGATATCATCAAAATGCTAAAAGATGAATGCGACAAGCAGGGAATCAAACTTTTCTTCTACTATTCTCAGTTGGATTGGCATCATCCGGATTATTTCCCGAGAGGAAATACCGGACAAGGCTTTACAGGGAGACCGGAAAAGGGCGACTGGAATAAGTACATCGATTACATGAATGCCCAATTAACCGAACTTTTAACCAATTACGGCGAAGTGGGCGGAATCTGGTTTGACGGAATGTGGGACAAATGGGATGCACCCTGGCGACTGGACGAAACATATGCCTTAATTCACAAACTTCAACCCGGAGCTTTAATCGGAAGTAATCATCACAAGTTTCCTTTCTCCGGTGAAGATTTTCAGATGTATGAACGTGATCTTCCAGGTGAAAACTCGATGGGATTTAACCATACGGGTGCCATGTCTGATTTACCATTGGAAATGTGCGAAACGATGAATGGTTCCTGGGGATTCAACCTGACAGATACAAACTACAAATCAACCAAACAACTGCTGCAAACATTGATTAAATCAGCCGGATACGGAGCCAACTTTCTTTTAAACACGGGGCCGATGCCAAATGGCAAAATTCAGCCTGAGAATATTGACACTTTAATGGTGATGGGTAAATGGCTCGAAAAATATGGCGAAACAATTTATGGAACCAGAAAAGGCCCGATTAATCCAACAACATGGGGAGCTTCAACTCAAAAGGACGGCAAAGTCTGGATTCATATTCTAAACTGCAAGGAAGAAAACCTGTTTATCGGCAAACTTCCAAAAAAACTAAAAACTGCCAAATTATTCGATGACCAAAGCTTATTAAAATTCAAAGAAACTGAGTTTGGAGTAATCCTGAACATTCCGGATTCGAAGAAAAAACCAATTGATACCATCATTCAACTTGAAATGTAATTCAAAGAAAATCGCAATAAACAAAAAGCTGTCCAATTCCGGACAGCTTTTTTATTTTCAATCAGTTATACTAAAACCAATCAGAACTTATAAACAGCAGCTTATAATTCATATACATATCTATATATTTTATCAGATATTTTTTAATATATTCGGCTGCTTTCAAAAAACAAAACCTATCAGGCATTGTTAACTATTTTGATTTTTGAAAAGTTTACAGTTATCATTATCAAAAAAACCAAAATATGTTTGATCTCGATTTGATCTCTAAAAATTATCAGGAATTAAGTGCGAAAATTGAATTAACTAAAAAGCACTTAAACAGGCCCTTAAGTCTGTCAGAAAAAATTCTTTACTCCCATTTATTTCACGATCAGCCTATTCGTGATTTTAAAAGAGGTGCTGACTATGTTGATTTTGCTCCCGACCGGGTTGCGATGCAGGACGCCACTGCCCAAATGGCTTTGCTGCAATTCATGAATTCAGGAAAAAGCAAAACTGCGGTCCCTTCTACTGTTCATTGCGACCACCTTATTCAGGCCAGCAAAAATGGCTTGGCCGATTTGGATGATGCGATAAAAATCAACAAAGAAGTGTATGATTTTCTCGAATCAGTTTCGAACAAATACGGAATCGGTTTTTGGAAACCGGGTGCCGGAATTATCCATCAGGTGGTTCTCGAAAATTATGCCTTCCCGGGTGGAATGATGATTGGAACAGACTCGCACACCGTGAATGCCGGAGGTTTGGGAATGGTTGCCATTGGAGTTGGCGGTGCCGACGCGGTTGATGTAATGGCCGGAATGGCCTGGGAACTAAAGTTTCCGAAACTAATCGGCGTAAAACTAACCGGAAAACTTAACGGCTGGACAGCCCCAAAAGACATTATTCTGAAAGTGGCCGGAATACTTACCGTTAAAGGCGGAACCGGAGCGATCATTGAATATTTTGGTGAAGGTGCAAAATCCATTTCCTGTACCGGAAAAGGTACCATTTGCAATATGGGTGCCGAAGTTGGAGCAACCACTTCCACTTTTGGTTACGACGAATCAATGGAACGCTATCTGCGCGCCACCGGCCGTGCAGCAGTAGCTGATCTGGCCAACAAAGTTAAAGAACACTTGACTGCCGATCCTGAAGTATATGCTAATCCAGAAAAATACTTCGATCAGGTAATTGAAATTAATCTGGATGAATTGGAACCATACATCAACGGACCGTTCACTCCTGACCGCGCCACGCCAATTTCTAAGATGGCGGAAGTAGCCAAAGAAAACGGATGGCCAACAAAAATCGAAGTAGGTTTAATAGGTTCTTGTACGAACTCATCATACGAAGACATTTCACGTTCTGCTTCCCTTGCCCAACAGGCTGTCGATAAAAAACTGAAATCAAAAGCCGAATTCACCATAACGCCAGGTTCAGAACTGGTTCGATATACCATTGAACGCGATGGATTTATTAATACGTTTAACCAGATTGGCGCGAGTGTTTTTGCCAATGCGTGTGGTCCTTGCATCGGACAATGGTCGCGACCCGGAGCTGAAAAAGGCGAAAAAAATACGATTATCCATTCCTTTAACCGCAATTTTTCGAAACGGGCCGATGGCAATCCCAATACACATGCGTTTGTAGCTTCTCCGGAAATTGTTACTGCACTGGCTATTGCCGGTGATCTGACTTTTAATCCATTAACAGACTATCTGACCAACAAAAATGGTGAAAAGGTAAAACTCGATATACCTTCCGGACAAGAACTGCCACTTAAAGGATTTGATGTGGAAGACGCCGGATTTCAGGCCCCGGCTGAAAATGGTTCTTCAGTAACTGTTAAAGTCGCACCTGATTCATCCAGACTCCAGTTGCTGCAACCTTTTGAAGCCTGGAATGGCGAAAATATAACCGGAGCCAAACTGCTTATTAAAGCAAAAGGGAAATGTACCACCGATCATATTTCGATGGCCGGTCCATGGTTACGATTCCGGGGACATTTGGACAACATTTCCAACAATATGCTGATTGGAGCAGTCAATGCCTTCAATGAGCAAGCCAACAAAGTAAAGAATCAACTTACCGGTGAGTACGGTGAAGTTCCTGCAGTTCAGCGGGCATACAAGGCTGCCGGATTGGCTACCATTGTCGTTGGTGATCAGAATTACGGGGAAGGCTCATCGCGCGAACACGCTGCCATGGAACCACGTCACCTGGGAGTTAAGGCGGTAATCGTAAAATCGTTTGCCCGTATCCACGAGACTAACCTGAAAAAACAGGGAATGCTCGGACTGACCTTTGCCAATGAAGACGATTACGATTTAATTCAGGAAGACGATTCCTTCAACTTCATTGATCTGAAGGATTTTACTCCTGGAAAGCAATTAACACTCGAAATTGTGCATGCTGATCATACCCAAAACACGATCAAACTGAATCACACGTATAATCAACAACAAATCGACTGGTTTAAAGCCGGTTCAGCATTAGATTTAATTCGCAAACAAAATCTTTAACCCGTAAAATGAAACAAAAAATTAAAGTATTAAATCCGGTAGTTGACCTGGATGGAGATGAAATGACCCGTGTAATCTGGTCGTTTATTAAAGAGAAATTGATTTTCCCTTATTTAGATATTGATGTAAAATATTTCGATTTGGGAATGGAACACCGTGATTTAACCAATGATCAGGTAACGGTTGATGCAGCAAATGCCATCCTGAAATATGGTGTAGGTATAAAATGCGCCACCATTACTCCTGACGAAGCCAGAGTAGAAGAATTCGGACTGAAAAAAATGTGGAAATCACCAAATGGAACCATCAGAAATATTCTGGATGGAACTGTTTTTCGTGAACCAATCATCATCAGCAATATTCCCAGACTGGTTCCCGGCTGGAAGCAGCCTATCTGTATCGGCCGTCACGCTTTTGGCGATCAATACCGCGCTACTGATTTTGTGACCAAAGGAAAAGGCAAATTAACCATCAGCTTCACTCCTGAAGACGGAAGTGCGCCTACATCGTTTGATGTATACGATTATACCGGTGATGGTGTAGCAATGGCCATGTACAATACTGACGAGTCGATCACAGGATTTGCACGTGCCTGTATGAATCAGGCTTTGGCAAAGCAATGGCCCCTCTATCTTTCAACAAAAAACACCATCCTGAAGAAATACGATGGCCGGTTTAAAGATATCTTTCAGGATGTATTTGATACCGAGTTTAAAGAAGCCTTTGCCGAAGCCGGAATTACCTATGAACATCGTTTAATCGATGACATGGTTGCTGCCTGTATGAAATGGGAAGGCGGATTTGTCTGGGCCTGCAAAAACTACGATGGTGATGTTCAATCGGATACCGTTGCCCAGGGATTTGGCTCACTCGGACTGATGACCTCAACGCTGATTACTCCTGATGGAAAAACAATGGAAGCCGAGGCCGCGCACGGAACGGTGACCCGCCATTATCGGATGCATCAGCAGGGAAAACCAACTTCGACAAACCCAATTGCCTCCATTTATGCCTGGACCCGTGGTTTGGCATTTCGCGGAAAACTGGATGGAAACCAGGAATTGATTGATTTTTCGCATGCCCTGGAACAAGTTTGTATTGAAACTGTTGAAGAAGGAAAAATGACCAAAGATTTGGCGCTGATCGTTTATGGTAATGACCTGAAAACGGAAAATTACCTTACAACAGAAGGTTTTTTGGATGCCATTGATGCAAATCTCCAAAAGAAGTTGAATTAAAACAGTGGTCAGTTTTCAGTCGCAGTATACAATTGATGTGGTCATTATAAGTCATTTGTGGTCATTTGCTTCGCGTCATCTATTGAAAAACAGTCCATAAAAACGCGACAATCCATGACAATTTAATGACTTAATGACTATCAGTGACAATCACAATTCAAATAAGAAATAAAATATGAGTCACAACATTCAATTCCAAAACGGCAAGATAATCGTTCCCGATAAACCAATCATCCCTTTTATTGAAGGAGATGGCATTGGTCAGGATATTACCGAGCCAAGTCAGCGAGTGATTAATGCAGCGGTGGAAAAGGCCTATGGAAAATCGAAGCAATTGATCTGGAAAGAATTTCTGGCTGGAAAAAAAGCTTTTGAACTTACCGGAGATTATTTACCTGATGACACTCTTGAAGCTTTCCAAAAATATCTGGTTGGCATTAAAGGACCTTTAGAAACACCGGTTGGTGAAGGCATCCGATCGCTAAATGTGGCTCTTCGACAGACTTTGGATTTGTTTGTCTGTCTTCGTCCTTTCCGTTGGTTCAAAGGAGTTCCTTCTCCGGTCAGGTATCCTGAACTGGTCAATATGCATATCTTCAGGGAAAATACCGAGGACATTTATGCAGGAATTGAATTCATGACAGGCGAAGCTAAAACCATTGAGTTCCGTGACTTTTTGATCAATTCGATGGATGTGGATAAGATCCGTTTCCCTGAGTCAAGTTCTTTCGGCATAAAACCGGTTTCAAAGGAAGGTTCTGAGCGACTGATAAGGGCAGCCATTAAATATGCTATTGAGCGTGATCTGCCATCTGTAACACTCGTGCATAAAGGCAATATCATGAAATTCACCGAAGGCGCTTTTAAAAATTGGGGATACTCATTGGCAGAAAATGAATTTCCACATCAAACTTTTACCTGGCGCACCTATAAACAAATCGAACTTGAAAAAGGTACGGAAGAAGCCAAGACAGCAATGTCCAAGGCAAAAGTTATGGGAAAGGTCATTGTGAAAGATGTCATTACCGACGCATTTCTTCAGGAAAGCCTGTTACATCCTTTCGATCATTCAGTAATAGCAACCTTAAATTTAAATGGCGACTATATTTCTGATCAGCTGGCAGCCATGGTTGGAGGAATTGGTATTTCACCAGGGGCAAACATCAACTACAACACCGGCTATGCCATTTTTGAAGCTACGCATGGTACTGCTCCCAACATAGTTGGAACCGGAAAGGCAAATCCTGGTTCATTAATACTTTCAGGAGCAATGATGCTTGAATACATGGGTTGGTATGAAGCTGCCGAACATATTTATGATGCCATGGAGCATACCTTTTCGAAACGAAAGGTCACTTCCGATTTGTATTCGATGATGGAAGGAGCAACATTATTAACAACGTCTGAATTTGCAGATGAGATTATTCGAAATATTCATTAAATTAGAGCACGAATTCCGAATAGAAACTAAAAATCAAACATACTATGGAATACATTAAGAACAGATTCTACGAAAAAGCCATGAAAAACATGGCCGATTTTCAAAAGCTCAGAAAAGATCACGGTGATGTCGTTCTCGGACAGGTAACTATTGATCAGGTACTTTCAGGAATGAGAGACATTCCTGCCCTTTTGACAGAAACGTCAAAACTGGATGCCAACGAAGGGATCAGGTTCAGAGGATATTCATTACCTGAACTACAGAAAAAACTTCCTAAGCTGGACGAAGCAGGCGAGCCGCTGCCAGAAGGTTTATTTTACCTGATGATGACCGGAGAAATTCCGGATAAAGAAGATGTTATCAATATCTCGAAAGATTGGGCTACCCGGGCACATGTACCACAACACACTTTTGATGTCATCGATGCTTTGCCAAAAAACAGCAGACCAATGACTCAGTTCAGTGCAGCAATTATTTCGATGGCTTATGATTCTGTATTCATGAAAGCTTATCGTGCCGGGGTAAATAAGAAATTCTATTGGGATTTCATGTATGAAGATGTGATGACTTTGATTGCCCGGTTGCCACGTATTGCTGCATACATTTACAGACGTTGTTACCACAACGGTAACCACATTGAACCAAATCCAACACTCGATTGGGCAGGTAACCTTGCACATATGATGGGACACGATTCAACTGAAGTGAAACGATTACTTCGTTTGTATATGGTTATTCACGCTGACCATGAAGGAGGCAATGTATCAGCTCATGCGACCCATTTGGTAGGTTCTGCTTTAAGTAATGCCTATTATGCCTTTGCTGCCGGAATGGTTGGACTGGCTGGCCCGCTGCATGGGTTTGCCAATCAGGAAGTGATGGATTGGATCGCAGAAATGATCCAACAAATCGGAACCGATGAACCATCAGACGAACAGATTGCAAAGTACATTGAACAAACATTATTACAAGGAAGGGTTGTTCCTGGTTACGGACATGCCGTACTTCGTATTACCGATCCCCGTTTCACTGTTCAGCAAGAGTTTGCCGAAAAATACATCGTAAACGATAAGCTTATCAATACGGTTAATGCAATTTATCGTGTCGCTCCCGGGATTTTGGGAAGTACCGGAAAAATTAAAAATCCATGGCCAAATGTTGATGCGATAAGCGGTGCATTGCTCAATCATTACGGCATTACCGAATCCAATTTCTATACCGTACTATTTGGAGTTTCCCGCTCGCTGGGTGTGCTTTCGTCACTTGTTTTTGACCGTGTGTATGGACTTCCGCTTGAACGTCCTTCATCTCAAACCCTGAGCTGGTTTATGAACAAAGCAGGAATTAAACACGAAGAATAAACTTCGGTATTCTATTATACAAAAAAGGCTGAATTCATGAATTCGGCCTTTTTTGTATAACTTATTCCGGACAAATATTTAGTTCAATTCTCATTCATTGATTCTTCCAAATCGAGCAACGGTTTTAAAGGAATTTCAGTTCCGCTTTCTCCTTTGACTGAGTAATCAAATGGATTGTCCAGATCAACAATTAAAAATACCATGTACGAGATAAGGAAAGTAACCAGTAAAGTAAAAAACAAAGAGGCATAAAATGGCTCAATCTTTATAATTATAAGCCCTATTCCGGTAAGAAATCCCATTGCTTCAGCAATTGCGTATGCGGAACCAATAAAGCCTGTATCCCTGATGGTATCTGCCCTCAAAATCTGTTTTCTGATCGCACTTTGCTCATTCTTCATTTTGATGATATAGGCTGGCTGAATACCTTCTTTATCCAGTTCTATAAAGAAATCATTCATTTGGCTAAGCTTTAGTAACAAAATTTTTGTTCGTTCCTTTTTATAGAACCATCCCACCAGTGATTTTACAAATGTCTTTTCAAATTCAATGAATTGACGGGCACTCTCCAGATTCTTGCTCTTCCAAATGGTATACGCATCATCAGATAGAGCCTTTAATGCAGCAGAAAGTTCACTTGGAATTTTTTCACTTTCCTTATAATCCGAAAGTACCCCGCTGATCAGGAATCCGATCAGGAAAATAGTGCCTGCAACAAGACTGGTAAAAAGAGCATTTAATTCCATCACTTCGAGCCCCAGCCTGTGTGAAAGTAGTTTTAACGCAGCAATCATAATCATGAGTGGCATTACTTTTATGGCTATCGACCATTTCTGCCAGAGTTGTTTGGGAGTTTTCATGCGAAATTTTATTTTGGAACTTTGTGCCGCAAATTAAACAAATTGTTTACCAAACCTTCAACTTAACCAATCCCTTTCCTGATTTTTCAAAAGGTCCTGCTGATGGATTCATTTCTGAGCGCATTTTCCCAAAATAATCCATATCAATTTTTAATGGCGTTCCATCCGGATTTTCAAAGGCTTCTTTAGGTATTTTAGCTTTACCCAGAAGCCCGGTCGTTATAGAGTGGGTTTTCGGTTCTGCTCCTTTTTCGTCAGTTTTGTAATTCAGAAAAACCTCGTTTCCCTCTTCAATAATTTTAAATTCTGGCTCAAAACCGGCATTCATAATAAAATCAGTTTCATCCTTGAATGGCACAGCCCTGTTGTAATAAACATTGCCGCTCATCCAAACCGGAAGTTTTGCGGTGTTGTAACCAACCAATCCATAAAAATTGTGCGTATCTGTTTTTTTAATTTCATCGCCAAGGCCAAGAAAAATATTATTGTAATACCGGTCATCGCCTCCCATAATGGTGCAAAGTCCGGCCACATCAGTAGAGTGTGGCAAATGATAGGGTGTAAACCGACCCAAATCAGGAAGCACAACAAGTTGCCCGGCGATAAGATTATGGACAAATGC
>Ga0209261_10000386_pt1 | contig 11829 bp, 7 predicted proteins | sample DOMMetBare1Fresh_FD_187470 | JGI IMG/M metagenome (GOLD analysis project Ga0209261, IMG submission 187470) | Wetland sediment microbial communities from St. Louis River estuary, USA, under dissolved organic matter induced mercury methylation -... | ecosystem: Environmental > Aquatic > Freshwater...
CGCATGATGATTGTGGGATTTTCGAAAACATCCATCATTGGTGGGTATACACTGGGCTACTTTGGACTGGCAACGGTACAGGCAGGTTCAGTTCTTGCAGAATCAATCTGGCTTTTCAAACTCAGCTACGACCTAAAAACGGTTGTACTCATGTTTCTGGTTATCTGGTTGCTTGCTGTCGTATCGGTTATGCTCGGAATTTTTATTTCAACTTTTGCCAAACAGGAAGCACATGTTTTACCTTTCATCCCTATCGTTATCCTTCCTTCAGTTTTTCTGACCGGACTAATTATCCAACCCGGTGGTCTTCCCGTGTGGGCTCAAATTATTGGCAAATGCCTGCCGCTTCATTATGCCGTAAATATCATTAATGTGATTATCAAACCCGACTATTTGTTCTCAAGTACACTCGTTGATTTCGGAATTCTGACCGGATATATTTTTATTCTGTTGGTTCTGGCATCCCTGACCCTAAAAGATACTGAATAAAGATATGGGGATTCTAAACTGTCTGCAGACATGAAATCAGGATCTGATTTGTGGTTTGTATTCAAATCAGAAATACCGATCATTATGAATTTTTAAGTTACTTCAATGAACCTTATTCACTTTATTACTGTTTAATAGGTGCTTTTATTAAAAAATTCAGAAAAAGGGTCATTGCCATTTATTTCATTTTTTAGTTCAAACAATTTCATTAGAAAGAATAACAAACACAAATAATTATTACTGAAAACATCATTTAAAAAAATCAATTAAGCATGAAAACAAAAATCACTATCCTGTTAATTTTATTTATCGGACTCAATCAATTTGTTTCCGGACAAGTCACCGATGGAGAAGCTAAACTTCGAAAGCAAAATAACGATACCGTTCAGGGTTGGAAAAGAGGTGGGGTCATTTCCCTGAACCTGGCCCAGACGTCCCTCACCAACTGGGCTTCCGGAGGACAGAATTCACTGGCAATAAACGGGCTTTTTAGTGGATTTGCCAATTACAAAAAAGGGCAAACCGTATTGGACAATTCACTTGACATAGGATATGGTCTTTTGAAACAAGGGAAAAATTCGGATTTCATGAAAACAGAAGACAAATTTGATTTTCTGTCGAAATACGGTAGGCAGGCCTATAAAAATTTTTACTACGCCGCGTTGTTTAACTTTAAAACTCAAATGACTGTTGGAAAGAATTACGCAAAAGACACTGCCAAAATCTCCAATTTCTTGGCGCCTGCCTATATAATTGGTGCTTTGGGTATGGACTATAAACCCAATAATTATTTCAGCGCATTTATAGCGCCGCTGACAGGTAAAATTACCATTGTAAATGACCAGGATCTTGCTGATGCCGGTTCATTTGGAGTTAAATCCGCAACATACAGTTCAACCGGGACCAGACTTACCAAGGGTGAAAATTCAAAAAGTGAATTTGGTGGATATATCAGGGCCATTTATTCAAAAAATGATTTCAAATCTGAATTTATGAAAAATGTTTCCTTCACGACCAAACTGGATTTGTTTTCCAATTACCTGCACAATCCTGAAAACATTGACGTTAGCTGGGAAACACTGATTGCACTTAAAGTGAACAAATATATTTCTGTAAATATCAATACTCAATTACTTTATGACGATGATATCAAAATCGCCAAAGACATAAACAATGATGGAGTGATTGATAAATCTGGCCCCCGGGTGCAGTTTAAGGAAATTGTAGGCGTTGGATTTTCATATAAATTCTAATTCAGGCTGACAAAAGAATATCGGCTTAAAAAATTGAAATCAAAAAAATGGGGTCAGTACACTGTTTCAGTATATTGACCCCATTAATTTGAAATCTAATAAGCTATTTCAGGCCAAACTCAATTACCTGACCTAAAGCAAGGTATTTTTTATACAATTTGGCGTATCGGTCAACGTTTGCAGGATTCGGTGTATAAGTTGTTTCAAATCCTCCACCCATTTTTTTCTGGGCTTCTGAAATGGTTGGGTAGACTCCGGCCACAACAGCTGCTGCCATAGCTGAACCAAGGGCACAAGCCTGTTCAGAACGGGCCACTTTAATTGGCATATTCAATACATCACAAACGATCTGCATCACAAAAGGTGATTTTTTAGCTACCCCGCCCAATGCAATTACTCCGTCAATTCGTACTCCTTCACTGATAAAACGATCGACAATAGCTTTTGAGCCAAAGGCAGTAGCTTCAACCAAAGCACGGAAAATACGCGGAGCATCCGATCCAAGATTTAATCCGGAAATTACACCTTTCAGATTCTGGTTGGCATCCGGAGTGCGGCGGCCGTTCATCCAGTCGAGGGCCACGATGCTGCTTTCTTCAATAGGAATCAGTTCTGCTGCTCTGGTCAGTTCAGGAATGATTTTCGATGAAATTTCATTGATCATTTTCACTTTAGTTGCCTCATCAATCAGCGCACTACTGGCGATAATCTGTTCAGTTGGCCAAACCAATACATTTTTAAACCATGCATAAATGTCGCCAAAAGCCGATTGTCCGGCTTCCATTCCCAGCATCCCCGGAACAATCGAGCCATCCACCTGTCCGCAAATTCCGCTGATCAGCTTTTCGCCCACTTCTTCCATTGGAGCGATTAACATATCACAGGTTGATGTTCCCATCACCTTGCTTAAATAATAAGGTTCAATTTCGGCTCCAACAGCGCCCAGGTGAGCATCAAACGCCCCTACCCCAACTTTAACTTTGGTTGAAAGACCAAGTTTTTCAGCCCATTCAGGAGTTAAAGTACCGGCAGAAATATCGCAGGTGAACGTTTCTTTAAACAAGCGATCTTTCAACCCACTTAACATTGGATCGAGTTTAGTCAGAAAATCTTCGGCTGGTAAGCCCCCAAAGGCCTCGTGCCACATAGCTTTGTGACCGGCGGCACAACGGGATCGTTTCAGGGTTTTCGGATTGGTATTGCCGGTCAGAATAGCCGGAATCCAGTCGCAATGTTCAACCCATGAGGTAGCGGCACGATAAACGCCTGCATCTTCACGAATCACATGCAGCAGTTTGGCCCAAAACCATTCTGATGAATAAACACCTCCCTCAAATTTGGTAAAATCGATGTCCCAGTCTTTGGCAAGCTGGTTAATTTCGTCGGCTTCTTTTACACCTGTATGGTCTTTCCATAGCACAAACATGGCATTCGGGTTTTCCTCAAATCCGGGAGTTAATGATAGCGGAGTTCCTTTTTCATCAACAGCAATTGGAGTAGATCCTGTAGTGTCAACCGAAATACCAACCACATTCTCCGCCACATCGGCCGGAGCCAGTTTCAGAGCCTCAACAATGGTGTATTCCATTCCTTCAAGGTAATCTTTCGGATGCTGCCGAAACTGGTTGTTGGGCGCATCACAATACATTTGTTTTTTCCAGCGCGGATATTCAAAAACTACGCTGGCAACTTCTTCACCGCTTTCGGTATTAACAATTAACGAACGAACAGAATCGGTACCATAATCAAGTCCGATCGTGTATTTGGGCTGTGTCATTTTGTATGATTTTAAAGTTAAGTATTTAAATGAGTTGCCATTTGATAGTCATTAATTGTCATAAAATAGTCATTTGTAGTAATCAAAAAAAAAAATGACGCGAAGCAAATGACAATAAATGACCTTTTCACTTCTGCCCGTAATAGGCATCTTTTCCGTGTTTCCTGAGAAAATGCTTGTCCAGTAAAACCTGGCTCATTGAAGTTGTCGGATGCAGAATAAAACTCCGGAAAGCCATTTTTGCTACTTCTTCCAGCACAACGGCATTATGAACGGCATCTTCAGCATTTTTTCCCCAAGAAAAAGGAGCATGATTGTTTACCAATACACCTGGAATCATATCAGCATCCAAACTTTTGAAAGTTTCAACAATCACCTTCCCTGTTTCCAATTCATATGCTCCTTGAATTTCTTCATTGGTCATTTTCCGTGTACAGGGAATTTCACCGTAAAAATAATCGGCATGGGTGGTACCAATGGCTGGAATTCCCTTTCCAGCCTGTGCCCAGCTTGTCGCCCATTCTGAATGAGTATGTACAATTCCACCGATATTCAGAAAATTCCGGTATAGTTCCAGGTGGGTAGGTGCATCGCTCGAAGGTTTCAATTCACCTTCAACCAAATTGCCTTCCAAATCGAGTACAACCATATCCGAAGGTTTCATATAATCATAGGAAACACCGCTTGGTTTAATAACCACTAATCCTTTTTCACGGTCGATGCCACTTACATTTCCCCAGGTAAAAATGACCAGTCCATGTTTGACCAAATCAAGATTGGCCTTACAAACCTCTTCTTTTAATCGTTCAAGCATATTCTATTTTGTTACAGGTTGCGGGTTGCAGGTTCCAGGAATACAACTTATAACTTGGAACTCGCAACTCGCAACAATTTTTACTATTTTACAGGTTCGAGCCAGGCAGCATATCCGCCACCGGGAGCCATCCGTATTTTTATGACTTCATTTTTTACGACAGTTTTGGTTGTTCTAATTACTTTTTCAGCATTTATAGCCGATTCCGGTGTGTCTTCAAAAGCTACCAATTTGTATTTTCCTTCATCCAGAAAATCAAGTTTGATATCCAGATTGCGGGTTTCGCTGTTGGTCATTGATCCGATAAACCATTCATTTCCTGAACGGCGCGCAGAGGTAATATATTCTCCTACCTGGCCATTCAAAATTTTTGTGTCGTCCCAAACTGTTTTTACTTTCTTCAGAAATTCAACGCCTGTCTGACCTTTATAATAATCCGGATGATCGCATGCCACCATAAAAGGACTGTCGTAAACTACAAATTGAGCCAGTTGAAGGGCACGGGTGCCCATGACCTGTGCCGGTGTTCCGTTTTCAAATTTCTCAGCAGTCCGGTTCAAAAAACCACCTGGAGTGAAATCCATCGGACCAGCCAGCATCCGGGTAAAAGGCAAAGTAACCATGTGTTCAGGAGTAACCCGGAGCGACCATTTGTTGTATTCGTTTCCCATTACACCTTCGCGGGTAACCAGATTCGGATAGGTCCGGCTGTAGCCATCGGGCTTGTATGCTCCATGAAAGTCAACCATAAGATGATGATCTGCAGCAGTTTTAACAATACGGTGATACCAGTTCACCATTTCCTGATCTTCGCGATCCATAAAATCGATTTTTACCCCGGCTATGCCCCAGCTTTCATAAAGGGCGCAAACTTTATCCCAGTCAGAGCGATTTACGTCAGTCCAATACATCCATAATACACATTTTACATTTTTGCTTTTGGCATAAGCGAGAATTTCGGGCATGTTGAGCTGTGGAGCCACTTTAGTGAGATCAGCATCAGGAGAATTGAATTTGCCATACCACTGCCAGTCAATAATCTGGTATGGCCAGCCCATTTCAGCAGCAAGATCGATGTATTTTTTGATGGTTTCGTTATCCATTTTCACCTCCCCACTCCACCAGTGATCCCAGGCTGAAATGCCCGGTTTAATCCACGATGGATCTGCAATGGCACAAGGGTCATTCAGGTTTACAATGATTTCAGATTCAACCAGCTGACCGGGAGATGAACCCAGCATAATTACACGCCATGGAGTCTGATGCGGAAATTTAAATTTCACTTTATCGCCGGTAACGGGTTCGCCTGGCAAAGGTGCCAATTGTGAACAAAGCGAAAAGCCTGATTCGGAATGTCCCGGCTTTAAAGTCATTCCGGCATAATCTGTAATCTTGGCTTCAGTAATTGCAGCATAACAGTTGTCTGAAACTTTAACTGTGATGGGCAGGCCAATAACCATCTTATTAGTTATATCGGAGATATTTCTCCTGAAAAATTCATTTTCCTGCGACGAAGCATAGTTTTTGTGGTCGGCAGCCCAACAGGTATGATCGGCAATGAAATTAAAGGAGGTGTTTTCATCTGTTAACACATATTCATGGTGATTATCCTGCCCCGTAAACTCGGTTTTGAAAGCCAGTCCATCATCATACACCCTAAAAACAAGATTCATCTGCCGATGTGGAAACTTCTTTTCCTTCAACTCAATTGTCATCTCCCTGCAGGAATTTAGAATACTTGATTTTCTCTTTAATACCGGATTCCAGGTTTCATTGATGACTTTGACTGATGTTTTCAGAACTTCCATATCAAACCCCAAAGGTGGTGCCTGCTTAAATTCAAAACTAATTTCTGAATTAACCAATACCGGATTTCCCAGAAAATTAACTCCATAGGTTAATTGACTGCCAATATCAACCTTTACCTCCACTTTCGATTGGGGTGAAATCACTGATAATTGTGCCTGGGTCATTGCCTGAAAGCACAGAATACAAGAAATAAGGAGTAAAAATCGTTTCATTTTTTAATGGTTACGTTTAGTTTTTAGGTTCACAAAAAAATATTCTTACTGGCTGTTATAAAATAAAATGTAAATTTAACACTTATCTTTATATCTCAAAATTTAAGATTTCAATCATACTTTTTAAAACAAAAATTGAAAGAATCAATGAAACAAAATTCGGCTGTAACGAAATTCAATAAACTCAAAATATAGGCTGAATTTACTTGTTTTTAACCTACTTTTGAATGGTTCATTCTGAATATTTAGTTTTATAAAAGCCAAACAATCGGATCAGGACAAGTGTTTAATATGTCGTAAAACATAAATTCTGAAGCTTATGCCAGTCAATATTCCGGAAACGGCCAGAAAAAGAATTGTAATTATAGGAGCAGGTTTTGGCGGGTTGAAACTAGCCAAGAAACTGGTTGGTTCAGGCTATCAGATCGTACTGATCGACAAGAACAACTTTCACCAGTTCCAGCCATTATTCTATCAGGTGGCCAGTTCGGGAATTGAACCCAGTTCCATCCTCTTCCCACTTCGAAAAATATTTCAGAAACGAAAAGATGTGTATATCCGCGTTGCCGAAGTATACTCGGTCGACACTGAAAAAAAAGAGCTGCAAACCAGTCTGGATAAGGTCTGGTATGATTATCTGGTTATAGCAACAGGTGTAAATTCGAATTTTTTCGGCATGAAGAATATGGAAAAATACGCCATTCCGATGAAAACAATTTCGGAAGCGATGGCGCTTCGAAACCGAATTCTTCTGAATCTGGAAAGAGCCGTCACTTTATTCGATGCAGATGAAAACGAAAAAAAGACACTGCTGAATGTGATTGTGGTTGGAGGTGGTCCGACAGGAGTTGAAATCGCTGGAGCCATTGCTGAAATGAAAAAATTTGTACTTCCCAAAGACTATCCGGATTTAAATTTCGATTTGATGAAAGTGAACCTGATTGAAGGTTCTCCCAAAGTTTTGGGCACCATGTCTGAACATGCTTCTGAAAAGTCATTATTCTACCTCAACAGATTGGGCATTAACATCATGCTTAACACCAGGGTTACCGACTATGATGGTGAAAATCTCCGATTAAATGATGGACAAACAATAAAAAGTAAATTGGTTATCTGGGCTGCAGGAATCAGCGGAGTTATTCCTTCAGGATTCGCTCCTGATTCAATCGGCCGTGGAAACCGGTTATTGGTCGACAACTATAACCGGGTCAAGGATATCCCGGATGTCTTTTCTATTGGCGATTCCTGTGTTATGTCGACTGAAGATTATCCAAACGGACATCCGCAGGTGGCCCAGGTAGCCATTCAGCAGGGAACAAATCTTGCCTCGAATTTTATTGCCATGAAAAAAGGTTCAGCATTAAAGTCGTTCAGCTATATTGACCGTGGATCGATGGCCACCATTGGACGCAACCGCGCAGTGGCAGATCTTACCTTTCTAAAGTTTAGTGGATTCATTGCCTGGCTTACCTGGATGTTTGTGCATTTGATGGCTATTTTGGGGGTTAAAAACCGGTTTCTGATTTTTGTGAACTGGATGTGGAGCTACATCACCTACGACCAATCCTTGCGTCTGATATTGAGAGCAGCCGAAAGCAAAAAGGAAATTCTGAAACAGGAAAGTAATGATTGAACTGATTATGATTTTTGTTTTAAGGAAACAATTATCTTTACCAATCAAAATGTAAAACTAAAATTAACCAACTGCTATGAAGAAATTATTTGGGTTCCTGGTGATCGCCGGATTGATTGTTTCCTGCTCTGCACCTAAAAAAGATTTTACCATGAGCTATTCGAAAGCCGATTTCGAAAAAGAAGTTAATGGAAAAAAGACCACTTTGTTTACTTTAAAAAATGAAGGAGGAATAATAGTAACACTTACCAATTACGGTGCTAAAATTGTTTCAGTTTTTGCTCCTGATAAAAATGGCGCATTTGAAGATGTAACCCTTGGGTATAAATCAATCGATGGCTATGTTGCCGGAGATGCAGGACAGGGAGCCGTAGTGGGTCCGTATGCTAACCGCATTGCCAATGCCCAGTTCGAAATCGACGGTCAGGTTTATCAGCTGCCGCAAAACAACATGAAAGCCTGTTTACATTCAGGTCCTGAAAGTTTTTTCCGTCAGGTTTACGATGCAAAAGAAATTCAGACTGCCGATGGCCCGGCGGTTGAAATGACTTTAACAAGTGCTGATGGTCAGTGGGGATTTCCAGGCAATAAAAATGTTAAAGTAACCTATACCCTAACCAAAGACAATAGCCTAAAAATTGATTATGAAGCAACTACCGATAAATCATGTTACTTCAATTTAACCAACCATGTCTATTTTAACCTGAAAGGCGAAGGAATGGGAGATATTCTGGATCATATTTTGGTTGTTGATGCAAATTTTTCGACTGCAGTTGCCGATTCACAGTTGATTCCAACCGGAGAGATTGTTGATATCCGTGGAACAGCCATGGATTTTACCACACCACACCTGGTCGGCGAACGCATTAACGATCCGATGCCACAACTCAAAATGGGAGGCGGATACGATCATAACTATATTTTGAACAAAGATCAGAATGGTAAAGAAATGACATTTTGTGCCAGCCTGTTCGAACCAGTTTCAGGACGTTTTCTGGAATGCTTTACCACTGAACCTGCCGTACAGCTCTATACCGGCAATTTCCTGAAAGGAAATATCATCGGGAAACGTGGGAATCCATACAATTACCGCAATGGTATTTGTCTCGAGACCCAGCATTATCCTGATTCACCCCATCATCCTAATTTCCCCAATACCTTGCTGAAACCAGGTGAAACTCTTACTTCAACCACGATTTATAAATTCTCAGTGAAGCAATAAAAGGAAAGAGTTTTAAGTAAAAGGATAATCAATCATTTTAATTGGCCAATTTCTTTTTCGTCATACAGAATCCCGAAAGTTGATCGCTTTTGGGATTTTTTTCATACTTCAGGTAGGGTATTTTTGAATTCAGCGCTATAAGGTGAAACGAAATCAATTAAATCCGCATTCCTGAACTAAATTTTTGAGCAACATTGGTTTTCATCTTTCAATTCGGTATTTTAAGAAAAAATAAAAACTAATTTTCGCTCGAAGGTTCAGAATGCAGATTTAAATTCGGAAAGAATTAAGTAACAACATTAATAATTAAAAAGTCATGAAAAAAGTATTTAAAAGTGCGATGATGTATCTGGCCGCCATGGCCCTGTTTTTAACATCATGCGATCAGATGAATGATACAGAAAATTCAGGTAATGGAAAAGTTGTCTTATCTCTTACAGATGCGCCTTTCCCGGTTAGTTTGGTTGATCAGGCTGTGGTAAGTATTGATAAAATTGAAATTCGCACAAAAGCTATAAAGGCTACTAATGAGGAAGAAGCAGATAAGGAATCACAGTATGTGGTTTTGTATGAAGGCGCTGAAAAAGAATTCGATTTGCTGGATTTACAAAATGGTGTAACTGCCGAACTTCTAAGTTTGGATATTCTTCCTGGATCCTATGATTTTATCCGGATGCATATTACAAAGGCAGCGGTGATACTTCAGGATGGTACCAAATTCGATTTGAAAATTCCCGGAGGCAGCACAAGTGGACTAAAAATCAAAATCACGCCTGATCTGGTCATTGAAAGCGGCGTTGAAAGTGAAGTTGTACTTGATTTTGATGTCAGCAAGTCGTTTGTTGCACAGGGAAATATCAAGTCGAAAAACGGAATCAAAGGATTTATCTTTAAACCAGTACTTCGTGCAGTTTGCCAAAAATACAGCGGAATCATTGCAGGCAAAGTCTCTGAAAACGCCACTACTCCTGTTATTGAAGCACATGTTCAGGTAATTAGTGCTGATACTGTATTAAGTTCGGCCTTAACCGATAAAACCGGTAACTACAAAATGATTGGTCTTCCTTCAGGAACGTACAAAATAATCTGTGAAAAGGATGGCTATACTAAAGTCACGATTGATCCGGTGGTTGTTAAAGCTCGTGAAACGACCTTACAAAATATTACATTGACCAAATAATTCAAAAGAATTTATCTTGTTAAAAGCTGTTTTCTGAAAAGGGGACAGCTTTTTTCATTTAGTTCTGTCAACTGCTGGTGTTAATACTGAAAAGTGATAAAGAAATTTGGACTAATTCCCAGGGACCTGACATAGGTAGTTTCGTTGAAAGAAGTAGTGTCGAAATTAAAATTGCGTGAATAAATGTCGTTGAAATTTTCCTGATTGAGTACGTTAATTACCGACATACCCAGTTTAATCCTGACTTTTTGTACCTGAAGATTATAATTGGCCGATAAATCCAGTCTTTTAAAATCCGGTAAGCGATTGTAAGTAAAACGTGCGGTTAAAGTTTTATCAACTGTTTGACTCGAAACATATGGCTGACCGGTTGAATAAATCCACATTCCGGAGAAATTCCAATGTCCAAAGGAGAATAAGTTTGTCCATTTAAACTCATTCGTTTTGTCGAATGGTGCAGGAATATCTTCATTGTGATTTATTTCGTTGAAATTCCGTACCGCATTCCCATGTGAATAAGCCAGCCAGCTGGTAAACCGGTTACTTTCGTATTTCAACAGCAAATCGATTCCGGTTGCAGTTCCTGTTCCTGAAATAAATTTGCTTGGCAGCTGTACTTTTTTTGCCTGGCCCGGAGGAACAAAACTTCCGGGATCCACATTCTTCTGATAAGGCGGAATATAAAGGAAAAGCTGAAGCCCATCAATGGTTTTATAATAGAATTCGGCATCCAGGGAAAAGCGCTTATAGGTCAAAGTCGTTCCGGCAATATAATGGTCGGCCGATTGTACCGGATGTTTATCATCGTCGGCAATGACCCAAAAATCGCGGTTATAGCCGTAACTCTGACTTGGAGCCACTTTGCTCAGAAATTGGTAATAACGTCCTGTTGCCATTTTCAGGTTTAACCACTCACCTACCCTGTAATTGGCAGAAAAACGAGGTTCGTAGTAGATCTTTTGCGAACGGTCATATCCGTTAATTCTTCCGCCTAGTTTAAGCGCCAGATTTTTGATTGATTGAGAATTGAACTGCAAAAAGGAAGAATACAACAACGATGAATTGGCAATATCAGTGTAATAGGCGTCGGTTCCGGCATTTTTCAGGTAGGTAAATTCATTGTATTTGGTTTGGAAACCAAAATCGAGCGAGTTTTTCAGACCAAGAGTTAATTCATTCCGAAGTGAAGCTGAAAAATCCCGAAGTTCATTCGCTTCATCGGTATCGAAGAGAGTAGTGGTAATATTTTTCCCTTTCTGAGTGGTCACAACCGTATGTTCTATAAATTTGTTCTGATAGCCGGAATAGCCAACCTGCAAATTGGAAAAGAATTTCTCCTTCCATTGTTTAATCCACGAATAACTGAACCCGTAATTTCCCCAATCGGCGTCGTTACTGGTTTGGGAATAAGCCTGCTTAATTTTTCCTTCGCCCAAACTC
>Ga0209261_10000388_pt1 | contig 11814 bp, 9 predicted proteins | sample DOMMetBare1Fresh_FD_187470 | JGI IMG/M metagenome (GOLD analysis project Ga0209261, IMG submission 187470) | Wetland sediment microbial communities from St. Louis River estuary, USA, under dissolved organic matter induced mercury methylation -... | ecosystem: Environmental > Aquatic > Freshwater...
ATTACATTGATCGTTTTGATGATTCTGGTGATGACCAGTTTAATTCTGGTTCAGACGAGTTCTATTTTGCAAGCCCTTGAAATAAAAGAAGAACAATTTAATGCTGCTGTTAATAGTGCACTAAGTAAAGTTGTTTATCAGCTCGAGATGGAAGAAGCCTCTGCCCTGGCAGAATATGCCAAAGATATTTCCCCGCCAAAAGGCAATGGTATCTTCCCAGGCAACATCCAACAATCCATATCAGGAACTCTAAATCTAAAAAGCACCAAGCTCTCATTTCAGTATTCACAACAAACTGTAGGAATTATTCAACGCGAGGAACTGTCAGTTGATTACAATGGGAAAGAAGCCAAAGGTGCTCAAAATGAACGGGGAAGACCAGGTGATTATCCGAATGCATTTGATATTTTCCATGAATCTGATGGTTTTGCAAGTCAGCAATACGAGGAAAGAATGGATATGAGAGCTCGTATGCTATTACTACAATCAAGAGCTGTGCTCCTATCTCAACTTCCAATTGAAGACCGCATTGATGTTAACACACTGGGGCAGCTGATTAAGGCAGAATTAAAAAGGCAGGGCGTCAATCTGGATTTCAGATTAGCTTTAAAGTCATTCCCTGCCGGAGAAGAACACTTAATTTATGGAGATAAGAACTATAACTCAAAGCAACAAACAGAATATCAGGTTTTGCTGTTCCCTAATGATGACGATTTAAAACCAAACTGGCTGTATATCTATTTCCCAAAGCAGGACACTTTCCTGATGAAAGAGACAGGTTTGCTTGTCATTCCAACCTTTGTGCTGACAGCCATGCTGATCGGAATATTCGTTTTCACGATCCTGATTATCCTGCGACAGAAAAAATTATCGAACATCAAAAACGATTTCATTAACAACATGACTCATGAGCTGAAAACACCCATTTCAACCATTTCTTTAGCCAGTCAGATGTTGCGCGACAATACAGTAACCAATACCCCAAAAACCATTGAGCATATTTCAGGAATCATATTTCAGGAAAGCAAACGACTAACAACCCAGGTTGAAAAAGTGCTGCAGATGGCTGTATTTAATGAAGGGAAACTGAAATTGAAATTTAAGGAAGTAAACATCCATAACCTGATTAATTCGGTAGTTTTAAACTTTGAGCTTCGGGTAAAATCGAAGAATGGTGAGTTGACCACTGTGCTAAATGCAGATCCGGCTGTTATCAAAGCTGATGAAGTACATTTAACCAATGTTTTATTTAACTTGCTCGATAATGCAGTGAAATACAGCAAAGACGAACCAAAAATCACCATTTCTACTGAGTTGAAAGATCAATATCTGGAATTATCAGTAAAAGATCAGGGAATAGGTATACAAAAAGAACATGTTGGCCAGATTTTTGAGCGCTTTTACCGCGTTCCGACAGGCAATGTACACGATGTAAAAGGATTCGGACTTGGATTGAGTTACGTTAAAATTATTACTGAAGCGCATCGTGGCCAGATTAAAGTTGAAAGTGCCCCAAATAAAGGAACTAAATTCATGATATATTTTCCAATAAATGCAGACAACCATGGAAAAAAAAGTAAAATTGCTTTTGGCCGAGGATGACGAGAATCTCGGATTGTTATTAAAAGAATACCTGATTGCCAAAGGATATGATACAGACTTGTATCCCGATGGAGAGGCAGCATATAAAGGGTTCAGGAATCATTCGTATAACCTTTGTATTCTGGATATCATGATGCCCCGAAAGGATGGTATTTCACTGGCAAAAGATATCCGGTTAATCAATGCGGACATCCCGATCATTTTTCTGACGGCGAAAAACATGAAGGAAGATGTTCTGGAAGGCTTCAAAATAGGAGCCGACGATTACATCACCAAGCCATTCAGCATGGAAGAGTTGATTTTCCGTATTGAGGCTATCATGAGGCGAATTATGCAGGACGCCAACTCACCTGATGATACCGTTTATAAACTTGGCATTTACACGTTCGATACCCGCAAACAAATTCTGACTGGCGGTGAGGAAGAAGTGAAATTAACCACCAAAGAAGCTGAATTGCTTCGCTTGCTTTGCAACAATGCCAATAAAGTACTGGAACGCAATTTTGCCCTGAAAACCATCTGGATTGATGATAATTACTTCAATGCCAGAAGCATGGACGTTTACATTACCAAACTCCGGAAACATTTGAAAGACGATCCTAAAGTTGAAATCATCAATGTTCATGGCAAAGGCTATAAATTAATTCTGTAATTTGAAACAGAACTCAGATATAAAAGAATCCTGCTGAAAGGCGGGATTTTTTTTTCAAGAATTTTCAAATATAAATGGCATCTTATGAAGAAAACATCAATAATGATAATTCTGACCTTTTTCATGTTAAATGTTTTTGGACAATCAACCGATTCGAACAGTCCGGCACTTATAGTTGAAAGAAATAAACTGACCCATAAAGCAAGTTTTACTTTCAAGCCCAATTTACGTATGAAAATTAAAACAAAGAAAGGAGTAGCCATACTTGCCAAATCGTATATACTTCTTGAAAATTCAATTGTAGTAAACGCCCATGACACAATTGCCCTAAATGATATTCGAATGATCAGGGGAAGAGTATTTGGTAATGCAGATCGAAAAATACTGGGAGCTGGACTGGCGGTAGCTTCCTTTCCATTATTGTATTTCTCAGCTTTGGTGGCAGTTTATACAAGCGGTTCGCCGCTACTGGCAACCTTACCCCCTGTTGTATTTCTGATTGGCGGCATAAGCCTGAAAGGTGCCCGAAGATTTACAACAGCGAACGACTGGTCATTTATAATAATACACAAGTATATCCGGGAAAAGAAATAAAAAAATACCCTAATTCGAAGAAGATCAAACAAAAAAAAGGTTTCCCATTTTCCGGAAACCCCTCGTAATATTTCATGATACTGACGGGGTGACTCGAAGTCTCCCCGTCAGTTAAAAGCTAATCTAGTTTCAACACGGCCAAAAACGCGTTCTGCGGAACCTCAACGTTTCCAACCTGTTTCATACGTTTCTTACCTTTTTTCTGTTTCTCAAGCAGTTTACGTTTACGGGTAATGTCACCTCCGTAACATTTGGCGGTAACGTCTTTCCGAACAGCTTTAACGGTCTCACGGGCAATAATCTTTGCTCCGATTGCCGCCTGAATGGCAATATCGAATTGCTGGCGTGGAATCAACTCTTTAAGCTTTTCACACATCCGGCGACCAAAATTATACGCATTGTCGAAGTGAATCAAGGTTGACAAGGCATCAACCATTTCGCCGTTCAGGAGAATATCCAGACGAACCAGTTTAGCCGGACGGAAATCGAGCATATGGTAATCGAACGAAGCATATCCTTTTGAAATAGATTTCAATTTATCGTAGAAGTCGAATACAATTTCACCCAAAGGAAGATCAAACACCATCTCGACCCTATCGGTGGTCAGGTAATCCTGCTTTAAAAGTATTCCACGCTTATCGAGACATAAAGTCATGATTGGCCCGATATAATCTGAAGCGGTAATAATATTAGCCCTGATAAATGGTTCGTCAATATCGTCGATGGTAGTGGTAGCAGGAAGTCCTGAAGGATTGTAAACATTAATTGTTTCGCCTTTGGTCGTATGCACATGATACAGCACGTTTGGAACAGTTGTAATCACATTCATGTCGTATTCACGGTCGAGTCGCTCCTGTATGATTTCCATATGAAGCAGTCCGAGGAATCCGCATCGGAATCCAAAACCCAGTGCAGCTGATGATTCTGGCTCGTAAGTCAGGGAGGCATCGTTGAGCTGCAATTTTTCCATCGATGCACGCAGATCTTCGTAATCTTCGGAATCGATTGGATAAACACCGGCAAAAACCATTGGTTTCACTTCTTCAAAACCTTCAATAGCTTTTTCACAAGGAGCTTTTGAATGGGTGATTGTATCGCCAACTTTTACTTCCTTGGCAGTTTTTATTCCGCAAATAATGTATCCTACATCTCCGGCTTTCATTTCCGGACGTTCAAACATTCCGAGTTTCAGTACACCTACTTCATCGGCCAGGTATTCTTTCGATGCATTTACAAACTTAATCATGTCGCCTTTCCGAATCACACCGTTCACAACCTTAAAATAGGCGATCACTCCCCGGAACTGATTAAAAACGGAGTCAAAAATCAGGGCCTGAAGTGGAGCATCAGCCGAACCTTGTGGCTCAGGAATCACATTAACAATGCGTTCAAGGATTTCTTCAATTCCAAGGCCGGTTTTACCGCTGGCACGAATTATATCGGTGCGTTTACAGCCGATCAGTCCGATAATCTGATCTTCGACAACCTCAGGCATGGCATTATCGAGATCCATTTTATTCAGGATCGGAATAATTTCGAGATCGTGCTCGATGGCCAGGTATAAATTGGAAATAGTCTGTGCCTGAATTCCCTGAGTGGAGTCTATAATGAGCAAAGCGCCTTCGCAGGCAGCAATTGATCGCGAAACTTCGTAGGAGAAATCAACGTGTCCGGGTGTATCAATCAGGTTCAGTGTATATTCCTGACCGTTCAGCGAATATTGCATCTGAATGGCGTGGCTTTTTATGGTTATACCACGTTCCTGTTCAAGATCCATGCTGTCAAGCACCTGTGCTTTCATAGCTCTTCCATCCACCGTTTTGGTATATTCAAGCAGCCTGTCGGCCAGGGTACTTTTCCCGTGATCGATGTGTGCAATAATGCAGAAATTACGTATGTTTTTCATCCCTAAAAAAATCTAAAAACCTTCTTAATCAAATGCTCCAGTTGCATTTTGCGCAAAGATATCTAATTTTTGGGAATGGCAATCTTCCATTTATACTCAGAAGCTGACTTCGAGTCAGCCTCTGAGTATGAATCCACGAGTAAAAAAGTTAATTGGTTTTCTTAATCATGCTGAATATATCTACCTTTAGCAAGTTCAAAAAAATGGAGCATGAAACGTTTTTTCTATCTGATCCTTGTCCTTATCATTACAAACTCATGCAAGGAAGTTTATGACTTGCCCCCACAGGCATTTCTCCAGGCTACCTTTCTGAATTCTGCCACTAAAGCTACAGTGACTCATAAAGTTACTGCGTGGGGTGCCGGTCATGAATATTTATTGCTAAAAGATTCTGTACTTCAAAGAATATTATTGCCATTATCGGCCAACGATACCACTATTTTCCTGATTTCGTTCGATACCAAAATCGATACCATCTCTTTTATTCATCAAACAATCCAGAAATTTGCATCTATGGAATCCGGATTTTATTTTGAATACAAGCTGCAATCTATTGATTATACACACAACCAGATTGATTCTATTCTGATTACTGACAGTCTGGTAACTAAAAAATGGAATGAGAATATTAAACTTTACCTTTCTCCTTTTGCTGTTGGCGGCAATTAGCTACGGACAAGGAGAACCGCAAAAGAAAGTTAAGCCTAAAAGAACTGACAATTACATCCGGATGAGAGGTGTCAGGTTGGGAATGGATATTACACGTCCGTTTCAGGATTTGTGGACGAAAGGCAACCGCTATGGTTCCGAATTCTCTGCCGACCTGGAAATGTGGCCCAACTGGTTCTCCGTTTTCGAATCGGGCTATGAAGTAATGAAAATAAAAACCAACTACATCGATTTTACCGGACAGGGAAGCTATTCACACATCGGATTTGATTACAATTTTCTACAGGCTGAGAATAAAAATGATAAAGACGTTCTGTTTTTTGGACTTCGATACGGCTTTGCGCTGGCACATCAGAAAGTAACCCAGTACTGGGTCGATTCATACTGGGGACCAGTAACCGGTCAGTTCGGGAATCAGAATTATTTTGCGCATTGGGGCGAATTTCTGGTTGGTATCAAAGGTGAAATATTTCATAATTTCTACATGGGCTGGACTGTTCGCGGAAAAGTGAAGTTTAATCACAAAAACCTATGGATGCCCCCGGTCTACTTTATTCCCGGTTACGGCAAAGCTGAAAAAGGATTTACCATGGATTTCACCTATTCCATATACTACAATATCCCCTGGGATTTCAGAAAGAAAAAGGGGCTTAAAGAAACTTCTTTGGAAAAGGATAAACTTCCTTCAGACCTGAATCCTGCAAAGAAAAAGTAATTCAATTCTCCGCCCTGATACCTCGTTTAACCAATTGTTGTAAAAGGTATTTCCGCACTAGTATACCTGTAAAACTATTGTTTTACCATTCATCGACACTTATTTGCTATCCGTCGAAGGAATTTGTATTTTTAATCGAAATATATCATCCTAATTGCCTTCTTTTTGTCACTTTTGAACTTAGAGAAAACTATTAATCAATTTAAGATGGAAAGAAAACTATCGATTTTGCTCATTGAAGACGACACAATTGAGATCATGAAAGTAAACCGGACAATCAGCTCTCTGGGTTTAGCTCATCAGATTGTGGAAGCAAGAAATGGTGAAGTTGCCTTGGAGATTCTGAAAAAAAGGGATCAGTTGCCCGACATTATTTTTCTGGATTTAAACATGCCCAAAATTAGCGGAATCGAGTTTCTACGTATTTTAAAAGACGATCCGGTTCTCAAATATTTACCAACAATCGTTTTAACCACTTCAGCCAATCATAAGGACATTCTGGAATGCTATAAAATTGGCATTGCAGGCTACATTATAAAGCCATTGAAGTACGAAGAATACGTTCAGAAATTAAAACGGGTCATGGATTACTGGAGCATCAACGAACTTATTCAAGCCTGAGTCTGAACGGTTAACCATTATAATCCATCGATATTCAGATCAGAGTTCCAATTTCAGTTAAAAATCATTTAAATACTTCAGAAATGTACGGAATCGTTAATAAAGCTATTGAGGACCTGGTAAAAGCCAATTTTGGCGATGAAAAATGGGACGCCATCAAAGAACGAAGTGGTGTCGATGTCGATTTTTTTATCAGCAACGAACCCTACGACGATGACATTACCTACCAATTGGCCGGAGCAGTTTCTGCAGAAATGAATATGTCTGTAGCTCAAGTCCTGCAGGCTTTTGGAGAATGGTGGATACTGAAAACAGGCAAGGAAAAATATGGAGGTTTAATGGAAGCGGGAGGCCATACACTAAGGGAGTTTCTGGTCAATCTTCCTGCATTTCACAGTCGGGTGATGTTGATTTACCCAAAACTGACACCTCCTGAATTTAAAACGAGCAACATTGAGGATCAGAGTATTCATGTTCACTACATTTCGAAGCGCGAAGGATTGCAGGAATTTGTGCGGGGACTGTTGTCAGGCCTTGGCAAGATGTACAATACGCCAATTTCTATTGAACTAATCAAGAGCCGAAGCGACGGTGATAAGCACGAAGTTTTTAAAGTAAGCTGGTAATAATATTTCTGAAATGATTGCAAAATTCGAAGAGTCACAGTTCAATCGTATTTTCCCTTTTTACATATTAATTAATAAAGATTTAATTATTGTGTCCACCGGGATAACCCTTGAGAAAATCTTTCCTGAGACCAGTAACACACCATTTTTTAAAAATTATCACATCATACGGCCTGAGATATCTTCAGAAGATTTTTATTCATTGCAGTCATTAACCAACCAGTTGATCATTTTAGAATGCCACAATCATCAATTAACCACACTCAGAGGTCAATTTGAGTGGTTAAATGAAACGAATCAACTGCTTTTTATAGGCTCACCATGGTTTTATTCCATGGAACAAATTATCGAGAATAAGCTCAGCCTGAAGGATTTCGCTATACATGATCCGATGGTTGATTTGCTCCATGTTTTAAAGACTCAGGAAATTACAACAGAGGATCTGAAAAATGTATTAATAACTGTCAATAAACAAAAGTCCGACCTAAAAAAAGCAGCTAAGGAAATACAGGACATTGCCTTATTCCCAATGCAAAATCCCGATCCGCTAATTCGTATCGATTCTGTCGGGAATATTTTGAAAGAAAATCCGGCGGCTGAAAGGTTTACAATGTTCACTTTTAATGGATCGGAATACAGCAAGATGGATTTTTGGCGAAAAATAGCCAAACAACTTAATGCCGATGCTGAAAGAGAAGTCGTTGAGGCTGATTCTGAAGATAAAACGTATTCCTTTGTAATAAAATCTCTTCCCCATCATGGTTATTATAACATCTACGGACGCGACATAACAGTTCAGAAAAAGAATGAGGAGCAGATAAAATTATTGGCTCAGGTTGCAAGTGCAAACGAAAATGGAGTTTTATTCACCGATTCCAAAAGCCGAATTATCTACGCCAACGAGGGATATTTGAAATTAACCGGTTACGACTTTCAGGATATTACAGGTCGTTCATCAGTAATGGTGGGTAAAAGTATTTACAGTGATAATAATGCGATGAGAGAAATGCGTAAAGCATTTTATGAAGGAAAAACATTTAACATTGAAATTATACACACCCGAAAAGATGGCAGTTGGTTCTGGAGCAGATGTAAAGGACAACCAACACTGGATGAAAAAGGAAAGGTGATAAACTATTTTGCAATGATTGAAGATATTACTCTTGAAAAGGAAAGAGAAAACCAGTTGAATATTCTTTCTTCCATCGCTGCAGAAAATACAAACGGAGTGGTAATTTCAGGTAAAGACGGAAAAATTGAATGGGTGAATAAGAGTTTTGAAGATATGACTGGTTATTCACTGGAAGAAATAAAGAATACAAAGCCCGGCAAATTCCTTCAGGGGAAAGATACCAATCCGGAGACTGTTGCATATTTAAGAAAACAGATTCAGGCCGGAGAACCGTTTGTTTGTGAAATACTAAATTATCACCGGACAGGGAGGCCCTACTGGCTTCGCATTCAGGGGCAGGCGCTTAAAGACAAGGATAACAACATCATTAAATACTTCGCAATCGAAGAAGATATCACCCAGGAAAAAGAAACCCAGCAAAAACTAAAAGAGTTTGAAAGCAGATTCCGTTTAGCTCTGGAAAAAATCGGTGATAATGTTTGGGAATTCGATTTTCAAACTTCAAAAACGACCTTTTCAAATCCGACAAACAATTTGGTGGGATATACTTTTGACGAAACAACTGATAATAATGCAAAATGGTGGGAATGTGTTCACCCCGACGATTTGCATCTTCTGGTTGAAAACGATAGAAAATGCCGAAGCGGTGAAACTGATTTTCATGTTCTCGAATACAGAATGATCCACAAGAATGGAAGTATCAAATGGGTACTCGACCGGGGAGTTGTGATTGAAAAGGATATGGAGGGAAAACCTCTTAAAATTATTGGTACGCATACTGATATTACCGATCAGAAAAATGCCGAAGAGGCCATCAAAAGGAAGGAAGAAAAGTACCGCAACATTATTGCGAATATAAATCTGGGTTTGCTTGAGGTTGACAATGAGGACAAAATTCAATATGCCAACCAGCAATTTTGTATCATGAGTGGTTATGAACTCGAAGAGTTATTGGGGGAAAAAGCTACAGAATTTTTTGTAAGTCCGGAGAGTAAAGAATTAATTGAAAGCAAAAATGAACTAAGAAAAAGTAGCATTTCTGATTCCTACGAAGTCAAGGTCAAAGTTAAATCGGGCAAGAAAAGATACTGGTTAATCAGCGGTGCACCAAATTACGATGTCAATGGAAAAGTCATTGGTTCAATTGGAATTCATTTAGATATTACCCACTTGAAAAAGCTGGAAAGCCAAAGGGAAATGCTACTGAAAAACATGGCCATTCAGAATGAGCATTTAAACGAATATGCTCACATCGTTTCACACGACCTGAAATCTCCTTTGAGAAATATTTCTGCTCTGCTGAGCTGGACGATGGAAGATTTCAGAGAGAAACTTGGTGAGGAAAGTCTCCGAAATCTTCAATTAATGCAGTTGAAGGTTGAAAAGATGGATCACCTGATTGAAAATATTCTCAAATATTCAAGCATTGATAAAGGAAATGTTGCCAGTGATAAAATTGATCTGAATGTTGTGGTCAACGGAATCCTGGAAATGATTTATATTCCTGCACACATCAAGGTTTCAGTAAAAAGGATTTTGCCGGTTATCACTGCCGATAAAACACGCTTTCAGCAACTTTTCCAGAACCTCATCAGTAACGCGGTAAACTATACCGATAAAAGTCAGGGCATTGTTGAAATTGACTATACCGAAAACGATACGCATTTTATTTTCTCGGTGAAAGACAATGGTATTGGAATTGCCAAAGAACACTATGAGAAGATATTCAAGATTTTCAGCACTTTGGGTAGCAACGAGAAATCAACCGGTATTGGCCTGAATATCGTAAAAAAAGTCGTCGAGTTATATGAGGGCGAAGTATGGTTGGAAAGCGAAGTATGCAAAGGAACCACATTTTATTTCAGCATTAAAAAATAAAACATGAAGATTGTACAGGCACAGAAATTTAAAGGAAAAGATTGGGAATTTTTGACCGAAAAAATGGAGTTGAAAAATCCGTTAGTCTTGATCTTTGCAGATAGGTTCCTTTTGGAAGACTCAGCCTTGATTGATGAAATCCGGATTCAGTTTCCCTATGAACATCTGATTTTTGGCTCTTCAGCCGGTGAAATTATCGGGCCATATGTGAACGACGAAACAGTTGCGGTAACTGCCATCGAATTCGAAAAAAGCAGTTTTATTGTCAAAACAGCAAATATACTTGACTATCAAAAAGATACATCTGCACTGGGTTTGTCCTTATCAAAATCTTTACCAAAAGAGAATCTGAAACATGTATTAGTCATCTCAGAAGGAAGTTTTGTAAACGGAAGTTCAATCATTGAAGGGATGGAACTGGGACTGGAAGCCTCGGTTGATTTGACCGGTGGAATTTGTGGCGATGGTCCGAGGTTCGAAAAAACACTGGTTTCCTACAAAGAAAATCCCAAAATCGGTGAAGTAGTGGCCATTGGACTTTATGGCGAAACCCTCGATATTTCATTTGCCAGTTTTGGTGGCTGGTTCCCGTTTGGTCCCGACCGTGTAATAACCAAATCTTCACAAAATATCCTTTACGAACTCGACAACCAGCCGGCGCTCGACATCTACATCAAATATTTAGGCGAGAAAGCTTCGGAACTTCCGCAATCAGCTTTGCTGTATCCGTTAAATGTGATGATTCCCGGTAAAAAAATACCGGTTGTCCGCACCATTTTAGGAATTGATTACGAAACGAAAGCCATGATTCTGGCCGGCGATGTTCCTGTCGACTCAGTGGTACAGCTTATGATGGTATCAGTCGACAGCATTGCTGCAGGCGCTTCAGAGGCAGCGCGACTGGCCATGACGGAACGGAAAACCAAACCTGAATTTGCCTTTCTGGTAAGTTGTGTTGGGCGAAAAATGGTTATGGACCAGCGCGTTGAAGAAGAAATTGAAGAGGTGGTAGAATTGATAGGAAAAGAAACCCGCATCGCGGGGTTCTATTCGTATGGCGAAATAGCACCATTTCATGGCGAAAATACCTGCGAGTTGCATAACCAAACCATGACTTTAACTTTAATCAGCGAATAGTGTGAATCCTTTACTTGAGCGCCAACTGAGAAAATATGTGACTTCGGAATTGCAACAAAATCCGGATTTTAAAAAATTTCTGGATGCTGTTGAAAGTTCGTATAACAATTACGAAGATTACCTAAAGATGTCTCAGCGTGCCATGAAAATCAGTTCCGACGAACTTTTCGAGGCAAACACCAAACTTCGGGAAGAAGCCGAAAGTCAGAAAAGAATATTAAATACGTTGAATGAATTGGTTACCACCCTTAAAATTAACTCCTCTGATTTGGAAGTTAATAC
>Ga0209261_10000390_pt1 | contig 11791 bp, 6 predicted proteins | sample DOMMetBare1Fresh_FD_187470 | JGI IMG/M metagenome (GOLD analysis project Ga0209261, IMG submission 187470) | Wetland sediment microbial communities from St. Louis River estuary, USA, under dissolved organic matter induced mercury methylation -... | ecosystem: Environmental > Aquatic > Freshwater...
GCAGTACAAGCTCACCGAAGCGCAGTTCCGCGGCGCAGCCTTTGCCGATCATCCGGTGGACGTGCGCGGTAACAACGAGCTGCTGCTGCTGACGAGGCCAGAGGTGGTTCGCGAGATCCACGACGGCTACCTCGCGGCTGGCGCCGACATCATCTCGACCAACACGTTCGGCGGCACATCGATCGCGCAGCACGATTACCGCATGGGGCATCTCGCCTACGAGATGAACGTCACGGCGGCGCGCATTGCCAAGGAGTGCGCGCAGGGGTTCTCGACCAGCGAAAGACCGCGCTTTGTCGCCGGCGCGCTCGGTCCGACACCAAGAACCGCGTCGATCTCGCCCGACGTCAACGACCCGGGTGCCCGCAACATCACCTTCGACGCGCTGGCCGAGTCGTACGGCGAGCAGGCGCGCGGGCTGCTCGATGGCGGCGCGGACATCCTGCTGGTCGAGACGATCTTCGACACGCTGAACGCCAAGGCAGCGATCTTCGCGATCGAGGCGGAATTCGAGCGCCGTGGCGCTCGTTCTTCCGTGATCATCTCCGGCACCGTGACCGACGCCTCGGGACGCATCCTGTCGGGGCAGACGGTCGAAGCGTTCTGGCATTCGGTTCGTCACGCGCGTCCGCTCGCAGCCGGCCTGAACTGCGCGTTGGGCGCTGCCTTGATGCGGCCGTACATCGAGGAGTTCGCGCGCATCGCCGACGTCTTCCTCAGCGTGTATCCGAACGCAGGGTTGCCGAACCCGATGAGCGATACCGGGTTCGATGAGACGCCGCAGGTCACGTCAGATCTTCTGCAGGAGTTCGCACAGGCGGGCTTCGTCAACATCGCCGGCGGCTGCTGCGGCACGACACCGGATCACATCCGCGCGATCGCGCGCGCGATCGAAGGCATTGCGCCACGCGTCGTGCCCGCCTTCGAGCCGGAGATGAAGCTCTCGGGGCTGGAACCGCTGAAGATCACGGCGGACTCGCTGTTCGTCAATGTCGGCGAACGCACCAATGTCACGGGCTCGAAGGCGTTCGCGCGCCTGATCCTGAACGAGCAGTACGAGGAGGCGGTCAGCGTTGCGCGCCAGCAGGTGGAGAACGGCGCGCAGGTCATCGACGTCAACATGGACGAGGCGATGCTCGACTCGTCCAGGGCGATGACGCGTTTTCTCAATCTCATCGCCGGCGAGCCCGACATCGCGCGCGTACCGGTGATGATCGACAGTTCCAAATGGAGCGTGATCGAAGCGGGACTGAAATGCGTGCAGGGCAAGAGCATCGTCAATTCGATCTCGCTGAAGGAAGGTGTAGCGCCGTTTATCGAGCAGGCGCGGCTCGCACGGCGCTATGGCGCGGCGGTGATCGTGATGGCGTTCGACGAGCAGGGTCAGGCCGATACGTTTGAACGCAAGACAGCGATCTGCGCGCGCAGTTACCGTGTGCTGGTCGATGAGGTCGGCTTCCCTCCCGAGGACATCATCTTCGACCCGAACGTCTTTGCGATTGCCACCGGGATCGAAGAGCACAATAACTATGCGGTCGATTTCATCGAGGCGACGCGCTGGATCAAGCAGCATCTGCCGTTCGCCAGGGTCAGCGGTGGCGTCAGCAACGTGAGTTTCAGCTTCCGCGGCAACGACCATGTGCGCGAGGCGATCCACACCGTGTTCCTGTACCACGCGATCCGCGCCGGCATGACGATGGGGATCGTCAACGCGGGCCAACTCGGCGTGTATGAGGACATCGAGCCGCAGTTGCGCGAGCGCGTCGAGGACGTGGTGCTGAATCGCCGTCCCGACGCAGGCGACCGGCTGGTGCAGTTTGCCGAGCAGATCAAGGCCGGCGGCAGGGAGAAGAAAGAAGATCTCGCGTGGCGTGCCGAGCCGGTCGAAAAGCGGCTTGCCCACGCGCTGATCCACGGCATCACGAACTTCATCGTCGATGACACCGAGGAATGCCGCGCCGCGATCGCCGCCCGTGGCGGCCGCCCGATCGAGGTGATCGAAGGTCCGCTGATGGATGGCATGAACATCGTCGGCGACCTGTTCGGCGCCGGCAAGATGTTTCTGCCGCAGGTGGTGAAGAGCGCCCGGGTGATGAAACAGGCGGTCGCGCATCTGGTGCCGTTCATCGAGACCGAGAAAGCGGCGCACGTTGCCGCCGGCGGAGAAGCCCGGCCCAAGGGCAAGGTGGTAATTGCCACCGTCAAGGGCGATGTGCACGACATTGGCAAGAACATCGTGTCGGTCGTTCTTCAGTGCAACAACTTCGAGGTAGTCAACCTGGGCGTGATGGTGCCGGCCGACCGGATCCTGCAGGCCGCGCGCGACGAGAAGGCGGACATGATCGGGTTGAGCGGGCTGATCACGCCATCGCTCGAGGAAATGCAGCACGTGGCGCGCGAAATGCAGCGCCAGGGGTTCACGCTGCCGCTGCTGATTGGCGGCGCGACGACGTCGCGCGTGCACACCGCGGTGAAGATCGCGCCGCATTACCGCAACGGCCCGGTGATCTATGTGTCGGACGCGAGCCGCTCGGTCGGCGTATGTCAGAGCCTGGTCAGCATTGATGCGGCGGAGAAGTTCATCGCCGGCATCACCGCTGAGTACACGCGCGTGCGCGAACAACATGCGGCCAAGAAAGGGCCGGAGCTGGTCTCACTGATCGAGGCGCGCGCCAACGCCACGCGCATTGACTGGGCCGGCGAGGACGGGAAGAAGTACGCGCCGCCCAGGCCCAAGTTCCTCGGCCGGCGCGTGTTTCGCAACTACGACCTGGCGATGATCGCCAAATACATCGACTGGGGTCCGTTCTTCCAGACCTGGGATCTGCACGGACCGTTTCCGGCGATCCTCGCTGATGAGGTCGTCGGCGAGCATGCGCGCCAGGTTTTTGCTGAAGGTGAAAAGATGCTCGAGCGCGCCATCGCCGAGCGTTGGTTGCAGGCGAACGCGGCCGTCGCGTTCTATCCGGCCAACGCGGTCGGCGACGACATCGAGGTTTACCGCGATGAGTCATGCCGCGATGTGCTCTTTACCTGGCACGGACTGCGCCAGCAGACGAAGAAGCCCGTCATCGATGGCGTGCCGAATCCGAATCAGTGCCTGAGTGATTTCATCGCGCCGAAGGCGAGCGGCATCGCCGACTACATCGGCCTGTTCGCGGTCACCAGCGGGATCGGGCTGGAAAAGCGCGAGGCAATTTTCCTGCAGAAACATGACGACTACGGCGCGATCATGCTCAAGGCCATCGCCGATCGCCTCGCTGAAGCCTTTGCCGAACTGATGCACGAACGCATGCGCAAGGACCTGTGGGGCTATGCCGCGAACGAGGCGCTGACCAGCGAAGAACTGATCAAGGAACGCTACCGCGGTATCCGTCCCGCGCCGGGCTATCCGGCGTGCCCCGAGCATGCGGTGAAAGCCAGGATGTTCGAAGTTCTGAGCTGCGCCGAGATCGGCATGCATCTGACCGAGAACTTCGCAATGACGCCGGCCTCCTCGGTCAGCGGCTTCTACTTCTCGCATCCGCAGGCGAAATACTTCAACGTCGGCCGCATCGGCCGCGATCAGCTCGAAGATCTCGCGCGCCGCAAGTCGCAGGCGGTCGACGAACTGGAACGTTGGCTGGCGCCAAACCTGGGCTGATGGCATTCGGTTTCCTGATCTTTCCGGGCGCCGAGGAACTCGACTTCGTCGGCCCGTGGGAAATGATCGCCACCTGGACCCGCCACCTCGGCGGACCGCAACCAAGCCTGCTGATTGCGCAGTCGAAGGCGTGCGTGGAGTGTGCCAACGGCATGTCGGTGAAGCCGGACTTGGACTTCGCGACATGCCCGCCGCTCGACTATCTGCTCTTGCCGGGCGGCCCGGGCACGCGCACGGAAGTCGATAACGCCGTATTGATTGACTTCGTCGCGCGGCAGGCCGGGCGCTGCAAGGCGATGCTGTCCGTCTGCACCGGTGCGTTCCTGCTGCATCGGGCCGGTTTGCTGTCCGGCAGGCGCGCGACCACTTATTGGGGCTCGCTCGACCGCCTGCGCGCCCTGGGCGATGTGACCGTGGTCGAAGAGCGCTGGGTGCGCGATGGGAACGTGTGGACGAGCGCCGGGGTGTCGGCCGGCATCGACATGACACTCGCGTTTATCGCGCACGTCGCCGGCGAGGATATCGCCGGCAAGGTGCAGTTCGGCGCCGAGTATTACCCGTCGAGCGATGAGTACGGCAACATGCGCGCGCACGCCAAGGCGCCCGCCTACATCCGTACCGATGCATAGCCGGCCGTAGTTCCCGCGCGCTTGGGACACCGCGCACTGGCGGCGACGCGCGGCGCGGCTTACAGTTGCCGCGGCGCCAAGGGCATGCGCCACAACCACAAGCGCAAGGGACGCAACCATGGAATCGTATCTGGGCGGTTTTTCGCGCCGGCAACTGCTGGCGCTCGCAGGTGGCAGCGCGACCGGGCTCTTCAAGGGCGCGCTCTTCGCCGGGCTGTCGACGGCACGCGCGCAGCCGCTGTCGGGCGCAGTTCCGGAAGTCGATCGAGTCGCCGTCCGCGTCGTCACCGATTCGTATCACCACGCGTTCGAACCGTCGCGCAAGATCGGGCCAGTGGACGTGCAGCGAACCGGCACGTCGCTCTCCAAGGGCGGTCCGCCGCGCGTGCTGCAGAATGAATGGGGCCTGTCGCTGCACCTCGAATCGTCGCGCGGAGCCGACACGCGCCAGGTGCTGATCGACTTCGGTTTTTCCGCCGCGACTCTGAACAACAACCTTGAACTGCTGAAGGTTGATCCGGCGCGGCTCGACGCGCTGGTGCTGTCACACGGCCACTACGACCACTTCGGCGGCCTGGTCGGGTTTCTGCAGGCGGCCAAGGGCAAGCTGAAGCCGGGAGTGCCGTTCTATCTCGGCGGTGAAGAGTGTTTCTGCACGCGCGAGGCGGGCATCGGTGACAACGTCGGCAACTTCGGCTACCTCGATCGTGCCGCGATCGATGCCGCGGGGCTCAAGATCCTCTTCGCCGAAAAGCCCACCGTGATCGGCGGCCACGCCTTCACCACCGGGGTGATTCCGCGCGAAAGCTTCGAACGCGTGCTCTCTCCTACCCGCATGACGGTGGGCGCGCGCGACGGCATCGGCTGCTTTCCCGACAAGCTGCCGGAAGAAAAACGCAGCATGACCGTGGTGCCGGACGACTTTCTGCACGAGCAGGCCACCTGCTTCAACGTCAAGGATCGTGGCCTCGTGGTGATGACCTCGTGCGGGCATCGCGGCGTGGTCAACTCCGCGCGCGCGGCGATGAAGATCGCCGGTGTGAACAAGGTGCACGCGATCATGGGTGGCTTTCACCTGGCGCCGCACGCGCCGGAATACCAGCGCCAGACCGCGCTTGCGATCAAGGAACTGAATCCCGACTTCCTGATTCCCATGCACTGCAGCGGTGAGACGTTCATCGCGATCGCAATGCAGGAGCTCGGCGACAAGGTGATCCGCTCCTCCACTGGAACGCGGTTCGTCTTTGGCGCCTAGCGCAGCGGTGCGTCACGCGCGGCGACGCGTGCTCGGCTGGCTGGGCGCGGTCGCGCTGGTCGGTTGCACCCGCAGCGACCCCGAGCGCGAGTTGCGCGACACAATTGCGCGCATGGCCAAGGCGATCGAGTCTCGCGATCCCGCCGCCTTCCTCGATGCGGTCGCCGACGATTTCACGCGGGAGTCGGGCGCGTTCGGCAAGCAGGACGCCAAGCGCATCATCGCCGGCATCTATCTGCGCAACGAAAAGATCAACCTCGCCGCGGTCGTAACCGAAGTTCGCATCGAAGGCGAACGTGCGCAGGCGCGCATCCGCGTGGTCGCGACCGGCGGTTCGGGCCTCCTGCCCGAGCGCGGCCAGACCTGGGAGTTTGAATCCGCGTGGCGGCGTGACAGCGGCAAGTGGCGCGTGTTCAACGCGGAGTGGCGCGAAGGCATTTAGTACACCAGACATGAAAGCCCGCAACCTCCTCTTCATCATGTGTGATCAGCTGCGCGCTGACCACCTGTCCTGCTACGGGCATCCGCGGCTGGCGACGCCAAACCTCGACGCGCTGGCGGCGCGCGGCGTGCTGTTCGAAAACGCGTTCGTGCAGTCAGGCGTGTGCGGCCCGTCGCGGATGAGCTTCTACACGGGGCGCTACGTGTCGTCGCACGGTGCGACATGGAACCGCGTGCCGCTGTCGATCGCTGAACTCACGCTGGGCGACTACCTGCGCGCGGCCGGACGCGATCTGACACTGATCGGCAAGACGCACGTGATGCCGGACCACGCGGGGCTGGCGCGCTTCGCGCTCGACGGCGCAAGCGAACTCGGTTCGCTGCTCGCCCGTGCCAGCTTTGCCGAGCGGTTCCGGCATGACGGCCACCACGCCGAACCCGAAGCCGATTACGCGGACTGGCTGCGTGCGCAGGGCTATGCGGGCGCCGATCCGTGGACCGATCACGTGATCAGCGTGACCGACGGCGAAGGCCGGACGCAATCGGGCTGGCACATGCGCCATTGCCGCTGGCCGGCGCGCGTGCGCGAAGAGCATTCCGAAACCGCGTACACGACCGATTGCGCGCTGGAGTTCATTCGCGCGCAGGGCGAGCAGCCGTGGGCGCTGCATCTGTCGTACGCGAAGCCGCACTGGCCGTACGTGGCGCCAGCGCCGTATCACGCGCTGTTCGCCGCTGCAGATCCGCTGCCAGTCGAGCGCGCGGCGCGCGAGCTCGACGACCCGCATCCGGTGCTCGCAGCATATCGCCGACAGGAAGAGTGCGCCAATTTCATGCGCGACGAAGTGATCGACATCGTGCGGCCGGCCTACATGGGGCTGGTACGGCAGATCGACGATCACCTCGGCCGCGTGTGGCATCTGCTCGATCAACTCGATCGCTGGCGTGACACGCTGGTCGTGTTCACCTCCGATCACGGCGACTTTCTCGGTGATCATTGGCTCGGCGAGAAGGAACAGTTCTTCGACACCGTGCAGCGGATTCCGCTGCTGTTCGCCGCACCGGGCGCGGCCGCCGGCCGCCGCGTCGGCGAGTTTGCCGAAGCGGTCGACGTCGTTCCCACCGCGCTCGAAGCGCTCGGACTCGCGCCGGCCGCGCATCGCGTCGAAGGGCGAACTCTTGCGCCGTGGCTCGTCGGACAAACCCCGTCGCATTGGCGCGACGCAGTCTTCTCGGAACTGGACTGGAGCTACCGCGACGCGCGGCGCATGCTCGGCTTTGCGCCGGACCGGTGCTTTGCGTGGATGGTGCGCACCCGCGACTGGAAATATGTCCATTGGCTCGACCTGCCGCCGCAACTATTCGACCTGCGCAATGATCCGCAAGAGTTCCACGATCTGGGCCGGGTTGCCTCTTCCGAGCAACAACGCCAGGAGATGCGCGCTCGCCTGCTCGACTGGTTCACGCGCCTGAAGCGCCGCACGACGGTGACGCTCGACGACGTTGAACGGGGCACCGCTGCCTACAAGCGCGCCGGCGTGTACTTCGGGCAGTGGTAGTTCGCGCGGCGAGAAAGCGAATCGCTTCGATAGACTTGCGCGCCTGATCCGCCATTACGCGTGCCCGCGCGCGCCACAAGCGTGCTGCGGCGTTGTTGAAAGAGTTTCCATGAAGAAGCTTTTGATCGGCGCGCTCGCCGCATGCCAGTTACTGCTCCCCGCCGCTGCCGCACAGGAAATCCTGGCGCCCAATGCCAACCTGCGCGCTGAAGGCATTCCGCCGATCCCAGCCGCGCTCGTCAAGCAGGTCGGCGCCTACACCGAGTTCCGCGGCCACGGTTTCGTTGACTGGCATCCGGGCAAGCGCGAGATGCTGGTGCGCCATCGGAGCCGCGAAGCCAACGTCGCGCACATCTACCTGCAGCGTGAACCCGGCGGTGCCCTGGAGAAGGTGCTCGACTTTGCCGAACCGGTCGGCGCCGCGTCGTTCGAACCGCGCCGGGGCCGTTATCTCGTGTACACGCTCGACGCGGGCGGCAACGAAGCCTCGCGCGCGTTCCGCTTCGATCTCGAATCGCGCGCCAGCACCTTGCTGTCGGACCCCGACATGGCGAGCGAGTTCACTTGGAACCGCTCCGGCGATGCGCTGCTGATCACCTCCGTGCCGCTCGACCGCACGGCGCAGGGCGGAAAGCGCGAAAGCATCACGACCACGCTGGCGCTGGTCGATCCGCTGAAACCGGAAGCAAAGCGCACGCTGACTGCTCTGCCCGGCACGGGCTGGTTCGCTTTCCGATTTGCGCCCGACGACAAGTCGCTGGCGATGATCCAGTACCGCAGCGCCAACGACACCACGGTGTGGCGCCTCGACGCTGCAAACGGCGCACGCGAGCAGTTGCTGCCCGCGCCGGGATCTGCCACGCGCGCGGCGTACTTCGGCTTCGAGTTCAGCGCCGACGGCAAACGGCTGTTCCTGATCACCAACGAACGCAGCGAATTCCTGCAACTGGCCGAGTACGAATTCGGGAAGAAATCGCTGCGCATCCTGTCGGATCACGTGCCGTGGGACGCAAAGACCGTGCGAATGTCCGAAGACGGTGCACGTCTGCTGGCCGTCTTCAACGTCAACGGCCGCGACGAAGCGCGGCTGTTCGATCCTGTCACCGGCAAGGAAATCGGACGCCCTGCGCTGCCGTCGGGGCAGATCGGCGAACTGGACTGGCATCTTGCCGATCACCGTGAGATTGCGTTCACGTCCAATTCGCCGCAGAGTCCGGCGAGCGTGTGGTCGTATCACGTCGACACGGGGAAGCTCGCTCGCTGGACCACGCCGATTACCGACGGCGTCGATCCATCGACCTTCGCCGATGCGCAGATCGTCAACTGGAAGAGCTTCGATGGCCGCGAGATCAGCGGCATTCTCTATCTTCCGCCGGTGAAGTTCTCCGGCAAGCGCCCGGTGCTGGTGTCGATCCACGGCGGGCCGGAGGCCCAGTCAACGGTCAACTTCAACGGCCGCTACAACTACCTGATCAACGAGCTGGGCATCGCGTTGCTGGAGCCCAACGTGCGAGGGTCGTCCGGCTTTGGCAAGACATTCATCGACCTCGACAACGGCTTCAAGCGCGAGGACTCGGTGAAGGACATCGGCGCGTTGCTCGACTGGCTGCCGTCACACCCGCGGCTGGACAGCAGGCGCGTCGTCGTCGATGGCGGCAGCTACGGCGGCTACATGGTGCACGCAAGCCTGGTCCATTACAGCGACCGGCTGCGCGGCGGCATCGCCGACGTGGGCATCGCCAACTTCGTGAGCTTTCTGCAGAACACTGAAAGCTATCGCCGCGATCTGCGGCGCGCCGAGTACGGCGACGAACGCGATCCGGCGATGCGTGCATTCCTGGAAAAGATCTCGCCGGTCAACAATGCCGAGAAGATTCGCGCGCCGCTGTTCGTGATCCACGGCAGGAATGATCCGCGCGTGCCGTACACCGAGGCCGAGCAGATCGTGGCCGCAGTGCGCAAGAGCGGCGTGCCGGTGTGGTACCTGCTCGCGGACAACGAGGGCCATGGTTTCCGGCGCAAGGACAACGCGGATTTCCGCTTCTACGCGATGGTGAAGTTCCTCGAACGGACCCTGCTGGCGAAGTGAAGACTCTGCGCGATCTGAACTCGCCCCCGCAGGCGATCGGCCGCGTCGAAGCGATCGTCGTACGCGGCGCCTCGCGCCTCGCGGCGCACTCGATCGAGGCAACCACGGCGATCGCACAGGTCGGACTCGTCGACGATCGACTCGGCCAGCGCGGCGAGGCGGAACTGTCGACGCGTCAGGTCACGCTGATCCAGCACGAGCATCTGCCGGTGATTGCGCAGCTGGCGCGCGTGGCGAGCGTCGATCCGGTCGGACTGCGGCGAAATCTGGTCGTCTCCGGCATCCATCTGCTGGCGCTGAAGAACACACGGCTGCGTATCGGCAATGCGTTGCTTGAGCTCGTCGGCCCGTGCCATCCCTGTTCGCGGATGGAGGAGGCGATCGGCCCCGGCGGCTACGCGGCGATGCGCGGCCATGGCGGGATGACCGCGCGCGTGCTCGAAGGCGGAGCGATCCGCGTGGGCGACGCGGTCGACGTCGCCCACGCCTGATCTTCATTACGCGAGCGGCGTCGGTATCGGCCCGACCGCGTAGGGTCGCATCATCTCGTTGTCCTCGTGCTCGACGATATGGCAATGCCACACGTAGAGCCCGGCATGCGAGAACGTCGTGCGCACGCGGGTGATCTCGCCCGGGTACGCGAGATCACCGTGTCCTTGCGTCCGCGCTCGTTCGGCTCGGGTGGCCGCGGCGCCCCGATCGGCAGATTGTTTACCGGATTCAGTTGCTGTCGGTCGATCACTTCCAGCATGACCTCGTGGACGTGGATCGGGTGCGCGTCGGCGGTGCGGTTGTAGATTTCCCAGATCTCGGTGGCACCGACCGCCGGGTTCTCGGAAATCGGATCGTCCCACATGCGCTTCTCCGTCCGGAACCCCGCCTTGTCCGGTGCCAGCACGCCTAGCAGCGCAGCGACTGGTGCGTCGGCGAAGTACATCGACATCTCTTCCAGCAACGCCACGCGGCGCGTGACGCTTGCCGCCGGATAGGGCGGAATCGCCGGCAGACGCTTGAACTGCGCTGGTGTCGTTCTGTCGTAACTGACCGCCGGTCCGACGCGGAACTGCATCACCTGCCCGGTCGTGGCGGGGTCGGCGCGCGCATTCGGGTTGATCGGGAAGCCGCCGAACGGCTCGTCGGGTCCGGCATTCATCAGCACGTACTGGCCGGCAGGCACGCCCGAGAAGTCGACGATCAGGTCGACGCGCTCCGCCGGTGCCATCAGCAATCGGTAACCGCTGTCCGCGACGTTCAGCGGTGCCGGCAGGAATCCGCCCTCGGTGCCGATCATCGATACCTGCACGCCGGCGATGGCGCTGAAGTCCAGAACCAGGAAACGCGAATTGCAGCCGTTGAGCAGGCGCAGCCGGTAGCGCCGCTGCTCGACGTTCAGGTACGGCCAGGTCCGGCCGTTGACGACCATGCAGTTGCCGAAGAACTCGGGGTTCCAGATCGGCGGCACGTCAGTGGTCGGCACGTACGCGGTCACGGCATCGAAGAACGCGCGCGTTTCGGGATAGAAGAGCGAACCGTCGGTGTTGAACGAGCGATCCTGGATCGCGATCGGGATCTCGTAGCTTCCGGACGGCAGTACCGCCGGCTGATTGTCGCGTGTATCAATAACGACGTCGCCCGGGCCGCCGCGGATCAGGTAGAAGCCCGCCGGGCCCGCGTAGACGTTCAAGCGCGTCATACCCAGCGTGTGATCGTGGTACCACAGCGTGCCGGCGCGCTGCGCGAAGTCGGCGCGGACGCCCAGGCGCTCGGCATGAAGCGGGTCGCGCTGTTCGTCGATTCGCACGTGCTGGCCAGTCCTCCCGGACAAACGACGCTCGGCGCGCTCCGCGCCGCCGGTATCGACGTCGCAGTCTACGACCACGCCCGCTGCGAGCCCAACAGCGATTCGTTCGAGGCGGCGGCCCGCATTGCTCCGACCGTTTCGTATCCCGTGGCGACGCTTGAAGGCGACGTATTCCGCGGCAGGCACGTGGTCACCGGCGGAGACAAGACCGAGGCCCGCGGCATTCTCGCCACCAAGCGCGAGATCAAGGAATTGCGCGAAAAAATTACCGAGTCGCGCGCCGCTCTCGAACGTCTCGCCGGAGAGACGGCCGGGTTCGAGCAGGCGATGGCGCACGCCACCGCTGCGATCGCCGGTCTGACCGAAGAGTTCCA
>Ga0209261_10000392_pt1 | contig 11750 bp, 8 predicted proteins | sample DOMMetBare1Fresh_FD_187470 | JGI IMG/M metagenome (GOLD analysis project Ga0209261, IMG submission 187470) | Wetland sediment microbial communities from St. Louis River estuary, USA, under dissolved organic matter induced mercury methylation -... | ecosystem: Environmental > Aquatic > Freshwater...
AGGTTGTAGTCGACGGACACGAGCCAGTTGGTGGTGTTGGTAAAATTGGGCGCGACAATCGGCAGCACGCCGAGGGGGATCTTGACCCCGTTGACGGTGGTGGTCTTCGTGCCGTCCTGCACCGGCGCCGCGGGCACGTACTGTTTGAGGATCCCGAGGTTGACCGGCGAGAGTCCGGACATGCTGCTCAACGTGCTGTAACCGGCCGCGGTGGGGGCCCAGATGGCCGCGCCGGTCAGCCGGATCGGCCCGGTCAGCCCGAGCTGGGATCGGGGCCGGCCGCCGTCCCGGACGCCGTCCTGGATGCCGCCCGGACCGCCCCGGCCGGTCACGTCGCCGGCCTGCGCTACCGCCTCGACGGGGCGGGCGGCGCGGCCCCGCCGGGCCTCGGCTACCGGGTCCTGCTGTTGCGTCCGGACACCACCGATGGTCCGGGCCCGACAGCGATCACAGCGGTCGTCGCCGGCGTGCTGGCCCTGCTCGCCGTGTTGGCCCTGCTCGCGCGTCGCCTGACCCGGCCGCTGGCCGAGCTCACCGCGACCGCCCGTCGGCTCGGCGACGGGGATCTCGCGGCCCGTTCGCGGATCACCGGCCGCAACGAGATCGGTGTCCTCGGCGAGTCCCTGGACGCAATGGCCGCCCGGCTGCAGCAGACCGTGGCCGACCTCGAGCGCAACCGGGGCGCTCTGGCCGACTCCTTCGGCTCCGTCGGTCAGGCGTTGGCCAACACGCACAACCTGGACGCGTTGGTGCGCACCGTGGCCGAGGCCGCCCGGCGGGGCGGCGACGCCGCTGTCGCCGCCGTCCTGCTCGGTGACGGCACCGGCCTCGCCGAGCGGGTGAGCGTGGTGCCGGACGGCGTCGATGCGTCCTGGGCCAGCGCCGTCCTCGATCGTCTGGCCGAGCTCGGTCGCCGCTGCGCCGGCTCGGGCCGGGCGCTGAACCGCGACCTGGGTCCGCTGGCCGGACCCGCGGTGGCGGTGCCGATGACCCGTGAGGAGCAGCTGCTCGGCGTCCTCGTCATCGCCCGGGACCGGGGGCGGCCACCTCTGGACGAGGCGACCGGGGCGGCGCTGCGCGCGCTCGGCGGCCAGGCCGCGGTCGCCGTCGCCAACGTGCTGGAACACCAGGACGCGCAACGGATGTCGGTCACCGACCCGCTCACCGGGGCGGCCAACGTGCGGCACCTGATGACCACCTTGATCCGTGAGGTGGAACGCGCCGATCGGTTCGGCCGCACGCTCTCGGTCCTGATGCTCGACCTGGACCACTTCAAGCGGGTCAACGACACGCTCGGCCACGCCTTCGGGGACGCGGTGCTGCGCGAGTTCGCCCGCCGGCTGACCGGCTGCCTGCGTGAGGTCGACCTGGTGGCCCGCCGTGGCGGGGAGGAGTTCGCCGTCGTGCTGCCCGAGACCGGTGCGGACGGCGCGGTGGCGGTGGCGCGCCGCGTGCTCCGCCGGGTCCGGGCCGAGACGTTCCGGGGGGAGGGGCTGGGAGCCGGGCACGACGAGGACACCCGGATCCCGGTGACCGTGTCGGTGGGCATCGCGACGTACCCGCTCCACGGCGACACCGCGGCCGACCTGCTCCATGCGGCCGATCTGGCCCTGTACGAATCCAAGCGGAACGGTCGCGACCGGTGGACCATGGCCGGTGCGGAGTCGTCCCCGAGCGCCCCCCACGGTTCGCCGCCCACCTCGGCGCGCGGCCCGGCGCACAGCCCGGCGCACAGCATCGCGCCGCCGAGACGTCCAGTTGCGGACACGTGATGCCGAGACCTGTCGGTGAGGCGAGGCCGAGGGCCGGTCGAGATGCCTGGACGATCTCGGCATCCGACCCGACCTGACGCTTCGCCAGCGATAATGACCCCAGCGCGATATCCATGACCCGTTCGGGGGTCAGCCGAGTGGGCGATCGGGGCTGATAGCGGTCCCGAGGCGCGACAGGAGTTCATCAGGAGTGGGGATGACCGACGTGATCAACAGCCCGGTGGGTCTCGACGGTGAGGCCTCAGCCGGCACGCTGGGCCCGGCCGTGACCAAGGCGGTGATTCCGGTCGCCGTCCTGGGCACACGGTTCCTGCCGGCCACCAAGGCCACGCCCAAGGAGATGCTGCCGGTCGTCGACAAGCCGGCCATCCAGTACGTGGTCGAGGAGGCCGTGGCGGCCGGACTGAGCGACGTCCTGATGATCACGGGGCGGAACAAGAGCTCGCTGGAGAACCACTTCGACCGGGCCTGGGAGCTCGAGGAGGCCCTGCAGGCCAAGGGCGACCTGCGCCGGCTCGCACGGGTGCAGAAGTCGAACGTGCTCGCCGACATCCACTACGTGCGCCAGGGCGACCCCAAGGGCCTGGGCCACGCGGTGATGTGCGCCGCCAACCACGTCGGCGACAGACCGTTCGCGGTGCTGCTCGGCGACGACCTGATCGACGTCCGTGACCCGCTGCTCAGCCGCATGATCGAGGTGCAGCGCCGCCGGCGGGCCTCGGTGGTGGCCCTGATGGAGGTGCCCCACGAGCAGATCGGCCTCTACGGCTGCGCCGCCGTCGAGTCCACCGGCGAGGACGACGTCGTCCGGGTCACCGGCATGGTCGAGAAGCCGGACCCGGCTCAGGCCCCGAGCAACTTCGCGGTGATCGGCCGGTACGTGCTGCACCCGCGGATCTTCGATGTGCTGGCCACCACCGCGGCGGGGCGGGGCGGGGAGATCCAGCTCACCGACGCCCTCCAGACCCTGACCAACGCCTCCGGCGACGGCGCGGGGGTCTACGGCGTGATCTTCCGCGGCCGCCGCTACGACACCGGGGACCGGCTGGACTACCTCAAGGCCGTCGTGCAGATCGCCTGCGACCACCCCGACCTCGGCCCGGACCTGCGCAGCTGGCTGCGCGAGTACGTCGCCGAACTGGACGCCTGACCACCGGGCGACGCTGACCCGCCTACAGTGGCGGGCGTGATACCGGTCGAGGAGCACCTGGGCCGCTGCCTGGCCGCCGTCGACGTCCTGCCTGCCCGCGAGTTGCCGCTGCTCGACGCCCTGGACTGCGTGCTGGCCCAGGACGTCCATGCCGAGGTGGCCGTGCCGGGCTTCGCCAACTCGGCGATGGACGGCTATGCCGTGCGGATCGAGGACGTCGCCACGGCGACCGGACAGACGCCGGTCACGCTGCCCGTGGCCGCCGACGTGCCGGCCGGTCCGGCCCAGCACCGCCACCTCCACGCCGGCACGGCGATCCGGGTGATGACCGGTGCGCCGGTGCCCGACGGCACCCAGGCCGTGGTCCCGGTGGAATGGACCGATGCCGGCACCCAGCGGGTGAGGGTCCGTCGGGCCCCGGTCGAGGGTCAGTACCTGCGCCGGGCGGGGGAGGACATCGAACCCGGGGAGCGGGTGCTGGCCGCCGGGGTGCGACTGACCGCGCGCCGGATCGCGGTGGCCGCCGCGGTCGGTCGGCCGGCCCTGCTGGTCCACCCCCGGCCCCGGGTGGCCGTGCTCTCCACCGGCAGCGAACTGGTCCCGCCCGGAGATCGGTTGCGGTACGGGCAGATCTACGACTCGAACGGCTACGCCCTGGTCGCTGCCGCCCGCGAACTGGGAGCCGATGCGACCTACCTCGGCTTCGTCGGCGACCACGAGGACGAGGTCCGCACGGCGCTTCGCGCGGCCTGCGGGCAGGCCGACCTGGTGATCACCAGCGGGGGCGTGTCGGCCGGCGCGTACGACCCGGTCAAAGCGGTCCTGATCGACAGCGGGACGATGTGGTTCGGCAGGGTGGCGATGCAGCCCGGCATGCCGCAGGGCGTGGGCACCCATGGGCCGCACCACACCCCGGTGCTGACCCTGCCGGGCAACCCGGTGAGCTCGATGGTCTCCTTCGAGGTCTTCGCTCGACCGATGCTGCGCCGGATGCTGTCCGAGCCCGAGGTGTCCCGCACGCCGGTGCGGGCCGTCGCGGCGGTGGGCTGGTCCTCCCCGGCGGGCAAGCGCCAGTACGTGCGCGCCGTGCTGGAGACCACCGGGGATGGCGGCGTCGGTCCGGACGGTGTGCCGAGGGTGCGGCCGGTGGGGGCGCAGGGTTCGCACCTGGTGGCCGACCTGGCCGAGGCGACCTGCCTGGCGGTGGTGCCCGAGCACGTCACCGCGGTCGCCGCCGGCGACGAACTGGACTGCCTGCTGCTGGAACGGAACCGGCGGTGAGCGAGCGGGAGAAGTCGACGCCGCAGACGGGCCTGACCCACGTCGACGCCCGGGGTCAGGCCCGCATGGTCGACGTCTCGGCCAAGGCGGTGACCACCCGCCAGGCGCGCGCCGCCGGTACCGTGCTCTGTTCCCGGGCCGTGGTGGAACTGCTTCGCGGAGAAGGGGTCCCCAAGGGTGATGCGCTCGCCGTGGCCCGGATCGCCGGACTGCAGGCGGCCAAACGCACCCCCGACCTGGTGCCGCTGGCCCACCCGATCGCCGTGCACGGAGTCGCGGTCGAGCTGCTCCTCGCCGACCACGGCGTCGACATCGAGGCCACGGTACGCACCGCCGATCGCACCGGGGTGGAGATGGAGGCACTGACCTGCGTCGTGGTGGCCGCGCTGGCGCTGGTCGACATGGTCAAGGCGGTCGACAGGCACACCCGGATCACCGACGTGCGGGTGACCGCCAAGAGCGGCGGCCGGTCCGGCGACTGGACCGCTGAATGACCACCGCCGCCCCCGACCCCGACGTGATCATGCAATCCGGACGGCGTGCCCTCGTCGTGACGGCGTCCAACCGCGCCGCGGCCGGGGTGTACTCGGACCGGGGCGGGCCGATTCTCGCGGACGGCCTGCGGCGGCTCGGGTTCGAGGTCGACGGACCGGTCGTGGTTCCGGACGGCGACCCGGTGGGCCGGGCCCTGCGGGACGCCGTGGCTGCGGGTTACGCCGTGGTGCTGACCACCGGCGGCACCGGCCTGTCGCCGACCGACGACACCCCCGAGCAGACCCGCGCCGTCCTCGACCGCGAGGTGCCGGGGATCGCCGAAGCGATTCGCGCCCAAGGAGTTTCGGCCGGCATCACGACAGCCTCGCTGTCCCGGGGTCTGGCCGGCGTGGCCGGCACCACGCTGATCGTCAACCTGCCCGGCTCGCCCGGCGGCTGCCGCGACGGGATGGCGGTGCTGAGCGCCGTCCTGCCGCACGCGGTCGACCAGATCCGCGGTGGCGACCACCCGCAGCCGTCCTGACGAGCCGACAGGGTTGCCTGATCACCGATCGAACGTGAGCCTGGAACATGAGCACGGGCGGCCCGTCACCAGACCGCCCGTGATCATGCAATTCTGTCGGATCAGGGCACCGGCATTTGTGCTGTCGTGGCGCTGACGTTGCCGGCCTGGTCGACCGCGCGGACCGCATACGCCACGCCGCTCTTGGCCGGCAGCGTCGCCTTCCAGGAGGTGCCGCTCCAGACCACGGTGTCGCCGCGGTAGACCAGGTAGCGCAGGCCGGTCTCCGGGCCGGTCCAGCCGACCGTGACCGTGCCGTCGGCGTTGGTCACCGCGGCCAGGCCGGTCGGCATGGCCGGGGCGGTGGTGTCGACCCGCGGGAAGCGGGAGAAGCCGCCGGAGGTCTGCCACGTGGTGGCGCCGATCTTGGTGCGGGTGGTGTCGCCGCCGGCCCAGAGCACGCCGCGCGAGTCGACGGCCATCGCCCACGGCCCGCGCACCGCCCGGGTCTCCATCTGGGGCAGGAAGGACTCGACCTGCCGGCCGGTGGTGGCGTCGTAGGCACCGATGTAGCGCATCGCGGCGACGTCGTCGAAGGTGCTCGGCGTCGGCCAGTGCAGGCCGCCGCCGTAGTTGCTCGACAGGATGCAGTGGCAGGAGCCGTAGACCACGTTCCCGTCGGCGGCGGAGGACTGGAAGTCACCGCCGCTGCCGGCGTCGCTGCGGGTGATGTTGCCGCGCAGCAGCGTGAACGAGGGGCGGTCGTAGACGAAGAACGAGTGCTCCGAGCCGCCGAGCCAGAATCGGTCGCCGACCTCCAGGCCGGTCTGCTGGTAGCCGTTGCCCTGCGAGCTCGGCACCCAGGTGGCCAGGCCGGCGACCGGGACGGCGCTCGCGCCGGTGCTCACCACGGCGAACCGGTAGGCGGTGGTGACGTCCTCGTTCATCGTCGACATGAACCCCCCGTAGTAGGCGCGGTCCCCGTTGGCGCTGAGCCGCACGAAGATCGGTGTGCCGTCGAAGGCAGGGTTCCAGGCCGCATCCGGGGTGCCGGTGGTGGCGTCCAGTCGGGCGCCACGCTTGGCGTAGACGAAGCTCGACCCGCCGCCTGCGAGGTGGGTGAAGCTGCCACCGAGGTAGAGCGTGTTCCCGGTGACGTCCATGCCGGTCACGGTGCCGGGCGAGGTGATCCCGGCACTCCTGTATTCCAGCGAGGTGGTGAAGGTCGGGTCGGCCTGACCGGTCTGAGGGTCGAGGACGACGAGGCCGGCGCGGGTCGTACCGTTCACCGCGGTGAACTCCCCGCCCACGGCGAGCTTGCCGCTGGGCAGGGCGACCAGGGTGTTGACCTTGCCGTTCAGGGCGGGCCGGAAGGTCGAGATCCAGGCCCCGGTGGCCACGTCGAAGGCGGCCAGGTACTTCTGCGGGGTCGAGGTGCTGGTGGCGTAGGTGTCGACCTGGGCGAAGTTGCCACCGACGAACATCGTGGAGCCGATCTGCGCGAAGGCGCGGACCTCGGTGTCGCGCTCGGTGCTGAACCCGTTGGCCAAGCCGCTCACTCCGGCCGGCTGCGGCGCGGCGAGGTTGCCGGCCACCGGCGTGACGGTGCGGGCGGGCAGGCCCGCGGCCACCGACGGCCAGGTCAGGTCGTTCCAGCGCAACCGCGGACGCAGGTAGAGCTGCGCGAACGGGATCGCCGACCCGGTGTTGGTGGCCGACCACACGTAGGTGGTGGCCGAGTTGGTGCCGACCACCGAGGGCCCGTAGCCGAAACCGGGCAGGAAGGTGTTCGACTGGATCTTCGTCGTGCGCATGGCGGCGGAGCCGATGTCGCCGTTGGACGCGGTGGTGCCGCCGGTGACCGTGGTGGCGCCGTAGGTGGCGTTGGCCAGCGGATAGAAGGCGTTGAGCGCCCAGCGCCAGTCGACGAAGCGGCTGGGATGCAGGCGCACCTCCTGCCAGGTGGTGCCGGCGGCGTCGGCCGCGCGGCGGACCCGCAGACCCTCGGCCAGGCTCTGCACGGCCACGCCGTTCAGCAGGCCGCGCACCGTGGCGCCGGTGAGGTGCTTGGGTGCGAAGGCGGCGGTGCCGGTGATCGTGGTGGCCACCTCGGCGCTGCTGCCCTGCCCCTCCTCGAGGAAAGCCCAGCCCTCGCGGCCACGGCCGATCAGCACCCAGCCGCCGCCCTCGGTGACCATGTCGCAGTAGAACTGCTCGGGGGCGCTCATCGCCGGGGTGTAGAGCCAGTACACGCCGCTCGGCGAGTTCGGGTAGGCGAGCTTGATGTCCACGCAGGAGGCGAGCGCCCTGTCCGCCGAGGTGCCGTTGCGACCGTCCGGCGGCAGAGGGCCGGGCGGGCCGAGCGGAGGGGGTGGTGGAGGAGCGGCGGGCCCGACGACGCCGGCACCGAGGGTCTCGGCCGTGGCCGGCGCCGCGAGCGTCGTTCCGAGGCCGGCGACGGCGAGCGCCGCGACCAGGGCGACTGGCAGGGCGCGCCGGGAACGGCCGGCAGGAACGGGGGAGGGCGGGGAAGGAAGGCGGGACATCGGAACCCTTCGTCCAACTCCGGGGCCAGGTGGCCCCTGCGGATGGGACAGATGATTACTCTGCGTAAGAGCGTAGGAAGAGCTCACGCGCTGTGACGAGCGATGGCGGCAGAGTTCGCCCACGGGCAGTAGTCATTCACTCGTTCGCCCGCCGCCGGTGCGCACGTCCGCCCAGCCCGGGTTCCGTCGCGACGGCCGACGGAGTGACACACTGCTGCGCGTGGGTGAGGGCGGAAGGGCCGGGTGACGGACATGGTCGATGCCGTTCCGGTCCCGCGCCGTCCCTGGCCCGTGGTGCTGCACGAGGGCCCGGTGACCCTGCGGCCCCTGCGGCGGCGTGATGCCAAGCGCTGGCGGTCGATCCGCACCGCCAACGCCGGTTGGCTCGCCCCCTGGGAGGCGACCCATCCCGATCTGGCCGAGATCCCGCCGAGCTTCGCCCAGATGGTGCGATCGTTCACCCGGGAGGCCAAGGCCGGGCGCATGCTGCCGTTCGCGGTGCTGCTGGACAGTCAACTGGTCGGGCAACTGACGGTCGCCGGCATCACCTGGGGTTCCCTGCGCTCCGGCCACATCGGGTACTGGATCGACCGGGCGGTGGCCGGGCGCGGGGTGACCCCGACCGCGGTCGCCCTGGCCACCGACCACTGCTTCTTCACCCTCGGCCTGCACCGGGTCGAGGTGAACATCCGCCCGGAGAACCAGGCAAGCCTGCGGGTGGCCCAGAAGCTGGGCTTTCGGCCTGAGGGCGTCCGCAAGCGGTACCTGCACATCGACGGTGCCTGGCGCGATCATGCGACGTTCGCGCTCACGATCGAGGAGGTTCCCGGGGGTCTCCTGCCGCGCTGGCGGTCCCTCGTCGCCGACCGGGTCGCGTCCGGTTCCGCGAGATATGTCGATCTTGACGCTCAGCAATCGCCCGTGTTGTCACACCAGTCACATCAGTTACCTCCCGACTCTGCAGCGACACACCGCTGACGGTGCGTGAGGTGGCCTGTACCGGCCCTTACCGTTCTGTCTCGTGCAGCCCAGCTCTCTCGTCTTCGTCGCGATCGTCGCGGGGTGGGCTGCTGTGCTCCTGCCACGATGGGTAGCCCGTCGGGACGCCCTGGGGCAGTCGCGCGGTCCCGATCGTGACTCTGCGCAGATGCGAGTGCTCGACCGGCGTACCCCGCGCGCCGTGGCCCAGACCGGTCCGTCGACCGCCCCGCTACTACCTGACACGCCGGCGACGACGAGCTCGACGCCTGCAGCCCCCTTCACCACCCGCGCCGAGGTCCCCCTCATCACCGCGGGTCGGGGGCCGGGTCTGGGCACGCCCACCACCACCGGCTCGACCGCTGCGGCCTACGGGGCGGTCCGGCGAGCGCCGGCCAAGCACACGAGCAAGCACACGAACAGGCACCTGGAGCAACTGGCCCGGCAGACGTGGCCGGGTCGCGCGGCAGCTGCCCGGCGGGCCCGGGTGCTGCTCGTCCTGGCCATGATCACGCTGACCTCGTGGGCCGTCGTGGCCGTGCCGCAGGTGCCCATCTGGGCCGCCGTGCCGGCGACCGGCCTGCTGCTCACCGACGTGGTGGTGCTCATGGTGTCGGGACGGCGCCGCGCTGCTCGCCGGCGGGCCGAGGCGCGCGTGGTCGCATCGCGGATCGCCGTGGCGCAACGGCGCACCGTCGCCGCGGCGAAGGGCCGCTCGACGGGCGCCACGCCGTCCCGCCGGGTCGTCGCCCCGGCCGTCGCGACGGTCTCGTCGACGTCCGCCCCGGTCGTGGAGGCCGAGGCATCGCTGACGGACGCCGAGGGGACGTCGTCCCGGCCGGCCGAGCCGGCTGTCGAGGACGGCACCTGGACGCCGGTCCCGGTGCCCCGGCCGACGTACATGCTCAAGCCGGTGGTGCACCGGCCCGAGCCGCGACCCCTGGACGAGTCGGTCGTCGACGACCCCGACGCGTCCGCCCCAGTCGCCACTCCACCGGTCGAGCCCGCTCCGAGGCCGTGGGAGGTCGAGCACACCTGGGCCGACGACCTGGATGTCGTCCTGGCCCGCCGCCGCGCCGTCAACGGCTGATCCCGCGATCGAGATCTGTTCTGGAATGGGCTTGTCCCACCGAGTGCGGGAGACGCCCATTTCTGAGTGCGGATCTTCGGATGGTCGGTCGTTCGGGAAACTGCTCGGCCTGCACCACGGCGGCGGACCCTCGGTCGCAAGGTCGACTCGAACGACTCGGCGGGTGGGGATTCCAGGCTTCGCCGGTGGCCGGCTCGGCCAGACCGAGCGGCGGGGCAACGGCCGTTGAAGGTGTCGAGGGTCCCAGCGCGACCCGGTGCGGATTGCGCACCTCGAGCACTGAAACGGCGAGCCGCGGTTGTGGACACGCGGCTGGCTGACGATTCGAAGGCCGGACCCGCGCGGTGCTACCCTGTCCGGGCCTTGGGGCTGTGGCGCAGTCTGGTAGCGCACCTCGTTCGCATCGAGGGGGTCAGGGGTTCAAATCCCCTCAGCTCCACCCAATGCAGGACCATCCGTCCTGGATCCGTCCCGCGAACTGACTTCCGGGGCGGACATGGCGAGTCGTGTCGACCCGTGGTGGCTCGTGCTGTCGTCCGGGGGATAGCGCGGCCATCACGTCGTTCTAGACATCCCAATTAGGCCGCCATCAGCGGCGCTGCTTGCAGGGTCTCGGTGATCAGAGTCGCTGGCGGTGCGCCCGCGATGGCGGGAGGCGGGGCAGGGAGGGCTGGACCCGGCGGAGTTCATGGCTCAGAAGCTGGAGGAGATTGCCAATAACCACCGGGGCTTCGCCCCAACCCGACGAGACATGCGTCCGGGTGGCTGGGGTTTCCGGGTGGGCGGGTGTGGTCCGGTCTGGACTCCGGCTGGCGGTCAAAGACGGTGCAGACTGTTGAGGTCTGACCGTGTCATCACCGCTTGCAGCGGTCGTGTGGCCGTTGCCGGCCGAGTCGCCAGCCGGAGCCTGTCATGACGTTACCGCGCACTGCTGCTGAGGTCCTGTCCGGTCACGTAAGGTTCGAGATCCGGTCGGTGGACCGGATGCTGCTGCTCCTGCGCCAGCCCCGGCTGCAGTACGGGCAGGGGATCCACGGGTTCTTCTGTCACCACCGGCGCTGGCGGTTCGTGTCCTCGGAGCTGATGCGGCAGATGACCGAGTCGTTCACCGCGGAGCTGCACCACTACGTCGCCTCCCGGGGCCTGGACCTGGTCCACTTCGAGAAGGACCAGCGCAAGGACGACGTCGCCAGCGTCCTTGCCGCTGGCGAACAGCCAGCAGGCGGTGAACCACACCGTCAACGGCGTCCTGGTCCGATCGAAGATCGTGCCCGCAGTCACCGAGGTGCGGGCCCCGCAGCCAGCGCACTTGAACCGAGCGTCGTACATCCGCCAGCCACCGCCGTGACCGCACCGCGGACAGACGAACCCGTCTGGCCAGCGCAGCCACTCCAGGTAGTCCAGGCAATCGTCATCCGTACGGAACCTACCTGAATCCTGGGGAGAGCCGATAGATCGGGAGTACACGTTCCGCTTCTTCACCGGACAGAAGGCTGTTTCTAGCGACCGAGATGCGTTCCTATTGTGGTTCCCCTCCTGGCCGAGATTGGCCAGAATAGCCAGTAGTCGATCTTGGCCACACTGGCACGCCGTGGTTACATGGCGACTGGCGAGGCGAAGGTGATCGACAATGCAATCATTGGATATGTGATCCGCAATCGGAGGGTATCGCCGTAACTCAGAGCGGCTGCTTCGGGTCCACGATGGCGGATTTGAAGGAACGCAAGATCCCGATCTCGTGGACCCCAAAGATCCGCTCGTGCCGCTCCGAGGGCGACCACGATCGCCCGACCATGCCGCGTTGTGAGTGATACCCCGTCTCGTGCTATCTCAAGCTATAGTGATCACTATGTCGACCGGCAGGTTTTGGATCGGGGTGTGGTTGTGTGTCTGGGTTACATCCGGCGGTATCGCGATTGGAGGATCAAGAACACGC
>Ga0209261_10000393_pt1 | contig 11745 bp, 13 predicted proteins | sample DOMMetBare1Fresh_FD_187470 | JGI IMG/M metagenome (GOLD analysis project Ga0209261, IMG submission 187470) | Wetland sediment microbial communities from St. Louis River estuary, USA, under dissolved organic matter induced mercury methylation -... | ecosystem: Environmental > Aquatic >...
GACTGCCTGCTCGTGGCGCTGACCTGCACCGACCCCGCCGACACCTGCTTCTGCACGTCGATGGGCACCGGCCCGGCGCCGCAGGGCGGGCACGACCTGGCCCTGACCGAGCTCTACCAGGACGGCCCGCACCGTTTCCTGGTCAGCGCCGCGAGTCCACGCGGGCAGGAGCTGATCGCCGACCTCGACCCGCCGCCGGCCACCGCGGACGACCTCGCGGCCGCCGAGCGCGCGCTCGACCGTGCGCGGCAACGGATCCGGCGCACCCTTCCGGCCGCGGAGGTCAAGGACCTGCTCTACGCCAACACCGACTCCCCGCACTGGGAGCAGGTCGCTACTCGGTGCCTGGCCTGCACCAACTGCACGCTGGTGTGCCCCACCTGCTTCTGCACCTCGATCACCGACACGACCGAACTGTCCGGGGACGCCGCCCGCCATCGGGTCTGGGACTCCTGCTTCTCGCGCGAGTACTCCTACATCCACGGTGGCAGCGTCCGGGAGTCGGTGCGATCGCGGTACCGCCAGTGGATCACCCACAAGTTGGCCGCCTGGCAGGACCAGTTCGGCACGAGCGGCTGCGTCGGCTGCGGTCGCTGCATCACCTGGTGTCCCGCGGGGATCGACATCACGGCCGAGGTGGCCGTGCTGCGCGAGACCTCTCCCACGCCCATGGCGCGCCGACAGGAGGAGCCGCGATGAGGACGATCGCCGAGTTCGTACGGGAGCACCCGTTCTTCGACGGCATCGACGAGGAGACGGTGGCCCTGCTCGCGGGGTGCGCGAAGAACGTCCACTTCCGCGAGGGAGAGATCCTCTTCACCGAGGGACAGGACGCCGACGCCTTCTACGTCATCCGCTCCGGTCGCGTCGCGATCCAGGTGCACCGACCGGCCGGCGGCGGGCTGGTGCTGGACACCGTGGACGCCGGCGGCGTGGTCGGCTGGTCGTGGCTGATCCCGCCCTACCGATGGAGTTTCGACGCCCGAGCGGTGCAGTCGACCAGCGCGGTCTCCTTCGACGCGGTGTGTCTGCGCGCCAAGTGCGACGCCGAGCCGGCCGTGGGCTATGCCTTCATGCGCCGGGTGAACACGGTGATGAACCACCGGCTCGAGGCCGCCCGGGTCCGGCTGCTCGATCTGTACGGCGGTGGGCGGTCATGACCGCACCCTCGACCGTTCGGCTCCCGGCCGACCCCATGCTGCCGAGGCTGTTCCGGGTCGAACGGACCCGGCGCGACACTCGGGACACCTTCACCCTCGAGCTGACCCCGACCGATGGGGTACCGCTGCACTTCTCCCCCGGGCAGTTCACCATGCTGCATGCCTTCGGGGTCGGCGAGGTGCCGATCTCGATCAGCGGCGACCCGGCCGAGGACGGCCCGCTCGAGCACACGATCCGCAACGTGGGCTCGGTGACCGCAGCCCTGGTCGCCGCGAGACCCGGTGCGGTGCTGGGAGTCCGAGGACCGTTCGGCACCGGGTGGCAGGCCGGCGACGGGGCCGGCGGGGACGTCGTCGTGGTGGCCGGCGGGATCGGTCTGGCGCCGCTGCGCCCGGCGCTGCTGGAACTGATCGCGCACCGGGCCGCCTACCGGCGCGTCGTCCTGCTCTACGGCACCCGGACCCCGCAGGACATCCTCTTCGGCGAGGAGCTGCGGAGCTGGGCCGACGAGCACGACGTGGTGGTCGAGGTCACCGTGGACAACGCGCCGGAGGGCTGGTCCGGCCGGGTCGGGCTGGTCACCCAGCTGGTCCAGCGGGCCGGGTTCGACCCGCGCAGTACCCTCGCCCTGGTCTGCGGTCCCGAAGTGATGATGCGCGCCTCGGCCGCGGCCCTGCGCGACCGAGGCGTTCCCGGGTCGCGGATCCGGCTGTCGATGGAGCGCAACATGAAGTGCGGCGTGGGCCTGTGCGGGCACTGCCAGCTGCGCGAGCTGTTCGTCTGCGTCGACGGACCCGTGATCGACTACGGACGACTCGCCCCGCTGATGCTGCGCTGGGAGTTGTGATGGCCGAGCAGAGCCCGCCGACGCTGGCGGTGTGGAAGTTCGCCTCCTGCGACGGATGCCAGCTCAGCATCCTCAATCTGGAGGACGAGCTGCTCACCATCGTCGAGCAGATCCGGATCGCGTACTTCCCCGAGGCCACCCGGGCCGTGGTCGAGGGACCGTACGACCTGTCGCTGGTCGAGGGGTCGGTCACCACACCCGAGGACGCCGAGCGGATCCACCAGATCCGGGCCGCCTCGGGCCGGCTGGTCACGATCGGCGCGTGTGCCACCGCCGGCGGCATCCAGGCACTGCGCAACACGGCCGACATCGAGGAGTTCCGCAGCATCGTCTACGCCCATCCCGAGTACCTGAGCACGCTCGATCGCTCGACGCCGATCTCGGCCCACGTCGGGGTGGACGGGGAGCTGCGCGGGTGCCCGGTGGACGCCGGTCAGCTGCTGGAACTGATCGCCGCGACCGTGCAGGGCCGGGCTCCCCGGCTGGCGAGGTACAGCGTGTGCGTGGAGTGCAAGCGCCGCGGTTCGGTCTGCGTCGCCGTGGCCTCGGACACACCGTGCCTGGGCCCGGTGACCCAGGCCGGCTGCGGGGCGCTCTGCCCGGCCGTGGGCCGCGGCTGCTACGGCTGCTTCGGCCCGCAGGACAGCGCGAACGCCGCCGGGCTCACCCGGCAACTGCTGGACCACGGTGTGCCCGTGGCCTCGATCCGCCGCCTCTACCGCACGTTCAACACCGGCGCCGAGGCCTTCCGCGCCGAGGCAGACCGGCTGGCCCAGGAGGTCCACCGATGACGCACGGGACGCCCACGACCCCCGGCACGAGTCGTACGAGCAGGCTCTCGGTCGGCATGCTCGCCCGGGTCGAGGGTGAGGGTGGGATGCACGTCGAGATTCACGACGGGCAGGTGACGTCGGTCGCGCTGAACATCTTCGAGCCCCCGCGCTTCTTCGAGGCCTTCCTGCGGGGCCGCGCCTGGACCGAACCGCCGGACATCACGGCCCGAATCTGCGGGATCTGTCCGGTCGCCTACCAGACCGCGTCCTGCTCGGCGATCGAGAGCATCTGCGGTGCGCAGGTGAGCGAACCGATCCGGCTGATGCGGCGGTTGCTCTACTGCGGGGAGTGGATCGAGAGCCATGCCCTGCACATCTACCTGCTGCACGCCCCGGACTTCCTCGGTTACGAGAGCGCGATCGAGATGGCGGCCGACCATCGCGCCGTGGTGGAGCGCGGGCTGCGGCTGAAGAAGGCGGGCAACCAGCTGATGACCACGGTGGGCGGGCGGGCCGTGCACCCGGTCAACGTCAAGGTCGGTGGCTTCTACCGGATGCCCACCCGCGCCGAGCTGGACGCCATCCGGCCGCAGCTCGAGCGGGCCCTGGAGGATGCGCTCGAGACCGTCCGGCTGGTGGGCGGTTTCGACGTCCCGGACCTCGAACAGCCCTACACCTATCTCGCCCTGCGCTCGCCGCACGGGTATGCGATCGAGTCCGGCGTCCCGGTCACCTCCACCGGCACCACCTTCGCGGTGGCCGACTTCCCCCGGCGCATCCGCGAGGATCACGTTGCCCGCTCCAACGCGCTGCATGCCCGACTGGATGGCACGACCTACGCGGTCGGCCCGCTCGCCCGGTACAGCCTCAACCATGATCAGCTCAGTCCTGCCTGCCGTCAGGCGGCGCGCGAGGCAGGCCTGGGCACGACGTGCCGCAACCCGTTCCGCTCGATCGTGGTGCGCTCGGTGGAACTCGCCTACGCGGCGGAGGAGGCGCTGCGGATCATCGACGACTGGCAGGACGGGGCCGCTCCCGCCGTACCGGTGCAGCCTCGTGCCGGCCAGGGGTGTGGGGCCAGCGAAGCGCCCCGGGGCACGATCTTCCATCGCTACGTGCTGGACTCCGACGGCCTGATCACCGACGCCCAGATCGTGCCGCCGACGTCGCAGAACCAGCTGAGCATCGAGAGCGACCTGGCGGCTGTGGCCCAGGCCTGGGTCGACCTGGACGACGAGCAGCTCACCTGGCGGTGCGAGCAGGCCATCCGCAACTACGACCCGTGCATCTCCTGCGCGACGCACTTCCTCGACCTGCGGGTCACCCGGTCGTGACCGGACACACGACGATCGTGATCGGGGTGGGCAACCCCGATCGGGGAGACGACGCCGTCGGACCGGAGGTGGCGGCCCGGCTCGCCGCGATGGACCTGCCCGGGCTGATGATCCGCAGCGGCGCCGATCCTCTGGATCTGGTGCACCTGTGGGACGGCGCCGATGTCGCCGTCGTCGTGGATGCCGTGCTGTCCGGTGCCGAGCCGGGGCGGATCACCGTGCACGAGGTGGGAGCCCGGCGACCGGATGGCGGCCCGGCGGACGGATCATCGCCCGACGGACGACGGGGCCCGGGGACGCACGCCTTCGGAGTCCTGGGCGTGGTGGCCCTGGCCCGCGCGCTCGGCCGGCTCCCGGCGCGGGTGGTCCTGGTCGGGGTGGAGGCATCCACCGTCGCGATCGGGGCTCCCCTCTCACCTGAGGTGAGCCGTGCCGTTCCCGGTGCGCTCCAGGTCGTCCTGGAGTTGATCACCGGCGCGGACTATCCCGCCGGCCGGTGGCAGACGGCCTCGACGTTGTTGCCGTCCGGGTCGCGGACGAAGGCGCCGTAGTACCCCGGGTGGTACTCGGGCCACTCGCGCGGCTCGTGCAGCACTTCGGCACCGGCGTCCACGGCGCAGCGGAAGAACGCGTCCACCGCCGAGCGATCCGCTGCGGCGAAGGCGATGTGGTTCTCCCGGAAGCCCTCACCGGTCTGCTGCGGGCCGAGCCAGAAGTCGGGCATCGGCGGGACGCCGTACCCGATGACCGGTCCGAACTCCATGAGCCGGTGCCCGCCGAGCGGGGCGAGGACGGCGTCGTAGAAGGCTGCGCTGGCGGCCACATCGGCGCACTGGATGGAGACGTGATCGAGCATGCGGCCATCCTGGCACAGCCGACCGGTTTGCCTGATCACGCCTCGGATGACGTAATCGTGATCATGCAAATCGGTCGGACTCGATCAGCCCACGAAGCGAGCGGGCACGGTCAGTCGCGGGCCGCGCTGAGCCGGTAGCGCAGCCGGTCGGGCAACCGCGCGAACACCGCACCCAGCTTCGCCTGTCTGCCGACCAGGTAGCGGGGCCGCGGCCGCGGATCGATCAGCGCCCGCACGATCACCAGGGCGGCCACCCCCACGGAGATCCCGCGCTCCGCCGAGCGCTGGGCGCTGCGCCGCAGCCGCGCGATCTGGTGGCCGTAGAGCGCCTCCGCCTGCGGTGGCATCAGCTCGCGCACCCGCTCGCCCTGGACCGCGCTGCGCTCCCAGATCGGGGTGGCCACCGGACCCGGCTCGATCAGGACGACCGGGATCCGCCAGGGCGCGAGCTCGGCGCGAAGCGAGTCGGTCAGCGCGACCAGGGCGAACTTGGAGATGTGATAGGCACCGAGCATCGGCCCGGCCACGCGCCCGGCGATCGAGCCGACGGCGACGATCCGGCCCGAGCCGGCGCGGATCGCGGGCAGCACGGCCTGGATCACCCGCAGCTGCCCTGACACGTTGATGTCCAGTTGCTCACGGAGCAGGTCGACCGGGAGGAACTCGAGCGGTCCGGGCACGGCCATCCCGGCGTTGGCGACGACGCCGTCCAGTGGACCGGCCTCGACGATCCGACGCCCGGCGTCCGCCACGGCCTCGGCGTCGGTGAGGTCGAACCGCACCACGCGGACGGCGTCGCCGTGCTCGGCGGTCAGTCTCTGGGCGTCCTCCTCGCGGCGCACGCTGGCCCACACCCGATCACCACGCGCCACCAGGGCACGTACCGTCGCTTCGCCGATCCCGGTCGAGGCCCCGGTGACCAGGATCGTGCCCGTTCGCTCTGCCGCCATCCGGTCATCCTGCCGCCTGGACGTGCCCGACGTCTCCTCGGGCCGGGGCCTGAGGTCCTTGCCCGGCCCGCACGGCGCAGGAGACTGGTGCTGGTTCCCGGATCCGGGGGTGAGCGAGTGCCGCACGACCACGCAGGTGGGAGGACCAGCACCACGACCAGCACCAGGTCCACGGCGACGGCCACGACTGTCGTCGTGCTCGAGCTGCTGGCGGCGATCGCGATCGTGCTCGGCGACGTGTTCGTGCCCACGATCGTGCTCCTGTCGCTCGCGGTCGGGTCGCTCCTGGTTCGGCGAGAGCGATTGGCGTCCTTGGGATTCCACCGGGTCGCCACCCCCGCGCGGATGGCCGGCCAGGTGCTGGCGATCACGGTGGGATGGACCCTGCTCCAGCTCGCCCTGGTGATCCCGGTGTTGGAACACCTGACCGGGACACGCCAGGACGTCGATCAGTTCGCCGCGGTCGAGGGCGACCTGCCCCTCCTGCTCTCGCTGCTGGTGTTGTCCTGGACGCTGGCCGCGGTGGGCGAGGAACTGGCCTTCCGGGGATACGTGTTCACCCGGGTGCGTGAACTCCTGCCGGACAGACGCGAGGCCACCGTGGCGGCAGTCCTTGTCTCGTCCCTGCTGTTCGCGCTGATCCACACCGAACAGGGCCTCATCGGCGTGGCGCTGACCTTCCTCGACGCACTGCTGTTCAGTGTCCTGCGGCTGTCCTACCGCACGCTGTGGGCCTCAGTGCTCGCACACGGCCTCAACAACTCCATCGGTCTGATCGCCTTCTTCTTCGTCGGCCCGATCTACGGGCTCTGGTGAGCAGCCATGACGACGAGGTGGTCGGAGCACCCCGCACGTCGGGCCGCGCTCGCGGCGATCGTCGGGTACGGCGCCCTGCAGTGGCTCGGCCGCGCCGCGGGCAGCACCCACGCCGAGCGCCGGATGTCGCTGCCGGGCGACGACATCGTCGCGCACCCGACCGTCGTGACCGACCATGCTCTGACGATCGCCGCACCCCCGGCGCGGATCTGGCCCTGGCTGACCCAGATGGGGTGGCACCGTGGTGGTTTCTACACCCCGCGCTGGGTCGACCGACTGCTCTTCCCGGACAATCGCCCGAGCGCGGACCGCCTGGACCCCGAGCTGGTGCGCGACCTGCGGGTCGGCGACACCATTCCCGACGGCGCCCCGGGAACGGCCTGGTACGTCGTGGAGCAGGCCGAGCCGCCGTCCGCGCTGGTGCTGCACTCCACCACCCACCTCCCCGCGTCGTGGCGCGAGCGCTTCGGCGCGGGCATCGACTGGACCTGGACGTTCCACCTGCGCCCCACCGCGGACGGCGGGACGCGCCTGCACCTGCGGGTACGCGCCCGCACCCGTCCCTGGTGGCTGACCGCCGGCTACCGCGTGGCGCTGGTGCCGGCCGACTACGTGATGGCGCTCGGCATGCTGCGCGGGCTGCGCGCCCGAGGAGAGAGGACCCCGACGTGAAGCTGATCGACACCTCCATCCGCTCCGCCCCGATCGGCGGTGCGCTGGTGCACCACCCCGCCCCGTACCGGATCGGGGTGGTGCTCGCCGCCGTCGCCGCCGTCGGGGCCGGCGCCACCGCGTTCTGGCCCGACGTGCTGCACGGACCGGCGGTGATGCAGGGCTCGGCGCGCGGCACGTCCCTGGTCATGCTCCTGGTCGCCGTCCCGACCCTGCTGCTCGCCATGCGCTCGGCCCGCCGGGGCAGCGCACGAGCGACGTTCGCCTGGCTGGGCGCGCTGGGGTACCTCGCCTACAACAGCGTGCTGCTGCTGTTCGGCACGCCGTTCAACGCGCTCTTCCTGCTCTACGTGGCCGGTCTCGGCCTGAGCATCGCCGGCCTGGTGTCGCTGCTCAGCACAGTCCAGGTGCTCCGGCTCGCTGCTCGGGCTGCCGCCGTACCGGCCCACGGGATCGCCACCTATCTGGGCGTGATCGTGCTGGGCAACCTGCTGATCTGGCTGAAGGTCGTGGTCCCTGCGCTCGGTGAGGGGGAACACCCGGGGTTCCTGGTCGGCACCGGCCTGGTCACCAACCCGATCTACGTCCAGGACCTGGCGTTCTGGCTGCCCGTGGCTGCACTCGCGGCGAGCTGGCTGTGGCAGCATCGTCCCTGGGGCCGGGTGCTCGCCGGTGGGCAGCTGTGCATGTGGCTGATCGAGGCGATCGGGGTGACCGCGGACCAGTGGTGGGGCAGCAGTGCCGACCCCTCCTCGACCGTTGCCACGATGGGCGGTGCCTACCTGTTCGCCGTGATGACCGTGATCGGTGCGGGGGCGCTGGCGGTGTTCCTGCGTCGTGTGCACTGACCGGCGGCCGACCCGTCCCCGCGTGACCATGACGTCAGGATCCTTTCCCTGGCAACGGCTCTCCGCGGCCGACGTCTCGAACTTCGTCTTCGAGCATCCCGGCCGCCCGCAGGTCATCGGCATCCTGGGTGAGCTCGACGACGACCCGGACGCCGTCCCGCACGCCAGACTCGACGTCGAGCGGGTCCGCCGGGTCCTGGCGCCCCGGGTGGCCGCGCTGGACCGGCTGAACCAGCGCGTGCTCTTCCCGCGGCCGGGCCAGGGACGGCCGGTGTGGGTCGACTGCCCGGCCGACCTCGACCACCACGTCCGCCCGGGTCCGGACCTGGCGGACGAGGCAGCGCGGGACGATCTGTGCGGCCGGCTGCTGGACACGCCGCTGCCGCGGGACAGGCCCCTGTGGGACCTGGTGGTCTGCCATGGCCCAGGCCCGGACACGGTCAGCGCGGTCCTGCGCCTGCACCATGCGCTGGCCGACGGGATGAGCGGGGCCGCGATCATGCTCGCCCTCTTCGACCCGTCCGACGACGCGGCCCGACCGATGTCCCGGCAACGGGTCCTGCGGCGTCCTCCGACCGGACGAGAACTCGCTGCGGATGCCTGGCGACGGCGCTGGCGGGCCGCTGCCACCGTGCCGCGCCGGCTGATCGGACGCGCCCCGAGCCTGCGGCGGCTGAGCTTCGCCTTGGTGCGGATGTCCGTGCTGCTGCGCGGCGGCCTGCCACCCACGTCCCTGCTGGGACCGCTCGGAGACCGACGCGGGGTGGGCTTGCTCGCCGTCGAGCTGGCGGACCTGCGAGCACGCGCCCATCGCGCCGGGGTGAGCATCAACGACGTCCTGCTGGACGCCGTGGCGCAGGCGGTGGACGACGCGCTGCGCGGACGCGGGGAGCAGCTGCGTTCGCTGCCGATCTCGGTGCCTGTCTCGCTGCGAGGGCCGGGCGCGGCGCCTGACGGCGCGCAGACCGGTCCAGGCGGCAACCGGGTCGGCGTGATGCGGGTGGTCGTCCCGCTGGACAGCGCCGGGAGTGCCGAGGAGAGGCTCCACCGGATCGCCCGCTACACCCTGCAGGCCAAGCAGGAGGCACGCGCCTCAGGAACCTTCGAGCTGACCCGAAGCCGCCTGGGCGCCAGGATCTTCGACGTCGCGGCACGTCATCAGCGGGCGATCGGCCTGTTCATCACCAACATCCCCGGGCCGTCCGCCACGCTCGAGCTCGGCGGTGCGAGACTGCGGCACGTCTGGCCCTTGACGGCCAACGCCGGCAACGTGCGGATCGCGGTCGCCGCCCTGAGCTACGCCGGCACCCTGCACGTCACCACGACCGTGGACCGCGCATCCTGGCCGGACACGGCGGTGTTGACCCGCCCGCTCGGCAAGGCGCTCCGCGGGCATGCCGCAGCGCCGTCGGGCACTGCGTCCGAGGAGTCACCCAGGGGTCGCTGACGATCGGGCGGTCGGTGTGCCGGGCCCGCGCGGGGTGTCTCGGCGTTGTCCGGACAGCCGGGCGAGGATCGGGCCGCCCACGGCCATCACCATCACGTAGGCGGTGGCGAGTTGCCCGATCCCCTCGATCCCGGCACCGACCGCCAGCCCGGCGATGACCAGGTTGAACTCGCCTCGGGCGACCAGGGCCAGTCCGGCCCGACGCCGCCCGCGTGGCCCCGCGCCCTCCCGCCGCGCCGCGTACCAGCCGGTGACGACCTTGGTCGCCGCGGTGACCACGGCCAGCAGCAGCGCGGCCGGCATAACCGCCGGCATGTCGCGGGGATCGGTGTGGTAGCCGAAGGAGAGGAAGAACGCCGCGCCGAACAGGTCACGCAATGGCTCGAGCACGTGCCGCGCCTTGTCGGCGGTCGACCCCGAGATTGCCAGCCCGACCAGGAAGGCGCCGACCGCCGCCGAGACACCCGCCCGCTCGGCCAGGCCGGCCACGACCAGGGTCAGCCCGAGCGTGCGCAGCATGACCTGCTCGGCGGAGGCGTGCGAGAGCACCCGGTCCAGACGCGGCCCGATCGGTCCGGCCAGCACCAGGACCACCGAGACCGTGCCGACCGCGATCGCCATGCCGATCAGACCGCCGCCCAGGCCTCCCCCGCTCAACAGGACGACCAGGATCGGTAGGTAGGCCGCCATCGCGATGTCCTCGAGCACCAGCACGGAGAGCACGGCGGGGGTCTCCCGGTATCCGAGCCGGCCCAGATCGACCAGAGTGCGGGCGACGATGCCCGAGGAGGACACCCAGGTGATGCCCGCCATCGCCAGTACCCCCGCCGGCGGCAGGTCGAGCAGCAACCCGGCGACGACGCCCGGCGTGGCGTTGAGCGCCAGGTCGACCAGCCCGCTGGGGGCGTGCCGGCGGACCGACTGGGCGAACTCGGCCGAGGAGAACTCCAGCCCCAGGGTGAGCATGAGAAGGACGACGCCGATGCCCGAGGCGAAGCTGAGGAAGTCGGCAGCGGCGGGTGCGGGGAAGAGCGAGCCGTTTCCCACCGCGAGGCCGGCGAGCAGGAACAGGGGGACGGCGGACAGACCGATCCGCCACGCCACGGCGCCGGCCGCGCCGAGCAGAAGCAGGAGGACACCCACCTCCACCAGGAAGCGGGGATCGGTGTGCATCGCGGGTCCGGGTCAGTCGGGACGACGCGCGAGGATCTCCCGCACGCCGGCAATGCCCTCGGCGGTCCCCACCGCGACCAGGATGTCGCCCGACTCGAGCGGTTGCGAGGGGGTCGGCGAGGCGATCACCTGGTCGCCACGGACGACCGCGACGATCGAGGCGCCGGTCAGGGTACGGGCCCGGGTCTCGCCCATGGCGCGGCCGGCGTAGCGAGATCCCTGGGGGACCTCGAGCTGGGCGGCCACCAGGCCGGGGATCTCCCGGGTGAGGTCGGCGAATCGTTCGGCGATCCGTGGCGCGCCCAGGAGCTCGGCCACCGTGTTGGCCTCGGCCGGGCTCAGCGTCATCACCGGGGTGGCGACATCGAGGTCGTCCGGGTCGTAGACCACGACGTCGACCCGGCCGTCGCGCCGGGCCACCAGACCCACCCGCTCTCCGGAGTCGGTGGCGAACTCGTACCGGATGCCGACCCCGGGCAGCAGCGTCTCGCTCACGTTCATGACCGACATCCTCGGCGATCCGGGAGCAGCGCGGCCAGGCCGCGCGCCCGTGGCCGATCAGGCGAGCGGCGAAACTCCACAGGTGTTCAGGCAGAAGATCCGATACAAGGGGCAGAAGCCGACCACACCCTGATTCGTGCCCATCGTCGTTGACCGTCCGGCTTGTCCGTCCGGCTTGTCCGCCCGGCTTGTCCGTCCCGGCGTCCGAACCCGGCCGGGCCGGCGCGTCCGGCTACCACCCATGGACGGAACCGAGGGCGAGAGCGATACAGGGCTGGACGGTGTGAGCTGTGTGGTCTACGGCACCCTGGCGCGCAGGCCGCCCATCAGCGATGCCGCGTCTCCCAGGTCTCCGGTGAGGTAGTAC
>Ga0209261_10000394_pt1 | contig 11741 bp, 5 predicted proteins | sample DOMMetBare1Fresh_FD_187470 | JGI IMG/M metagenome (GOLD analysis project Ga0209261, IMG submission 187470) | Wetland sediment microbial communities from St. Louis River estuary, USA, under dissolved organic matter induced mercury methylation -... | ecosystem: Environmental > Aquatic > Freshwater...
ACGAAAAGTATTTATAGATAAACATGAATACGATGATTATATAACAATCGAATTGCTCCGTAAAGAATTACTAAATAACAAAACGATTCTACAAGTAGAAGATTATGGAGCTGGTTCAAGAGCAGGATTAACAAAACAACGTACTGTTGAACAAATTGCTAAAAGTTCATTAAAGAAACCAAAGTATGCAAAGTTGTTGTACAGATTGGTAAAATATTTACAACCCAATCAAATTCTTGAATTAGGAACATCATTAGGTGTTACTACCTGTTACCTGGCAACTGCAAAAAAAGGGGCTGAGGTAATTACAATGGAAGGCTCAACTGAAATCGCATTCATAGCTGAAAAGAATTTTCAACAATTACAATTAACAAATATAAAATTAGTGAAAGGGAATTTTGATGAAACATTGAAACCGGCTGTTAGCCAACTTTCAACAATCAACTTTGCTTTCATTGATGGCAATCACCGTAAAGCGCCAACATTAGATTACTTTCATCAGCTGTTAACAAAGGCTAAATCAGAATCTCTTTTTATTTTTGATGATATTCACTGGAGCAAGGAAATGGAAGAAGCCTGGGAAGAAATAAAACAATATCCTTCAGTTACATTAACCATTGACCTGTTTTTTATAGGATTGGTTTTTTTCAGAAAAGAGCAATTCTGAATTTCAAAACTGCCTTCTTTTCGTTTTTCGATGTTGGAATTGTTGGTCCGGCTGATCAATCTGTTTTTAGGCAAAATTATTACGGTGGTGTAGGATTGGGGCTTCGTATCAGAAACGAAAACCTGATTTTTAAAACCATTCAGATCCGTTTGGCCTATTATCCAAATCATCCAAGCGATGTGAGTTCAATGGGATTTATTCTCGAAGAAGTATCAAAAACCAGGTTTTATTCGTTCCAGCCCCGCGGGCCCGAACCCTTAAGATTTGAGTAATTCAGGAAAATTAGATGACAGACTGTGTTAATTAAATAAATTCAGAATTTCTTCCTCGGAAATGACATTTAAAGGATTGTTGGAACTAATGAATTTCTCGGCCAGTTCTAACTTTTTTGATTTCAGGAATTGAATCTTTTCTTCAATTGAATTTTCGGAAATAAAGCGGTACACAAACACTTTTTTTTCCTGACCAATCCGGTGAGCGCGGCTAAGGGCCTGGTTTTCGGCCGCCGGATTCCACCATGGGTCAATAATGAACACATAATCAGCCGAAGTCAGGTTCAGACCAACACCTCCGGCTTTAAGTGAAATCAGGAAAATATGGTTGTCCGGATCCTCCTGAAATTGCCTGATTACTTCTTGTCGGTTCAGCGTTTTTCCGGTCAGTTTGGAGTATTTCCATTTTTTCGCTTCAATTTTTGTTTGAAGTAATTCAAGGTGTCTGACAAACGAGGAGAAGATCAAAACTTTATGACCCTCAGCCACGAGGTTTTTTAAACTTTGGTAAATTTCATTGAATTTACCCGATTCATGGCTAAATTCCGGATCAATCATTTTCGGATGGTTGGCCAATTGCCGTAATCTGGTCAGACCCTGTAGGATAATTAAGGCTGAATTATTTATTTTTCGGGTATCAATCAGCTCCAGAATAGCATTCCTGATGGCCGATTTTTCAGTATCATAAATTTCCCTTTGCTCATCCGTCATTTCACAGTAAATAATCTGCTCAGTTAATGCAGGCAAATCACTGGCTACTTCCTCTTTGGTGCGACGAAGAATAAAAGGACAAATTAACTTCTGAAGTTTTTCCTTTTGATCCTCATCGTTCTTTTTCTCAATGGGGGTAATAAATTCGCGTCTGAAAAAAGGCAAACTTCCCAGTAAACCCTTATTTAAAAAATTTAACTGGGACCAAAGTTCAGACAATGAATTTTCAATTGGGGTGCCGGTTAAGACCAATTTGTGTTTTGACTTTATTTCCAGAATGCTTCTATATGTTTTTGAGGTAGAATTTTTAATGTATTGACTTTCATCCAGAATCAGGTAGTAAAATTCGAAGGAACTGAGCATCTCAAGGTCATTCCGCATAGTCCCATAGCTGGTTAAAATTACATCCGACTGGTTAAATGCCCGCGAAAGCCCCGGCAATTTTTCGCGTTGACTTCCAATGTGCCTGTAAACCTTTAAGGTTGGTGCAAATTTCTCGAATTCGTTGGCCCAGTTATGCACAAGTGAAGTTGGCATCACAATTAAAGTAGCCGGCTGAAATTCTTTTACAGAAACAGGTTGAATCTGATCGAAAAGAGAAAGCTGACCATTAACCTTCGGTGAAAAATCCGATTGTGAAGTATTTTTTGAATGATGTACCTTTAAAAGTAAAGAAATCGTTTGGATGGTTTTCCCGAGTCCCATGTCATCAGCAAGGCATGCCCCAAATTTGTTGGTAAACAGATGATGCATCCACCAAAATCCTTCTTTCTGGTAATTGCGCAGTACGGCATTTAATTTTTCAGGAATTTCAATCTGCTGGTATGGAATGCTGTTAATCTGCTTTTGTATTTCAATCGCGTTTTCCAAGACCAGTTCCAGATTTTCCTGAAGGAGCATGTAATGATGTTTCCTTATTTTAATGATGTTTCCTTCCACCTGCGAAAGCGGAAAAAAATCTTTATAGGCGGCAAACCAGGCTTCAGGTAAAATGGCGATTTCTCCTGAGGGAAGTTGAAATTCCCTCAGTCCCGATAAAATGTGCCTGCGCAGACGGATAAACGGAATGTGATAATCGCCAAACCGGACGGTGGCCATTATGTCGAACCAATCCTCCTGACTTTTCACCTGAATGTCGAGTTCTTTTCTGCCCAGATAAAACTTTTTATTGAGCCTGTTTTGTAATACCTGGAAGTCTTCAGTATCAAGCGCTTCTTTGTGATTCGCCAGCCAGTGTATCGGACGATAGAAGTTGTCTTCATCGGTCTGAAGCTTGTTCTCAACAGGATTCCAAAATCCGTTTTTATAGCGCAGTCCAAGGTCTTTTAAAAAGCTTAATTGCTTTTCTTCCCAAGATCGATCGCGTGAAAATTTTTTGAAATGGTACTGCCCGTTAATTTTTTCGAGATTGACGGCTATTGTCGCCGGCGATTCAGCCAGATAGAGTGTATTATCGTACCTGAATTTGATGGAAAGTACAGGTCGCAAACTTAAATCCTGTTCGAGTGAAATAATTGCCTTCCTCTGCGGATAGCTCAAACTGATTTCAAATCCTTTAGCCTCCACTTCCGATTCTTTAATGGTATTCAGGATGAAAGTTCCGTAATATTTGTCTTCAACCGATGGTGGAATAGAAACAACATCTTTGGTCAGAAAGGGGGTAATTCTTTTTCCTGAAAGACGTTCAAAGACATAAAGTCTGTTCTGAAGAACGAAACAGCAGGGGATGGTACAAATCATCCGTATGGTTTTCCGGAGCAATTCTACTTTTTTGCCTTCATGGCTGATATTAAGTTTATATTTTGTTTCGGTTTCATCGCGGTTAAAATAGAAGATACTTTCCGAAAAGCACCGGTTAATCCTGATTTCATCCTCGTCGTAAAGATTGGCGTATTTGGCTTGTTTATGAAATAGACGAGTCTGACCTTTCATCAAAAGCAGAATGCAGCGATAAATGTATTTTTCAATGTATGGACTGATCATTTTCTGGAAAAGATCGGTATCCATTTGTTGGAAAAAATTGATTTGATCAGCTTTTTTTGAAAATTTTTTTACCAGCATTTCGTCGCTGTAATTCTCAATCAGTTTCAGCAATTCCAGTTCTTTATCGTTCAGGCTAACTTCTCCCGATTTATAATCGCGAATCTTGACTGTTTTTTGAACGGTATAATAATTCCTGTCCTTCTGAATTAAAAGGGGAACTAAAACACAGCCAACGGCACGGTGTTCGGTAATTGCAATTATAAATTCCTGAGCCACTTATTATATCAAATATTCAAGGTGAAACTTTCTGAATTACTTATTGGTACTGCTTTTTGTTGGTAAACAAAACTTCAAAGATAAGACTTTCCAAAATCAATCACCCTAAAATTTTGCTTGCAACAAGGATTATTTTTAATACGGTGAGCAGCAACAGTTCTTAACAGTTAATTAAGATTCCCGATAAATAAACTTAACCTGTCAAAAAAGAAAAGCATAATAGGTGTATATTCTTGACACATTACTATTTTTGGCGTTCGTTTCAAAAAATCTAATTTAAAACTAGTATAATGAACCAGATTGTAGAGAAGGTTCTTTTTTCTGAAAAAGTAGCCAAGTTTGTTGTTGATGCTCCGCGAATAGCCCGTTCGCGTAAGCCTGGTCATTTTGTGATCATTCGTGTGGATGAAAAAGGCGAACGTATTCCTTTAACCATTGCCGGTGCCGATCCGGTAAAAGGAACCATTGACTTGGTGGTTCAGAAAATGGGAGTCAGTTCTACAAAGCTTTTTAACCTGAACGAAGGCGAATCCATTTTAGATATGGTAGGTCCATTGGGAAAAGCTACTCATATTCATCAGGCCGGAACGATACTGGCTTGTGGTGGAGGTGTGGGTGTCGCCCCGATGTTGCCCATTGTCGAAGCGTTTAAAAAAGCCGGAAACCGGGTGATCTCGATTTTGGCAGCCCGAAATAAAGAACTGATTATTCTGGAAGATGAAATCCGGAAATGGTCGGATGAAGTGATCATCATGACCGACGATGGATCATACGGAACCAAAGGATTGGTAACAACCGGTGCTGAAATGGTTATTCAGCGCGAAAAAATTAACGAATGTATCGCCATCGGTCCGGCTGTGATGATGAAATTTACTTCGCTTCTGACCAAAAAATACGAAATTCCGACTCAGGCCAGTTTAAATGCCATTATGGTTGACGGCACCGGAATGTGCGGCGCCTGCCGGGTAAGCGTGGGTGGGCATACTTTATTTACCTGTATCGACGGACCTGAATTTGATGCCCATCAGATTGATTTTGATGAGCTCATTGTTCGTCTTGGTGGATATTCTGCCGAAGAGAAACTTGCCAATGAACGGTTTTTGTTATCCAATTAATTCTACTGAAATGTCAACAAACAAAGAATATCTTCAGAATGAACGCAACCAGGAATGGCGTGCAGAACTGAGAAAAAAAATAGCCAATAAAGACCGGACTGCCAAAACTCGTGTCAAAATGCCTGAGATGGATCCTGAAATTCGCATCAAATACCAGGACAGGGAAGTAAACACAGGATTGACCGAAGCAATGGCCCAGTCCGAAGCTGCAAGATGTCTGGATTGTGTGAATCCGACCTGTATCGAAGGTTGTCCGGTAAGCATCAATATCCCGAAATTTGTCAAATACATTGAGCTTGGAAGTTTTCTGGAAGCAGCAAAAACCCTGAAAGAAACCTCAGCCCTTCCGGCAGTTTGCGGTCGTGTTTGTCCACAGGAAAAGCAATGTGAAGCAACATGTTTTTACACAGTTAAATTGCAGAAAGAACCGGTTGCGATTGGTCATTTGGAGCGTTTTGCTGCCGACTATGAACGCGAAAGCGGATTTATGTCGGTTCCTGAAGTTGCTCCTTCTAACGGGATAAAAGTGGCAGCCATTGGATCAGGTCCGGCTTCGCTTTCGTTTGCAGGTGATATGATCAAACTGGGCTATGATGTTACTGTTTTTGAAGCCTTGCACGAAATTGGCGGTGTATTAAAATATGGTATTCCTGAATTCCGTCTTCCGAATAAAATTGTGGATGTGGAACTCGAGAATCTACAGAAAATGGGTGTGAAGTTTGTCCGTAACTTCATTGTTGGCAAAACCGCCAGTTTTGAAGATTTGAAAGCCGAAGGTTTTGAAGCCTTTTTTGTAGCCAGTGGTGCCGGACTTCCTCGTTTTATGAATATTCCCGGTGAAAACTACAATGGAATTTTATCGTCAAACGAATACCTGACACGTGTTAACCTGATGAATGCAGCCAGCGACGAGTTTGATACGCCTGTTCTCAAAGGGAAAAACGTGGCTGTTATCGGTGGTGGAAACACCGCTATGGATTCTGTTCGTACAGCAAAAAGGCTGGGAGCAGAGCGGGCGATCATTGTATATCGTCGTTCTCGTGTTGAAATGCCTGCCCGTGTCGAAGAAGTGCATCATGCTGAAGAGGAAGGCATTGAATTTATCAATCTGGCCAATCCGATTGAATATTTTGCCGACGAAAAAGGTAAAGTGAACCGGATGCGTGTTCAGCGCATGGGACTGGGAGAACCCGATGCTTCAGGCCGTCGCCGACCGATTGTTCTGGAAGGTTCTGAATTTGATATTCCGGTCGATTTAGTTGTTGTTGCTGTAGGCGTTTCACCCAATCCGCTGATTCCTTCCGAAGTTAAAGAGTTGAAAGTGAGCAAATGGGGAACCATCGAAGTGAACGAAGAAACCATGCAAAGTTCAATTCCTGAAATGTTTGCAGGTGGCGATATTGTTCGTGGTGGTGCAACAGTTATCCTGGCCATGGGCGACGGAAGAAAAGCTGCAGCCAAAATGGATGAATACCTTCAGGAAAAACATAAATAAATTGACCATTTATTCATTGACCATTTACTATTTTTGGTTGAATGGTTTAATGGTTAATCGTAAATTGTAATTTTTCAAATTGTAAATCTTTTCTTATGGCAAATATATCAACCCGGTTTTTCGGACTTCAACTAAATAGCCCCGTAATTGCAGCCAGCAGCAGCATGACCGGTCATATCGAACAAATTTTAAAACTGGCCGAAGCAGGAGCAGGAGCCATTGTACTGAAATCAATCTTTGAAGAAGAAATCTATCACGAACTGGAAGAAGAACTTAGCCTCCGAAGTGATATGCATTCTGATCCGGAATATCTCGACTATTTCGATTATGTGATTAAGGATGAAAATATTAAAAAATACCTGAAACTTATTGCTTCGGTAAAAGCCAGAACGACTGTACCAATTGTGGCCAGTGTAAATTGCGTGAGCTCGGGCGACTGGGTGTTATTCGCACGTAAAATTGAGGAAGCAGGCGCCGATGCTCTTGAATTAAACATGTTTATTACTCCTTCTGACGTAAACAGAACTTCAGAAAACAACGAACAATTTTATTTCGAGACGATTGATCATGTTTTAAAAGTGGTGAAAATTCCTGTATCGATAAAAATCAGTCATTATTTTTCCAATCTTTCCGGAATAGTCAAAAAACTGGCCAGTACCAATATTGCCGGAATTACCATTTTTAATCGTTTTTACACGCCTGATGTTGATATTCATGAAGAATCAGTTACAGTTTCAGATGTTTTGAGCACTTCAGGTGATTATTTGCTTCCGCTGAAATGGACAGGTATTTTATCCGGACAGATTAAAACAGATATGGCTGCCACTTCTGGAATACACTCAGCAGAAACAGCCTTGAAATTCTTATTATCTGGTGCTTCGGCAGTACAGGTTGCATCGGTCATTTATAAAGAAGGACCATCGGCCATTACTAAAATGAACCAGGGAATTTCTGATTGGATGGATCAAAAAGGATATCAGCAGATTACCGATTTTCAGGGTTCATTAAGCTTGGCAGCAACCTCGGCTCAGGCCTGGGAGAGGACTCAGTTCATGAAATATTTTGGAGAAAAAGCCTATTAGTGACATGCCAACCTTGTTTCGGCATCCCTCCATAGAGATGAAACAGTTCCTTTAACAAGTTAAGTGGATCATATCACGACAAAATAAATAAATAAAAATGCCAGTACCTATCCATTTGGGAAGTACTGGCATTTGTTTTACTTTTGGCTCTGGTTTTAGATCATCTGAACTATGAAAATATTCGTGTTAATTTGCCTGTTCGCTTTTATCATTTCTAATCCCCATTCAGGTTTTGCCCAGAACCAGGTTGAGATTTCAGGTGTGAAGTATGTTTTGCACACGGTAAAAAAAAGTGAAACTGTTTTTAGCATTTGCCAGAAATATAAAGTTTCACAAAAAGAAATCCTTCAGGCCAATCCCGGAATGGCTGCTATTTTACAAGCTGGGTCAACAGTAAAAATACCTGTAAAAAATCCTGAAGTACAGGAGCCAGTTAAAGTTGAAGTGGCAAAGTCAGCGCAGGTTGATACCGAATTGTATTACCATAAAGTAGGTAAAAAACAGACCATTTTTTCAATAGCCAAACAATACGGTTTAACTGCCAATGAACTCATCAAAAATAATCCGGAACTTACGAATGGGCTGGTGGTTGGCCAGGTTTTAAAAATTCCGGTAAAAGCAGTGGCTCCGGCACCATCGGAACCTGCTTCGGCACAACAATCAATGACCAAATACAAAGTTGAAAAAGGAGAAACTCTTTTTTCGCTGGCCGCTCGTTTTGGTGTGGAAGTTACTGATTTGAAGAATGCCAATCCTTCGCTGTTTTCAAGAAGTCTGGAGGCCGGAGAGACAATTCTGATTCCTTCTAAACCTGAAGTGGTAAATAAAATTCAGGAAGTTCAAAATAATGCTGTGCCTAAAACGGAAGAGCCTGTAAGTCCGGTTAATTGCAATCCAATTCAGGGAAGAAACCTGCAAAAATACAAAGCCGGACTTCTGTTGCCATTTCATTTACCGGGAAACGATCAGGTGAATCCGGGGAGTTTAGACAAGGCTGTGTTGTTAAGCAAAATCAGAATGAATTTGCCGGCGGCACCTGTTTCAGGTGATACAACTGCCACTGTTGGCCTTACCAATATTGAATCACGCATCATTCCGTTTCTTGAATTTTACGAAGGTGTTTTGATAGCTGTGGATAGCTTGCGAAGTAAAGGTATGAACATTGAACTGGATGTGTTTGATGCAAGCAATTCGGCGATGATAAACGCTTTGCTGCAGTTGGAAGAATTTCGCAATCTGAATCTGATCATTGGTCCGGTTTATCCCGAACTTCAGGAAAATGTAGCTGCTTTTGCTGCCAAAAACCGTATTCCGATGATATCGCCCCTTTCGCCTGTTGGAAGTTTCGAGCAGAATAATTCATGGTATTTCAAAGTTAATCCTACCAAAGAGTTTCAGTTTGAACAAACAGCCAATTATATCGGTAAGGAATTTCTGGATAAAAATTTCATTCTTCTGCATTTAAGCGGAAAATCAAATTCAAGCGAGGCAAAACTGGCTCAAATGAGTATGGAGAGGCTTTCAGGAAGGAACAATAACAGCCTGTTTCACCAGTATGATTTTCAGCAGCAGGGCGTTAATTCTATCAAACCCATTCTTTCTGAAACAGGTGAAAATGTTTTTTTTATTCCTACCGACAATGAAGCCCAGGTGAGTGTTGCTGTTACCAACCTGACCGCTCTAGCCGAAAACTATAACATTGTATTAATGGGAACGCCAACCCTGATTAAATTAAAAAGTATTCAGACTGAGAATTTTCATCGGATCAGGTTGCGTTATTTGTCCCACTATTTTATCGATTATAACAAACCGCTGGTGCGCCGGTTTGTCGGTCAGTATCGCGAGGCATTTTCGGCGGAACCAACTCAGTTCAGCCATCAGGGCTATGATGTGGCCTATTATTTTCTCAGTGCACTCTATCGTTATGGAAAAGATTTTAGAAATTGTCTGCCGGAGTATCCCATGGAAATGACCCAGATGCATTTCAATTTTCAAAAAATTAGTCCATTGGGCGGTTTCATGAATACAAGTTTATTTGTAACAGCATACGAACGTAATTTCGATATCCTGAATTACGGCGTTGTGGAAACTAAGTAAGCTGGTTTCAGATTTTTCAGGTAGCGAAAGTATTCCTGCAGCTAAAGTGAATCTGCCCGATTGATACCAAAATCTGCAAAAAGATTGTAATTTAGTTGCCTCCCAATAAGGCTTGAATGATGATATCAGTGAAGGGCACAGGATTTAAAATGTCACGATCAATTCAGAAAGAATATCGTACTATAAAGCTTTTGCTGACCGCCTTGCTATTCTTATTTCTTTCTTTTAACTCTTCAGGATCCAGTGTTGTAAACAACCTCAATTTCGACTTTTATTCACAGGAGCATGGTCTGTCCAATAATCAGATACATTGTATTTTACAGGATAAGCAAGGCTGGATGTGGTTTGGTACCTCGCAGGGCGTTTGCCGGTTTGATGGCTATAAGTTCACTGTTTTCAAGAACGATCCGGAAGATACAACCAGTTTAAAAGGAAATCTGGTAAGAGCTGTTTTTGAAGATAGCAAAGGTCAGTTGTGGATTGGTACTGAGAATGGAGGCCTGAACAAATTTAACCGGGATAAAGAGAATTTCCAGCATTTCTTTTATCATGAAAAAAATGCAGTTCTTCGTGACGCCTCGGTTACATCCATACACGAGGACGCTTCCGGAATTTTGTGGGTGGGCACTGAAACCAGTTTATACCGTATTGAAAATGAAAGTAAACTGGTGGAAATTAAACCGGTGAACCAATCTTCATTTGCCGGTTATTACCGTATTCTGAAATCAGATAAAGCCGGAAGAATTTGGTTGGGAACCAATAATGGTCTGTTTGTATATGATTCGCGAAAGAATCAGGTGCAAAAAATTTTACTGCCGCAAAATTTACCGGGTAATGAAGAAATCTGGGAAATCGTGATGGACGACGATGGTATGGTTTGGGTCGGAACTTATGCTGCCGGCATGTTTACAGTTAATCCGAATACCCTTGAAGCCCGACATCTTAATCTTGATTCGGAAAATGAAAGGAGCAATACTGTTCGGGCTATTTCGAAAGACAAAAATGGTAATTACTGGATTGGAACACGTGGAGGTTTATATGTTTACGACATAATAAAAGGAGTAATAGCTTTTTATTATCACGACGAGCGGGAACCGAAAAGTCTGGTTAATAATTCCATCCAATGCATTTTTCATGATCAGAAAGGTGATGTTTGGATTGGAACAAGAAATGGAATTAACTTTCTGATTGAGGAAAGGCAGAATATTCAGGGTTATAAATCGATGCCCAATGATAACCGCTACTTAAACAGCAGTGAAATATATACTTTCTGGATTGATCCGAAAGGTGATGTTTGGGTGGGAACTGAAAGTGGCGGAATTAATATTCTGAACCGAAAAACAGGCCGGTTCAGTTACCTTGTGCCTCAAAAAGGCAATCCAAATTCTTTGTCAAGGAATTGCATTAAAGCGTTGCTGAATGTTGGAAATGATAATCTTTGGATTGGTACTTTTTTGGGTGGATTGGACATTCTTAACCTGAAAACCGGCGCTTTTAAACATTTCAGGCACGATCCGAATGATCCGGGCAGTTTGTCGGATAACCGCGTTTGGGCTTTGCTGAAAGATAATAATAATGACATCTGGATTGGTACCAGCAGGGGACTGGACAAGTATGATCCGGCCAGCGAAAAATTTATTCATTATTCCAATCTGGTTGATGGCCAGCAGGTAAACTGGCTCGTTGAAGATATTGATCACTGTTTATGGATTGGCGCCGACCAGCTTTATATTTATAATCCGAAAAACCAGAATATCATTCGTGTTGATGAGTCAACCCGGTTTATGTTGCAGGATTCGAAAAACCGTTTTTGGCTGGCAACACTGAATCGTGGATTGGCCTTGTATTCAAAAGAGAAAGGAATAATAAGGTTTTATACCGAAAAAAACGGACTGGCTAATAACCAAACGCTGGCCATATTGGAAGATAACGAACATTTTTTATGGATTAGCACCACCAACGGACTTTCCAAATTTGATCCGGAGGCCGAACGGTTTCATAATTATTCCATGAAGAATGGATTTCAAAATAATCAGTTTACCT
>Ga0209261_10000395_pt1 | contig 11740 bp, 8 predicted proteins | sample DOMMetBare1Fresh_FD_187470 | JGI IMG/M metagenome (GOLD analysis project Ga0209261, IMG submission 187470) | Wetland sediment microbial communities from St. Louis River estuary, USA, under dissolved organic matter induced mercury methylation -... | ecosystem: Environmental > Aquatic > Freshwater...
GGGTCATCGGGGGTCGTCCACCGGCCGTGTGTCCCCCCAGCGCGGGGATGGGGAGCGGGGGGCGGTCTGCTAGGCTCACCCTCGATCGGCGGGGACCCCTTGCAGCGCCCAGAGCCTTCAGAGACGGGGCCAGCGGCCCTCTGCGACGCGTGCGGGGCGCGACACCCCGCCGAGGGAGCCTGCCCGGCGGCGGGGCGGACGCTGCTGCTCGGCTCGGAGCCCGCGCCGGCCCGCGCCGGCGAGGCGGACCCGCTCATCGGCACGCGCGCGGGCAGCTTCGAGATCGTGCGGCTGCTCGGCCGGGGCGGGATGGGGACCGTCTACCTCGGCGAGCACCCCGTCATCGGCAGCCGCGTCGCGGTGAAGTTCCTCCACGAGGCGATGGCGCGCGAGCCGGCCACCGTCGAGCGCTTCTACGACGAGGCGCGCGCGGTGAACCTCATCGGGCACGAGAACATCGTCGGCATCTACGACCTCTCGCTCCTCCCGCCCGACCGCTACTTCTTCGTGATGGAGTACCTCGAGGGCGCGACCCTCGGGGATCTGCTGCGCGCCGGGCCGGTCCCGCCCGCGCTGGGCGTGGACGTGCTCCTCCAGCTCTGCGACGCGCTCCAGTGCGCCCACGAGCACGGCGTGGTCCACCGCGACCTGAAGCCCGACAACGTCTTCCTCGTGCGGCGCCACGGGCGCGACAACTTCGTGAAGCTGGTGGACTTCGGCGTGGCGAAGCTGCGCGGCGCGCGGCCCGCCGGACGCACCACCGAGGCCGGGCTCATCGTCGGGACGCCCGAGTACATGGCGCCCGAGCAGTGCCAGGACGGCGCGGTGGACGCCCGCACCGACGTCTACGCGCTCGGGGTCATGGCGTTCGAGCTCGCCACCGGCCGGCTCCCGTTCGTCCACCGTTCCGTGACGCAGCTCCTCCTCGCGCAGATCGGCGAGGCGCCGCCGCGCCCGTCGGACCTCGCCCCGGTCGATCCCGCCCTGGAGCGCACGATCCTGAAGGCGCTCGCGAAGGACCCGGCGGAGCGCTTCCAGGACATGGCCGCGCTCGGCGCGGCGCTGAGGGAAGCGAGCGAGCCCACGGCGACGTCGAGCGCGCCGGCCCCGTCCGCTCCCCCGGAGCCGGCGGCGACCGCGGCCACGCCGGCGCCGGGCGAGGCCGCCGCCCCCTCCGCCGAGTTCCGCGCGGGCAGCGGCCCGGCGATCGCCGCGCCGGTCGTCGAGATCACGCGCGCCGGCCTGTTCCTGGGCGCGGAGGGCGAGCTGCCGCCGCTGCTCGCGCGCGTCACCGTCGGCCTCGCCCACCCGAGCCTGCGCGCCCGGCTCGACGTGGCCGGCGAGGTCGTCCGCCACCTCTCGCCCGCCGAGGCGAGCGCCTGGCGCATGGCGCCCGGGTTCGCGGTCCAGTTCGTCGACCTCGCCCCCGAGGCGCGCGCCGCGATCGCCGCCATCGCCGGCGAGCAGCGGCGTGGCATCGCGAAGGCGGCGCCTGCGCCGGCGCCGGCCGCCGAGCGGCTTCGCGCCCTCGAGGCGCGCGACGGCCACGACCCCTACCGGCTCCTCGGCCTCGCCCCGGACGCCGAGTTCGGGGACGTCCGCAGGGCGGTCCGAGCGCTGCGCCAGGAGCTCGAGGAGGTGCGCGCGCGCCCCACCGCACCCGACCAGCCCGGGCGGGCCACCGCCCTGCTCGCCCGCGTCGAGGCGGCGCAGGCCGCGCTCGGCGCCCCGGCCTCGCGGCTCCTCCACGACGCACGCGGCGGGAACTTCCGCGGCGTGGCGCGCTGCCTCGCCGCCGGCCTCCCCTCGGAGCTCGTCCAGGCCCGCCGGCGGGATCTCCTCGGCGCGGACCGCGCCCGGGAGGCCGAGGCGCAGCGCCAGCTCGCGCGCGCCCGGGTGGCGCGGAAGCTCGGCAACGCCGAGGCGGCGGTCGCCGCCTACGAGGCCGCGCTCGCGGCCGACCCGCTCGACGTCGAGACGCACGAGGCGCTCGCCACGCTCCGGCGCGCTCGGGCGTGACCCTCGCCCGGGCTCGCGGTGAATCGCCCCGCCGTCCGGCCCGTCCCCGAGGTGAGAGCGCCGCGCCCTCGACGCACACGGCGCATGCTCTACAATCGGTGCGCCGATGCCCGCCCTCCTCTCCGCCGCCCTCGCGCTCGCGCTCGTGCAGGCGGAGGTGCCGAAGGCGCCCGCCCCGCCGGCGGCGACCCCGCCCGCCACGCCGCTCGCGAACCCGGCCCCGCTCGAGCCGCCCGACGAGGCCGAGCCGGCCCCGCCGCGCATCGCCGACCCGGCGCTGCGCACGCGCCACTACCGGATCGAGCGCATCACCTTCGTCGGCCTGAAGCACGCCCGCGAGGCGGAGGTGCGCCGCCACGTGCTGGTCGAGGCGGGGGAGACGCTCGTCCAGGAGCGGGTGCTCCTCTCGCGCCTGCGCCTCCTGCAGCTCGGCTGGTTCTCCCGGGTCGAGGCGCGCGTGGAGCGCGGCAGCGCCCGCGGCCTCGTGGTCCTGGTCTTCGACGTCGCGGAGCGGAACACGATCGTAGTGACCGATCTCATCATCGGCTCGACCGGGCCGCAGCCGTTCTACGGCGGGCTCGGGCTCTCGCAGCAGAACTTCCTCGGCCGCGGCTTCGGCCTGTCCGGCGCGTTCGTGTACGGCGGGGCCCCGGCCGGCCGGGCCGACGACCCGGACCGGCTCGCGGCGCGGGCGAGCTTCTTCGCCCCCGACGTGCGCATGCCGGGCGGCTCGCGCCTCGTGCTCGGGGCCAGCGCGCTGTTCCTGCACGGCGAGGAGTTCACGTGTAGTGACCCGGACTGCGACGCGTACCGGGACGATTACGGCGCCGCGCCGCGCCTCCGCTACGAGCGCGCCGGCGGCGAGCTGAGCATCGGCGTCCGGCCCGGCCCGTTCGAGCGGCTCGTCGCCACCTACCGCGCCGAGCACCTCTGGTCGCGGGCGATCGGCGAGCCGGGCGCCGGCCGCGACCTCCCCCACATCCTCGCGGGCGACTCGTTCCTCTCGGCGCTCGTCGGCACCTACGAGATCGACACCCGCGACGACTTCTTCCTGCCGAGCGAGGGCTTCCGCGGCGTCGGCCAGATCACCTTCGCCTCGCACGCGATCGGCGGAGACTACGAGTACAGCCGCTACCTCGTCCAGGTCGAGACGGCCTTCGCCGTGGCGCGCCTCCCCCTGCGGCTCCAGGCGGCGCTCGGCGCCGCGCAGGGAGAGGCGCCGTTCTTCGAGCGGTTCTACCCCGCGGACTTCTCCTACTTCGCCATCGGCCCCGCCCTCGGCCGCGCCCTCGAGCTCAACTTCTCGACCGACTCGCGCTACGACGCCTTCGTGGCCATGGGCGGCGCGGAGTACGCGGCGTCGCTCTGGTCGCGCGGCGGCTTCTTCCGGCGCGGCTACCTGGCCCTCGGCCTGCGCGGCGTGTGGTCCACCGCGCGCCTGGGAGGATCGCGCTCCTCCTACTCGGCGACGCCCGCCTCCGCCGACGTCGCGCTCCGCCTCGACACGCCGGTCGGCGTGTTCAACCTGTCGCTCGGCTACGCGCTGGACAACTTCTGGTGACCTCCGCCGGCCCGTCCGCCGCGCGCCCGCGCGCCCCGCTCGTCCCGGCCGCCCGCTCCCGCCGGGCGGCGGCGGCCCTCGCCGCCGCGCTCTCGCTCGCGATCCGCCCCGCCGCCGCGGCCGAGCCGGCCGAGCTGCCGGCCCGCGTCGCCGCGCGCGAGGCGCGGCTCCAGGTCACGGTCGACCTCTCCGCCGCCTTCGGCACGGACCTCGAGCGCGAGCTCGGCAACGGCCTCGAGAACGTGGTGTCGATCTGGGTCGCGGTGCTGCCCGAGGGGCGGCGCGAGCCGATCCTCCTCTACGGGCGGGTGGTCGAGGTCCTGTACGACGTCTGGGAGGAGAACTACCTCGTGAAGGTGAAGGACTCGCGCGACCCGCGCGGCGTCCAGTTCGTGCTGCCCGACTTCGCCGCGCTGCGCCGGTTCCTCGCGCAGGAGCGGGGCCTCGACCTCGGCCCGGTGAGCGCGCTCCCGCGGACCGGGCGGTTCGTGGTGGAGGCGCGCGTCGAGCTCAACCCGGTGTCGCGCGAGCAGCTGCAGCGCACCCGCGAGTACATCGCCAACCCGGCGGGCGGCAGCCGCTCCTCCGGCGGCTCGCGCAGCGTCTTCGGCGCGGTGGCGAGCTTCCTCCTGCGCGAGCCCGAGCCCGGAACCGACGTGACCCTGCTGCGCTCGCGGCCCTGGACGCTCGCCGAGGGCGAGGTCGCCCCGCGATGAGCCCACCCCCGGCCCCGCGCCCGGGGCGTCTGAAGAGGCTCGCCGGTGCGTTCCGCACGTCCCGGTTCGAGACGCGCATCGCCCTCGCGCTCGTCCTCGCCGCGTCGGTGCCGCTCGTGGGGGGGCTCATGCTCGCCGACCGGCTCACCATCGAGAACCTCGCCGTCTGGCTCTCCCCGCGCGTCGTCGAGCAGCTCGAGGACGTGCCGTCGCTCTACGGCGATCTCTTCCAGGCGCGCAAGCAGCTCTACTCCGAGCAGGCGCGGGCCCTCGCGCGCGGGCTGCCGAGGAGCCCCGCCGCGGGGCGGGCCTACCTCGCGGCGGCCGTCGAGCGCACCCCCCGCCTCCGCCGCGTCGCCTGGTTCGGCCCCGACGACGCGCTCGTCGCCGAGCACGAGGCGCGGGCGCCGTTCGAGGAGGGCGAGTGGCGCGAGGCCCCCGCGCGCGTGGCGCTGCCGGAGGGGGGCCGGCTCGAGTGCGTGTTCGCCATCGAGGCGCGCTACTTCGCCGAGCTCGCCGACGCGCGGAGCGTGGCCGAGACGGCCCGCGACGTGGACCGGCTTCGCGGCGGGATCCGGCGCGGGTACGTGCTCGCCTTCGGCGCGTTCCTGCTCGTCTGGGCGACGGCGGCCGCGGTGGCGGGCGTGCTCCTCGCCCGTGGTGCGACGAGGCGCATCGGCGCGCTCATGGGGGCGCTGCCGCGGCTCGCCGCCGGCGACTTCACGGTGCGCGTCGACCCGGGACGGAGCCAGGACGAGGTCGCCGGGCTCGTCCGCAAGTTCAACGAGATGGTGGGCGAGGTGAAGGAGGGGCGAGACCGCATCGTCTACCTCGAGAAGATCTCGGGCTGGCAGGACGTCGCCCGCCGCCTCGCCCACGAGATCAAGAACCCGCTCACGCCCATCCAGCTCGCATTCCAGCAGCTCCAGGCGCGCTGGAAGGGGGTCCCGGCGGAGCGGCGCGACCCCGACTTCGACCGCCTCCTCGCCGACGCCGGGGACATCGTCCGCGACGAGATCGCCACCCTGCAACGGCTCGTGGAGGAGTTCTCGGGGTTCGCGAAGCTCCCCGAGGTGCGCTCCGCCCCCGCCGAGCTCGGCGAGTTCGTCGACGACTTCGTCCGCACGAGCCCGCAGCTCGCCGAGGCGGCGGACGTCGAGGTGGTGAAGGCGAGCGCAGAGGTCCCGGTCGCGCTCGACCGTGCCCTCATGCGGCGCGTCCTCGCGAACCTCTGCCAGAACGCGATGGAGGCGGCGCGCCCCGCCCGCGCCGCGGTGCACCTCGGCGTGGCGCGCACCCGCGACCGGGCGGTGCTCACCGTGGCCGACGAGGGTCCCGGCATCGACCGCGACCTGTGGGGCCGCATCTTCGACCCCTACTTCACGCGCGGGAAGGTGGGCGGGACCGGCCTCGGCCTCGCGATCGTGAAGAAGATCGTGCTGCAGCACGGCGGGGAGATCCACGTCGGCGACCGCCCCGGCGGCGGCGCCTCGTTCACGATCGCGCTCCCGCTCGCCGCGGCGCTGGAGGTGGCTGCCGCGGCGGAGGCGTGAGGGGGCGGCCGCGCGGGGCCGGGGTCGGGGTCGGGGTCGGGGGCGGGGGCGAGGGCGCAAAGGTACCGCTCCGGTTCACGCCAGGTCCGCGCCCCCCGGTGCTACCATCTCCCCATGCCCTACGACCTGAACGGCCGGATCGCGCTCGTCACCGGCGCGACCGCCGGCTTCGGCCTCGCGACCGCCGAGGCCTTCCTCGCCTCCGGCGCCCGCGTCGTCGCGACCGGGCGGCGCGCCGATCGGCTCGCCGAGCTCACCCGGCGCCACGGCGACCGCGTCCTCCCCTTGCAGCTCGACGTGCGCGACCGCGCGGCGGTCGAGTCGTCGCTCGTGGCCCTGCCGCCCGCCTTCGCCGCCGTCGACGTCCTCGTGAACAACGCCGGCCTCGCGCTCGGCCTCGAGCCCGCCCAGCGGGCCTCGCTCGACGAGTGGGAGACGATGATCGCCACCAACTGCTCCGGGCTCGTGACGGTCACGCGCACGGTCCTGCCCGGCATGGTCGACCGGAACCGCGGGCACGTCGTGAACATCGGCTCGGTCGCCGGCTCGTACCCCTACCCGGGCGGCAACGTGTACGGCGCCACCAAGGCGTTCGTGCGGCAGTTCTCCCTGAACCTGCGCTCGGACCTGCTCGGCACCGCCGTGCGGGTGACCTCCGTCGAGCCGGGCATGGCCGAGACCGAGTTCTCGCTGGTGCGGTTCGGGGGCGACGCGGCCCGGGCCTCCAAGGTCTACGAGGGCGTGACGCCGCTCGGCGGGGCGGACGTCGCCGACGCGATCCTCTGGGCGGTCACCCGCCCGCACCACGTCAACGTGAACGCGGTCGAGCTGATGCCGGTGCAGCAGGCGTTCGGCGCGTTCGCGGTGAGCCGGCGCGGCTAGTCCATTCCCGCCGCCGCGCCCCCGGCCGCCGGCCAGCCCATGTCGTCGGCGAGGGGCTGCAGGTCGCGGCGCAGCTTCTCGAGGGCGCGGATCTCGAGCTGGCGGGCGCGCTCTCGCGAGAACCCGAAGTGCTGGCCCAGATCTCGGAGCGTCTCCTTGCCGTCCTTCATGATGCGCGCCTCGATGATGTGGCGCTCGCGCGGATCGAGCCTCGACATGGCGTCGGCGACGCGGCCGTTCAGCAGCGCCTCCTCCTCGTGCCGGCCGAGCTCGACGTCCTGGCCCTCGCCGTCGGAGGGCGTGAACTCGAGGTGAGTGCTCGTGCCGTCGGCGACCGGCGCGTCGAGGGAGAGGTCGCGCCCCTCCATCCGCTGCTGCATCTCGATCACGTCGCTCGGCCGCACCCGGAGCTTCTTCGCGACGAGGTTCACGTCGATGCCCTCGCCCTCCAGGTTGGCGCCCGGGGTGGCCCGCTCGATCTCGTGGCGGGTGCGGGCGAGCGAGAAGAAGAGCTTGCGCTGGGCCTGGGTGGTCCCGATCTTCACGAGGGACCAGGACTTCAGGATGTGGTTCTGGATGTAGGCGCGGATCCACCAGACCGCGTACGAGATGAGCCGGATCTCCTTGTCGGGGTCGAACTTCTGCACGGCCTTCATGAGGCCGATGTTCCCCTCCTGGATGAGGTCGGCCATCCGCAGCCCGTAAGACCGGTACTCGAACGCCACCTTCACGACGAAGCGCAGGTTCGCCTCCACGAGCTTGTGGGCCGCGCGCTTGTTTCCTCCGTCGCGGAACTCCCGGGCGAGCCGGCGCTCCTCGTCCACCGTCAGGAGCGAGACCCGATTGATCTCGCGGAGGTACTGGTCGAGGGTGCTGCTGGCCGTCGTGGTGCGCTGGTTCATCGTCGCTCCTGACTGGTGGCTGGTCGGGCCTCGCGGCCGCGCCCCGCATCGAGCAACCGGCGTGCCCAGCGGAGGTGACGCCCGCGCGGCAAGGGGATCGGGAGATGCCGAAGGGCTGGAGAGGGCGCAGACTGTAAGATCGAGGCAGGGGGATCCGGTAAGGGCGACAGGATCGTTCGTGGGGCGGCGTGCCCTCCGGACGGGCGTCCCGGCGCCCTCCTGCTTATCACTTTCCGTGATCGCGACCCCCCGTGCGGGCCCTCCCGCGCCGGGCCTGCGGCCGCTAGAACGCCGGCTCGCGCCCGCGGGGAGCGGGCGCTCGACCTGCCGGAGATCACCATGGCCCCCGCCCGCGCCCTCGCCCTCGCCTTTCTCGCCCTGCCCGCCGCCGCCCTCGCCCAGGCCGCTCCCTCCGGAAAGGCGGGTGCGACCGAGGTGACCTGGTACGGGCACGCCGCGTTCGTGATCCGGACGCCGGGCGGCACCGTGCTCGCGGTGGACCCCTGGCTCTCGAACCCGAAGACGCCCGACCCGGACGCCGTGCAGAAGCTCGAGAAGGTGGACTACGTCCTCGTCACGCACGGTCACTTCGACCACGTGGGCGACGCGGTCGCGCTGGCGAAGCGGACCGGTGCGAAGCTCGTGGCCAGCTTCGACCTCGGGCAGGCCCTCATCGCGGCGGGGTACCCGAAGGAACAGGCCGGCTTCGACACGCTCGGGAACGTCGGCGGCCGCATCGCGGCGGGCGACGCCACCGTGATCCTGGTCCCGGCGATCCACTCGTCGGGGTTCGCCGACGAGAAGGGGACGACCCATCCCGGCGGGAGCCCGATGGGCTTCGTGATCCAGGTGAAGGGCGGGCCGACCCTGTACCACACGGGCGACACCGACGTGACCCTGGACATGAAGCAGATCCCGGAGCGCTACGGGAAGGTCGACGTCATGTTCGCCTGCATCGGCGGGCACTTCACGATGGACCCGAAGGGCGCGGCCCTCGCCTCGTCGTACGTGAAGCCGGGCGTCGTCGTCCCCATGCACTACGGGACGTTCCCGGTCCTGACCGGCACGCCCGACGAGCTGAAGGCCGCGCTGAAGGGCGGCGCCCGCGTGCAGGTGCTCGAGCCCGGGAAGCCGGTGAAGTTCTAGGGCGCCCGCCTCAGGCGGCCGCGGGGAGGAGCGTGCGGACGAGCGACGCGTAGTGGCCGCCGGCGCGCACGAGCGCGTCGTGGCTCCCCTCCTCCACGATCCGGCCGTCCTGAAGCACCACGATCCGGTCGACGCTCACGAGCGTCGAGAGCCGGTGCGCGACGACGAGCGTGGTGCGGCCGGCGGTGACGCGATCGAGCGCCGCTTGCACGGGCGCCTCCCAGTCGGCGTCGAGCGCCGCGATGGGCTCGTCGAGGATCAGGATGGCCGGGCCCTCCAGCAGCGTCCGCGCGATCGAGATGCGCTGGCGCTCGCCCACGGAGAGCCGGCCGCCGCGCTCGCTGCGGCGCTCGCCCACCACGGTGTCGTAGCCCCCGGGCAGGCGCACGATGAAGTCGTGGGCGTTCGCGGCGCGCGCGGCCGCCTCGATCTCCGCGCGCGAGGCGCCCGGCCGGCCGCAGGCGATGTTCGCGAGCACCGACTCGCCGAGGAGGAGCGGGTCCTGGAACACCACCCCCACCTGCCTGCGGAGCGAGACCTGCTTCAGGCGGCGCACGTCGATGCCGTCGACCCGGACCACGCCATCGCACGGATCGCGAAAGCGCTGCACGAGCGAGACGAGGGTCGACTTGCCCGATCCCGACGCCCCGACGACGGCGACCCGCTCCCCGGCGCGGACCCAGAGGTCCACGCCGTCGAGCACCCGCCGCCCGCCCGGAGCCCAGGAGAAGGACACCCGATCCCAGGCCACCTCGCCGCGGAGCGCGCCCACCTCCCTCGCGTCGGATGCGTCGCCGGGGTGATCCTGCGCGTCGAGGACCCCGAGGAGCTCCTCGAGCGAGACGCGCGCGGCGCGGAGCGTGTCGCGCGCACCGAGGAGGCCGACCACGGGCCCGGACAGCCCGCCCGCATAGCCGAGGAACGCGACGAGCGCGCCGACCGACAGCTCGCCGCGCAGGACGAGCCAGCCCCCGACCGCGAGCGCGGCGACGCGCGCCGCCACCCGGACGAGGTGCTGCGCGGCGAACCGCGGGACGAGGGCCGTCATCGGCGCGAAGACGATCACGGCGAGCGCGAGCCGCGCCTCGAGCCGCAGCATGATCGCGACGGCCAGCACGAGGTACGCGGCGCCCGGGATCACGTCGAACGCGATCTCGGAGACCGCGCCCACGAGCCCCTGGACGGAGCGATCCAGCCGCGCCGTCCCCGCGCCGACGCCCCCCTGCCGGCGGACGGAGACGGGGAGGCGGTGGAGCCGGCCCGTCGCCTCGGTGAGCGTGCGGTGGATGCCGATGCGGGTGCGCCAGGCCAGCCGGCGGGAGAGCCCCTGGAGGAGCTCGCGGCCGAGCCCGAGCGCCAGGAGCGCGAGCACCCCGGCGCCCGCGGCGCCCGCGCCCTCGCGCCCGGCGAGCGCGTCGAGGACGCGCCGGAGCGCGAGCGGCTCCGCCGCGCCGACGGCGGCGAGCGCGAGCGCGACGAGCAGGATCGCCGAGATGACCGCGCGAGCGGGCCGCAGGAGCTCGGCGGCCCGGCGCAGGCCGGCCGCCCGCCGGGGCGCCGCCGGACCGGCGGCGGTGGAGGCGGGAGGGGCGGTCGCGGTCACGCGCGGGGAACGGCCCGGCCGAGCGGGGTCATTCCCCCGTCCCCGTCACGGTCGGTATGACTACGGCTTCGAACGTGGGCCGGTGTGCGCGCCAGGGGCCGATCCCCCGCCGTCCGCCGACACCGGCTCCGCGCTCGCGCTGCGGGCCGCCGCCCTGAAATCCCGCAGGTTCGCGCCGAGCCGGTCGACGCACTCGCGCGTCTCGCGGATGACCTCGAGCACCTCGACCTGCTCGGTCGCGAGCCGCTGCTCCTCCGCCACCTCGAGGAGCCAGTCCAGGTTCACGCGGATGGACGCGAGCGGGTTGGACATGTCGTGGGCCACCCGGACCGCGGTGCTGCCCGCCTCCGCGAGCGGCTCGACCTCCGCTCGCCGCTGCTCGCTCCGCGCGAGGGCGTCCGCCACCCGCGCCCGCTCCTCGGCGAGGCGGGTCTCCTCGCCGCGAACCCGCGCCAGCATCGTCGCGCCGAGCACGGCCACCCCGCCCGCCGCCGCGGCGCGGACCGCGTGCATCAGGGCCTCGCCGCCCGGCGTCCCGCCGAGCAGGAAGCTCGCCCCCACCGCGACGGGGGAGAGCACCGAGGCGAGCCACACCGCTCCGAGGGCGTCGGGGACCAGCACGGTCACGAAGAGCGGCGTCGCGAACAGGAACGTGACGGCGCCGAACGAGGCCCGCTGCACCAGGGAGAGGACGAGCAGGGCACCGACCGAGAGGACCACCGTGCCGCCCATGAGGACGCGCGTCCAGGGGCCGCGGGCCGCCAGCATCAGGCGCCACGCGAGGAGCAGCGCGGCGATCCAGGCGGCGCGCGCGGCGAGCACGACGTGCAGGTGGGGCGCGCCGCGGAGCGTGTCGACGAGCGCGAAGGCCGCGACGAGCCCGGCCGTGAGCAGCGCCACGCGGCTGCGCGCCCGGAGCGTGGTCTCGATCGGCAGGCCTTCTTGCACCGTGGGATCATGGCGGCTCGGGGCCCCCCTCGTCTGTCCCTCGCGTGCGGGCACGGTTGCGGCCGTTGGTCGCACATCCGCGCCCACCCGGCGAAGGGGTCGCCCGGGGCCCCGATTCGACGGTGGGTCACAGCGCGCCCGGGCGCGTCGAGGACGTGGCCGTGGCGTGCGACGAGGCGATCGTGACCTGCCCGGAAGAGGCGCTCCCTGGCGCACGGCGTCGACCTCGACGTGCCGTGCACCGTCGCGAGGACCAGCCGAGCGGCAGCCGCGCCGGCGCGCCTTCGCCCTCCGGGGCCTCGAGCGGATACGGACCGTCACGTGCGGTCGGACCGAGCGGCGCGGCTCGGGCGGCGCTGGCGAGAGGTCCGGCATGGCGCCTTCCCGTGTGCCGGGCGGGCGGCCCGTGG
>Ga0209261_10000396_pt1 | contig 11739 bp, 4 predicted proteins | sample DOMMetBare1Fresh_FD_187470 | JGI IMG/M metagenome (GOLD analysis project Ga0209261, IMG submission 187470) | Wetland sediment microbial communities from St. Louis River estuary, USA, under dissolved organic matter induced mercury methylation -... | ecosystem: Environmental > Aquatic > Freshwater...
TCGCGGCACACGGGGTCGTCGTGGCACCGTCGCGGACGGCACGCGAGGGCGACTTCGCGCCCATCGCGGTCCGGGCCGACCCTGCCGTCGAGGACCTCGCGGCAACCGTCGCCGAGGCCGTCCGGGCGGACGATGCCGCGCTGGACGGCGGCCGCTTCGGCATCGTGACCCCCCGGGCGCTGGCGGCCGACCTGGCCAAGGGTCTGGCCGACACGCTGACCGGCGAGGTGGCCGAGCGAGTCGACGTCTTCGCCGTGGACGACGTCAAGGGCCTGGAGTTCGACGGGGTCGTGGTGGTCGATCCGGCGGGCATCGTGGCCGAGTCCCCGCGCGGGGTGAACGATCTCTACGTGGCGCTGACCCGGCCGACGCAGCGGCTCACCGTCGTCCACCACGGCCGACTGCCCCGAGGGCTGGAGCAGCTCGCACCGGAGGGCCTCGGCTGACCTCACACCCCGGCACGGTCGCGCGATCGGCGGGCGTGCCTAGGCTGGGACTGTGAGCCAGTCGTTCCCGCTCGAGCCCGCCACCCTGCCGCCGTCGATCCCCGTGTCGGCCGGCGCGATGATCTTCGACGGTCAGGGTCGGCTGCTCATCCTCGACCCGGCCTACAAGAAGGGCTGGACCATCCCCGGCGGGGTGATGGAGCCGACCGGCGAGAGCCCGTGGGACGCGTGCCGGCGCGAGGTGTTCGAGGAGTGCGGGCTCCGGGTGGAAGCGGCACGGTTGGCGGCGGTGGACACCCGCCCGGCGAGACCTGGCCGGGCCACCCAGCTGCGGCTGCTGTTCGACTGCGGGGTGCTCGACGACGACGCCCTGGCCACGATCGAACTGTGCGACGAGGAGATCCTGGGCTACCGCCTGGCGCCACCGGCCCAGGCGTTGGAGCTGCTCCGCCCGCCCGTCCGGCGGCGGGTGGCGTCGGCGCTGGCTGTGGCGCCGGCCTGCTGCTACCTCGAGGACGGCCAGCCGGTGCCGGGGGTGGTGTCGCCGACCCCCCGATCGATGGCCTGATCAGTCGGCTGGGCGTCTGCGGTCGGCGGACTCACCCGCTGCCCGGGAGGCGGTGGTCGTTGCCCGGTGCACCGCGTCGCGCAGGGCAGGCCCGGCGGACCGAGGATCCTCGCCGGGGTGCGATGCTGAACCCCATGCGGTGGCTGGCCCGCGGCGAACACGAGGTGCCCGAGCACCTGGACTGGCTGGTCCCGGCCGAGCGGGCGCGGCTCGACGTGCTGCGCTTCACCAAGCGCCGGACCGAGTACCTGCTGCGCCGCTGGACCGCCAAGCACGCGGTGGCCGCCGCGCTCGGCCTCGACCCGGGACCCGACACCTGGGCGCGGATCACGATCGGCAACCACCCGACCGGGGCGCCGTACGCGCTGCTCGACGGCGAGGGGTTGGACGGCGACATCTCGGTCAGTGACCGGGCGGGGTGGGCGGTGGCCATGGTGGGCGGGTCGGGGGGCGGGTCGGTCGGCGGACGGGACGGTGGGTCGCGGCCGGCGGCGGTCGGGATCGACCTGGAGATCGTCGAGCCGCGCAGCGACGGCTTCGTGTCGGACTTCCTCACCGAGGCCGAGCAGGACGCCGTCCGCGCGCTTCCCGAACGGACCGACCAGGACGGCGCGGCGAACCTGATCTGGTCGGCCAAGGAGGCGGCGCTCAAGGTGCTGCGCACCGGGTTGCGGGCCGACACCCGCACCGTCGAGGTCACCCTGGCCGAGGGCTGGGTGCCGTCCGCCCGGGACGACGGCTGGTCCGCGCTCGCCGTCCGGCACGCCCCGACCGCACGTGTCTTCGACGGCTGGTGGCGCCGGGACGGGATCTTCCTGCTCACGCTCACCTCCGAGGCGGCCCTGCCCGAGCCGCCCGCGGTGCTGGCGGCGAGCAGCGACCTTGCCGGCGCCGTCCCGACCCACTCCTGGCTGGCCCGCCCCACCGCCTGGTGACCCGCGCGGTGGACCTGCCCTCCCGGGGTGGCCGCGGCACGCCCGACCCCGACCGAATGGCATGATCACCACAGAGGGACGCCCTGGCCCCGGTACGCCCCCTCCCCGTGATCATGCAATCTTGTCGGCTCACCCGACTGGTTTGCATGATCACCGCGAGGAGGGAGGGGTGTCACCACCAGCCGCGGCGCTTGGCCCAGGTGAGCAGGACGCCGGAGCCGGCGGCCATCACCAGCAGCAGGATGATCAACGGCACTGGCTGGGTGGCGTCGTTGACGATCACGTTCATCCCGAGGATGGACGACAGCGCGGTGATCGGCAGGGTGACCACGGCGATCACCGCGAGCCGCTCGGCCGCGATCGCCATCTGGGTGTCCGTCCGGGAGCGGTAGAAGTCGATCACCCCCTGCAGGTACTCGCGCTGACCGCTGGCCAGGCGCTGCAGACGCTCGAACTGGTCGACGATGTCCTCGTCGAGCCGCTCCCCCCGGCCATCGGGCCCGGAGCGCCCGAGCGCCACGATCCGGCCGTAGATCTCGGCTCCCAGCCCGGCCATCGTGGCCACCGCGACCAGCCCGTGGCGCACCTGGAACAGTTCCTCGAGGAAGTCCTCGGCATCCTTGCGCTGGCGCCAGGTCACCTCTTGTTCGAGCCGCCACACCTGGGCGGTGAGCGTCTCGATGAACTGCTCCTGCATCCGGGCCACGGTCGAGGTCAGCGCGTAGGACAGTTCGTGCGGGGTCCTGGGCTGCATCCGCCCGCCGGCCAGCCGCCGCAGCACGGCCTCCACCTCGCGCTGGCCCACCTCCGGGGGCACCAGGGGGTTCATCGGCCCGTGCACGGTGACCAGGTAGCGCCGGCCGATGAACTGGTCCAGTTCGATGTAGTGCACGTGGCCCGCCTCGCCCAGCTCGGGAGTGTGCACGATCACGAAGACGTGCTCGGGATAGATGTGGACCCGTGGAACCCGGTTACGCTGCATGGCATCGGCCACCGACAGCGGGTGGCAGCGGAAGACCCGGCGGAGCACGGCGGCGGCGTCCTCGTCGGGCGTGGGGATGTCGACCCAGAGGAACGTCTCGGGATCGGCGTCCGGGCGGCTCACCTGGGCGAGCAGCCGTTCCAGGTCCTCGACCGGGTGCTCCAGGGCACCGTCCGGTCCGACCAGTCGTACCCGCATCGCAGCGCCCACGAGAATCCCACCCTGCCGTCGAGTGCCGGGCCGAGCGCGTCCGCGCCCCCGTCCGCCGATCGCGCCGGCGTGAGACTACCCCCGGGCGGCCTCGCGGGCCATGCCTCGCTCCACCGCATCGATCACCCAGGGCCGCACCTCGGCGGCCGAGACGATCCGGTCGACCGAGCCGACCCGCAGCGCCCGCTCGATGGTGTGGATGCCGTCGAACTCGTCGGCCACCTCACCGAGCCGTTGCGAGCGGACCGCCTCGGTCACCTCGGCGAGCACCGCGCGGGCGGCCGCGGCCTCGGCCCGGGACGCCGCCGCGACCGCCTCCCGGGCGGCCACCACCCGGGCGTCCTTCTCGGTGCGCTGCTTCACCTCGCGGGCGAAGACGGTCGCCGCGGCGGGCGCCCCACCGATCACCGAGGCGTAGGAGCCCTCGACCGCCGCGATCTCCATCGCCGGGTTGAGCGCCTTGGAGAACACCACGAAGGCGCCCCCGTGGTACCGGGAGACCACGACGAAGACGATCGGACCGCGGAAGTTGGTCACCGCCCGCCCGATCTCCGCCCCGTACTCGAGCTGCCAGCGCCGCATCGACTCCGGCGAACCGTCGAAGCCGGACAGGTTGGCCATCACCACCAGCGGGCGGTTGCCGCTCGCCGCGTTGACCGCCCGCGCGGTCTTGCGCGAGGCCTGCGGGAAGAGGGTGCCGGAGGTCCAGGCCAGCGGACCGTCGGCGGGGACGTACCCCCGCCGGGGCGTCGTCCGCGACTCCAGGCCGAGCATGCACACGGGGATCCCGCCGACCGTGGTGTCCCAGACGATCGAGTTCTCGGCGTCCGCCCAGCGCTGCCAGCGCTCCAGCGGCTCGCAGTCCATATCGGCGACCGCCCGCATCACCGAGCGCATGTCGAACGGCTTCTTGCGCTCGGGGTTGCGCTCGAACACGTCCCCGACCAGCGTGAAGTCGCTGCCGGCAACCGGCCGGTGCGGACTGGTCCGGACGTCCCGGTCCCGGTTGTCCGAGGTCTGCTGCCGACGCGGGAACCGTTCTCCCGGAACGACATACGTGAAGTCGTAGTGCCGCAGCAGGAGTCCGCAGGCCTCTTCGAAGGTCGGCGCGAAGTACTGGCCCTGCCCGTTCGGGCCCATCACCCGGTCGAACCCGCCGATGCCGAAGTTGTCCTCGGCGGAGACCCCGCCGGAGAAGTCCAGCGCCTGCTTGCCGGTGAGCACCATGGCGCTGGCCGGGGTCATGATCAGGATGCCCCTGGTGTGCATGAGCATCGTGGCCTCGGCGTTCCAGTACGGCTGGCCGCCGACGTTGATCCCGGTGACGATGATGTTGATCTCACCACCGCCCTGGGTGAACTGGATGATCCGGCGCAGGGTCTGCGCGATCCAGTCCATGTTCTCGGTGCCCGAGTCCATCGCGATCAGGGCACCCGAGGAGACCGCGAACCACTCCACCGGCAACCGGCGCTCAGCGGCCAGGGTCAGCGCGGCATTGATCCGGCGGCACTCCGGTTCGGCCAGGTTGCCCAGCCCCTTGGTCGGGTCGGACAGGATCGCCACCCGGGTCATCCCCTCCGGCACCGCCGGGGTGTACGAGGTGAGCAGCCCCACCACGAGATGCGCAGTGTTGCGCCCCGGCTCGCGGTCCACCGGCACCAGGTGCTCCCCGTCCGGGTCGAGTTCGAGCTCGGTGAAGTCCCCGCGCGGGAATGTCCCCGCCGTCGCGGCGTCCGGGGTGAGCAGGCGGACGATCTCGTACGGGTACGGCGCCCCGAACCGCCGGGCCAGCAACACCTTCTGCCCGTACTCGCTGAGCGAGCCGATCGGCCTGCTGCCCAGGGGTTCCTCGCGCACGATCGGCGCGCCGCCGGTCAGACCCTCGACGTGCAGGACCACTTCGTGGACCGTTCCGCCCTCCTCGCGCGCGGGCATCCGAACCCGCAGCACGACCTTCTCCAGCCCGGCCCCGACGGCCAGCGGCGCGAAGGTCCGGGCGAGCTCGCGCCATTGGTCGCGCGGCACGGTCCACGGCGGCCGCACGCTGAGCACGATCCGGTTGGCCACCGGGCGCTGCCGATCGGGGATCCCGGCGAGGGTGTCGCGCACCGCGGCGAGGGTGCGCAGCCCGACCCGTTCGAGCATCGGGTAGGTGACCCGCCCGGTGTCCGGTTCGGTGACCGCGGTCAGGTCGCGCACCTCGGCCAGCGCGAACAGCCGCCGGTCCTTCGGGTTGTCGTGGGCCTGTCCCAGGAACAGGTAGATGTCCTCGGCGGACGGCAGCCGCTCCAGCGCGAAGTTGCGCAACCGCCACAGGCTCAAGCGTTTTCCGAGCATCGGGTGCAGGTTGCGGTAGAGCCGTTCCTCGGCCAGCACGCCGTCCTCACCGGTGCGGAAGGTGAGGTGCTGGGTCCGGATGTGTTCCGGCATGCTGCCCAGGGTGCTGGTCAGGGTGACATCGAGCCGGTGCAGGACGTGCCCGAAGTCGCAGGCCCGCACCAGGTCGGACACCTCGGCGGCCACCTCGTCGATCTGCGCCCGTTCGCTCTCCCGCCAGGTCACCAGGTCGAGCACCACCTCGTGGCTCGCCGGGATGGCCCCGAGGTGAGCGGCCACCGCGCGAGCGAAGGCCGGTAGCTCGACCAGCGGGGTGTACCCGACCACCAGGTGGATCACCCGGGAATCGAGGTGATAGCTGGTGGTGGCCAGCTGGACGCCGGCAGCGACCTCCACCGATTCGACCCGGCCGATGGCGCGGATTCGGTAGAAGCGGCGGATGTAGACCTCGAGCACGGCCTCGTGCACAGCCTGTTCCTGCGCCGTCCCGGTGGACGCCAGCCAGGCGCGCAGCAGCTGAGCGCGCAACGGCTGCGGGCAGGCCACGAGGGCCTGGATGTGATCCTCGCGCCGCGATCCGTGCGGGTCGGCACCGAGGGCGGCCAGGTGGCCGTCCATCTCCTCGGTCAGTCCGGCCACGATCGATTCGAGCACCGGCTCGTCGTAGAAGTGGAACCGGACGTCGCGGGCCAGGTCGGCGATCACCTGGTGGCGGCCCTGGGCCGCCGCGGCGAGCCGGTCGTAACGGCGCCGGCGCTCGGGGGAGGACCGGTGGGCCAAGGCCTCCCGGTGGGTCAGCCGGCGCTGCAGGATCGCCACGACGACCGGGGTGAGCGCGCGGACCCGCTCGACCGCCCCGAACAGGCGGACCACGGCCGCCTCCAACTCAGGAGTGCGCTCCAGGCCGGTCACCCCGTAGTTCCCGAGCGCGTGGAGCAACCGCTCGCGATAGCCGGCGCTCAGCCCCGCCCGGTCGGCATCGAGCCACTGCAGGAAGGCGTGCAGGTACTCCTGGGTGCCGCCGGTGACCAGTTCCTCGGGTTCGCCGACCGGCTCCGTCTGCGGCCGGTAGAGCACTCCGAGGTCGCTGTAGAGGTCGAGCAGGCTGTTCTCGCACTCGGCCAGGCAGTCGTCCCCGGGCGGGCACACCTCGGCCAGCCGTTTCTGTTCGGCCAGTAGGGCGTTCAGCGCGGCGGGGGCGAGATCGTAGCCGAGCAGGTAGTCGTTCAACCGCCGGTAGAGCGCCCGGCAGGCGGGGTTGTTCGGCAACGCGGCCGGCTCCTCGCCGGGGATCCCGAGTTCGGCGGCGGACAGCGAGCCGCCTTCGCCCGTGGCCGGCCTGCCGTCCCCGGAGTCCCCGGAGTCCCCGGCATCTCCGGGGTCCCGACTGCGCAACCGGACCAGGCAGGCTCCACTGGCGACCTGCGCATTGGCCGAGACGTCGACCGCGCTGACCACGCCGTCCACCGGCGCGTACAGCGACGTCTCCATCTTCATCGTCTCCAGCACCGCGACCAGGTCACCGGCCCGGACCTCGTCGCCGATGCCGACGGCCAGCGAGACCACGATCGCCGGGCCGGGAGCGGCGACCACCACGCCGTCCGCTCGGTCGACCTCGTGCCCGGCGCCGTCCACGTCGACCCGGATCGCCGCGCCGTCCACCACGACGTGCACCAGGTGGCGCCGGCCCCCGACGACCAGCCGGCGTTCGTAGGCGTTGATCCGCTCGGTGCGCACCTCGATCGGGGTCGACCCCGGCCCCGCGGCCTCGACCAGGTAGGTCTGCGCCGAGGTCCGATCCACCCGCAGCCGGTAGGTCCGCCCGTGATAGGCCAGCAACATCCGGTCGCCGACCGCGGCCGGTGACTCCGGGCGGCCGCGCGCCGCCCGGGCCAGGAAGGCGACCTCGGCCTGGGCGGCGTCCTCGTCGTAGGCCGCGATCGCGGCCGCCACCACGGCCATCGGGTCGGCGGCCGGCACATGTCCGGCGGAGGCGACGAACTCGTCGAGCCAGGAGTCGAGCAGTGGGGTGACCCCGCCGGCGCGCACCGGCGCGGCGTCCAGGATCCGCAGCAGGAAGGACCGGTCGGTGCACCCGCCGTCGATCACCACGCTGGTGCGCTCCAGGGCGCGCTGCAGCCGGCCGAGCGCCTCGGGGCGGTCCCGGCCCCACGCGGTGACCGTGGCCAGCAACGGTTCGTAGCCCGCCGATACCTGATCCCCCACCCGGACACCGGTGTCCACTCGCACCCCGGCCCCGGCCGCGAGCTCGACCAGGGCGACCCGACCTGGCGTCGGGCGGAAGTGGTCGAGCGGGTCCTCGGCGTGCAGCCGCGCCTCGATCGCATACCCCCTGCTGGTCGGCGCCGGCCCCTCGAGCAGGCCGCCGGCGGCCAGCCGCAGCCGCAGGGAGACCAGGTCGAGGCTGCAGAGTTCCTCGGTCAGAGCCGGTTCCAGCTGCAACCTTGCGTCGACGCCGCTGACATGGAAGCCACCGGCGGGATCGACGGCGAACCGCACGGTTCCGGCGTTGCGGTAGCCGACGGCCCGGCACACCTCGACCGCGGTCCGCCGCAGCGCAGCCTCGAGCTCGCCGTCCACGCCGGCTGCCGGGGCTTCGAGCAGCACCCGCTGGTGGGCCCGCTGCAGACTGGTGTCGCGGACGTCCAGCGTCCACACCGTGCCGGCGTCGTCGACGAGGACGACGACCTCGATCCGGCGGGCCGCCCCCGGGTGGTGCTCGACCAGCAGCGCTGCCGAGCCGGACGGCGCGGCGTGCGCCGCACGCCGGGTGGCCTCCTGATAGGCGGTGGGCAGGTCCCCCGGCGAGGCCACCGGGACGACGCCTCGGCGGCCGCTGGCGTCGACGGCCAGCAGCCGCACCGGGTAGCCCAGACGCTCGGCGGCCGCCGCGGCCTGCTCGACCGTGCCGACCGGCCCGTCGCTCCAGGGCAGCAGCGGCAGCCCGGCCGCGGCGACCGCCCGCCGGAACGCCACCCGGTCGTCGATCAACCGGGCCGCGCCGGCCGGGGGTCCGACCACGGCGATCCCGGCCGCCTCGCAGCTGTGGATGAACCGCACCTGGTCCCCGACCACGTTGTGCCCGAGCCAGGCAACGTCCACGCCGGATTCGGCCAGCAGCCCCACCACGGCGTCGACGTCGAGCAGGTGAGACCGCCGTCGTCCGTCCGGCTCGCCACGGTAGAGCTGCTCGCCCAGCACCAGCTCGCCGTCCGCCTCGCGGGCGAACCAGGCGTTGCCGGCCGGCTCGGCGTGGACGGCGAGCGTGGCCATCGGCTCCACGCCGTCGGCCCGCCCGGCGCGGTTCGCCTCGGCGACCGCGAGCAGCACCCGGACCGCGCCCTCCCCCCGATCGAGGACCGCCAGTCGGCGAAAACTCTTCTGGGACACGCCGTCTCCTAGGCTCATGAACCGATTCCGAGTACCGATCCGTGCTGCTGGTCAGCCGATCAGCGCGCGGTGCAGTGCCTCGCGGACATCGTGCGGCATGGCGGTCGGCAGCGCGATGGTCCGGTAGCCCTGCATCTGCAGCACCACCCGCCCCTCGCCGTCCGCCACGTGGCCGTCGAACACCAGCCCGCCATCGGGCGCCGAACCCGACGATCGAGCGTGCATCACCGCGTGCAGCCCGCCGCCCACGTGGTTCGGGTCGCGCACCAGGTGGACCGCTTCGACCGAGGCCGGCAGGGCCAGCTCGCCCGTCGTCACCGCCTGGTAGACGCCGGCGGTCTGGAAGCACAGCTCGCTCACCCGCGGACCGCTCACCGTCTGCTGGTCGGTCGGCAGGTGGCCCGCGGGCAACGGGTCCGCCATCCGCCCGAGGCTGCCCTGCTCGGTCCGGCTGGCTGCGGCCAGGACCTGATAGGCCGGCCCATGGAAGTACAGCCGGTAGATCTCCTCCGGCCCCACCTCGCCGTTCTCCCCCGTGGCCACCGGCACCTCCTGCTGTTCCTCGCACCACGGCGCGCGGGTCAACCGCACCGTGCCGGTGAAGTGGACGTCGCGGCGCGGCGTCGTACTGCCGGCCAGGAGCCGCTCCGCGGTGAGCCGACAGGTGACGAGCAGATCGTCCCCGCCGGCCGGGTCCGGCTGGACCAGAGCGCTCACCGTGATCGTGCGCGGCTCGTCCCGGTAGAACTTGCACGGGGCGAGGAAGCGCACGTCCTCGACCGCGGCCACCCGGTAACCGGCCTCCCCGCCGACCTCACGGCCGGCCAGGTGGGCGGCGGCCAGCGCCGCCTCGGCGAAGGACTCCATGCCCATCACCCCGGGCAGGACCGGGATGCCCTCGATCCGGTGGTCGTCGAGGAACGGCTGCACCGCCGGATCGAGCAGGGTGCGGACGACGACCCCGTCGCTCACGTCGACCGCCACCTCGCCGGTCAACGGGGCATGACCGGCGATCGGCCGGGCCGCCACGGCGTCGGCGTCGAGCACGTCGAGCGGGACGCCGTCCCGGCTCGGCGCCGCGGCCATGCTGCCGAGCCGTCCGGCGACGACCACCTCGCCGGAATACCCGGACGACGCGAGCTCGCGCCGGATCCAGGCCACCCCGGCCTCGGGCGGCAGCATCTGCACTCCGGCCATCTCCATGATCTTGGGGATGGACCCGCGGGTGGCCATGCCGATCCCGCCCCACGCCGTCCAGTCCAGGGCCAGGGCGCGCTGACCCGGGCGGGTCCGGCGCAGGCTGGAACTGATCGCGCAGAGCAGGTTGTTCGCCGCGCTGTAGTCGGTCTGGCCGACGTTGCCGAACCGTCCCGCCACCGAGGAGAACACCACGCTGGCGCCGATCGGCAGGTCCGGGGTGGCGTGCACGAGCGAGAACCAGCCGTCGCTCTTGACGTCGAAGACCAGGTCGAACTCGCCGGGTGCCTTGTCCGGCAGGTTCCGACTGATCTCCAGACCCGCGGCGTGCAGCAGCAGGTCGACCCGTCCGTGCTCGTCCCGGATCGCCCGCATCACGGCCGCGACCGCGTCGGTGTCGGTCAGGTTCACACTGTGATAGCGGGCCGTGCCGCCGGCCGCCTCGACCGCTCGGACGGCAGCCAGCGCCGCGGCGCGGCGCTCGATCGCCGCCAACTCCTTCTCGATCACGACCGGTGTGGGCCGTTCCCCGGCGTCCTTGAGCCGGGCGGCGATCGCCGACTTCAACCCGTCCTTGCCCGTTGCGAACGCGGCCAGATCGGGGTCGTCCGGGTCGGGGGTCGGGGTGAGGTCGAGCAGGTGGAAGGTGGCGGCACTGGCCGCGGCGAGGTCGGCGGTGATCGCCGAGACGATGCTCCCCGCGGCGCCGGTGACCACGACCACGCTGTCCGGGCCCATGCGCGTGCCTCCCTCGCCGAACGGGTCGCCGTCCGGGCCCAGTGGGGTGAACGGGATCTCCTTCAGCGCGATCCCGATCCGGGTGCCGTCGCCGTCCGGGCGTCCGACCTCGACGCAGCCGGGGTCGGTCAGGGTCTCCTCGATCAGCACCTCGGCCAGCGCCGCCGTCTTGCGACTGGCCGGCAGGTCGACGGCCTTGACCATGGCCTGCGGCACCTCACGGGCGTACGCCTTGGCGAAGCCCGTGACCGCGCCGCCGAGCGGGGCGGTGGCCCCGGACGCCGGGTCGGGGTCGTAGCCGTGGTAGCCGCCCATCCGGGTCGCGGTGACCAGGAACGGGCTCGCTTCGTAGAGCCGCCGGATCGTTGCGTAGAGGGCCTTCACCCTGCGCCGCAACGCCTCTCGCCAGGTGGGCAGCTCCATCCCGTCGAGCGGGCCCTCGTCGTCCAGCCCGGCGAGCCAGTAGACACCGGTGACCGGGCCCGCCGCCACGACCTTGTCGAGGCGGGCGAGCAGGTCATCGGTGGGCACGCCCGGCTCGAGCACCTCGACCTCGGCCCCGGCCTTGCGCAACCGCTTCGCCAGCGCCTCACCGACGCCGCCCTCGTCGAGCATGACCACGATCCGGCCGCCGGCCAGCACGATCCCGGTCGGCGCGCACAGCCCGGCCGCCGGCCGGACCACCGCCACCGGAACCCGCCGCGGCAGCTGGTCGATCGCGGCCAGATCACCGACCACCAACCCTGACGCCGACGCTGCCCCCGCCCCTTCTGGGCGCAACGTCACACCGTGCCCGTCGGGTGAGCCCTGTGTGACGTCGTGCCCATCCTGGGTGAGCCCGATGCCGCTCGGTGCGGCCTCGGTGGTGACGGACGGTGAGGCGACGCCGGTCTTCTCGCGGATCCACCCGATCAC
>Ga0209261_10000398_pt1 | contig 11727 bp, 6 predicted proteins | sample DOMMetBare1Fresh_FD_187470 | JGI IMG/M metagenome (GOLD analysis project Ga0209261, IMG submission 187470) | Wetland sediment microbial communities from St. Louis River estuary, USA, under dissolved organic matter induced mercury methylation -... | ecosystem: Environmental > Aquatic > Freshwater...
CGCGCTCGCTGGGCGGCGGCAAGGCGCTGCAGGCCAACCTGCAGAAGTTCAAGCTGGGCAGCCGCTTCAACCGCGCCATGCAGTCCATGGAGGCGCAGCGCTGGGAGGAGGCGGCCGGCCTCTTCACCGCGCTGGTGGCGGAGGACCCCCAGCACGAGTTCGCCGACAAGGCGCTCTTCAACGCCGCCGCCTGCTACGAGGGGGCCCGCCGCTTCGAGTCGGCCCTCAAGCTCTACGAGCGGATCAGCGCCGACTACCCCAGGTCCGCGCTGGCCGACGAGGCGCTCTTCCGGGTGGCCTTCAACGCCGAGAACACCTACGACTTCGACAAGGCGGTGGAGCGCTACCAGGCCCTGGTGGACCGCTACCCCAACTCCAAGCACCGCAAGGACGCGCTCTACAACGCGGCCCGGGACCTCGAGAACCTGCAGCGCTACGAGCCGGCCGCCGACGCCTTCGCCCGCTACGCCCGCGCCTACCCGGACGCCGACGACGCCGCCCGCACCCAGTTCCACGCGGCGCTCATCCACGAGAAGACCCAGGAGTGGCGCAAGATGGTGGCGGCGCTGCAGGAGTTCGAGCGGCGCTTCGGCAAGTCGGGCGAGGCGGAGCTGCTGGTCCAGGCGCAGCTCAAGATCGGCCAGGCCTCCCGCCAGCTCAAGGACGAGCGGGCCGCCCGGGCCGGCTTCGCCGCCGCGGTGGCCGAGTTCCAGCGGCGCAACCTGAAGCCGGAGGCCCACCCGGCCGCCGCCGCGGCCGCCGCCGAGGCGCGCTTCCGGCTCGCCGAGTACGAGTTCGAGAAGTACGACGCCATCGCGCTGCCGGCCACCACCGACCCGAACCGGCTCAAGAAGGCCCTGGCCGCCAAGTTCGCCGAGGCCAAGCGGGTGGCCCCGCTCTACGACGAGGTGGGCCAGTACAAGCGGCCCGACTGGATCCTGGCGGCCTTCTACCGGAAGGCCTACCTGCTCGAGCGGCTGGCCCAGACCATCTACGACGCCCCGGTGCCGCCCGAGTACAAGCGCCCCGGCCAGGAGGAGTACCTGGCCGCCTACCAGGACGGCCTGGCCCAGTTCGCCCAGCCCTACGAGGAGCAGGCGGTGGCGGTCTACGTCCAGGCCATCGACGCGGCCCGGAAGCTGCACGTCAAGAACGAGTGGACGCGCAAGATCGCCGAGTCCCTGGCGCGCTATCGCCCGCGGGAGTATCCGGTCCTCAAGGAGGCCAAGTCGCGCATGGCGGAGGTGGACCTCGCCCCGGTGGCGCTGGCCCCCACCGTCGACGGCCCGGCCCACCGCGCCCCGCCGCCGGCCGCCGCGTCGGCGACCGACGCCGCGACGCCGTCGCCGGACGCCCCGAAGACCCCCGCCGGCCAGGCCCCCGCCAAGCTCGGGGAGGGGACGGAGAAATGACGCCCCGCCGCCACCGCCTCCCGCCGACCCCGGCGCTCCTCGCCCTCCTGCTGGCGGGCGGGGCCCTGCTCGCCCCCGGCTGCGCCGGGGACCAGAAGAAGCCCGAGGCCTCGCCCTGGGAGAAGGCCGCCGATGCGCCGGCCGCCGCCGGCGCGGCCCCGGCGGCCACCCAGGCCGCGGGCGACCAGCGGGTGGCCACCGCGCTGGAGCGGCAGCAGGCCCGCGAGCGCTTCGCCGAGGGCGTCAAGCTGGAGGCCGAGGGCAAGCCCGGGCCGGCGGCCGACGCCTTCGAGCGGGCCTTCGACGCCGACCCCTCGCTCGCCTGGGCCGGCCTCGACGCCGGGCTCCTCCGCGAGCGGGCCGGCGACGACGGGCGGGCCATCGCCCTCTACCAGCGGACCCTGGAGGCCGATCCCGGCTTCGCGGCGGCTGGCCAGAACCTGGCCCGCGCCTGGATCCGCCAGGGCAAGGTGGAGGAGGGCCAGCGGGCGCTCCAGGCGCGGCTCAAGCAGGTGGACGGGGTGGGGCTCCGGGTCGCGCTGGCCGAGCTCCTGCTGGCCTCCGGCCAGCCCGACGCGGCCGAGGTGGAGTGCCGCGCAGCGCTCAAGGCCAACGAGAAGAGCGTGCCGGCCATGGTGACCCTGGCCGCCGCCTACGGCCGCAAGCAGCGCCACGAGCTGGCCAAGATGGTGCTGGAGAACGCCCGCCAGCTCGACCCGGACGACGCGGCGGTCTGGAACCGGCTGGCCTTCACCGAGCTCGCGCTGGGGAACCGGCCGCAGGCGCTGGAGGCCTTCAGGACGGCCGCGGCGCTCCGGCCCGACTACCCGGAGGCCCACGCCAACTACGGCGCCATGCTGGCCGACGCCGACGACTTCGCCGGCGCCGCCCGGGAGCTGGAGCTGGCGGTCAAGTACGCGCCGGGCGCCGCGGGCGCCTGGCTCTCGCTCGGCAACGCCTACCGCGGGCAGCAGCAGTTCGACCGGTCCGAGGCGGCCTACCGCAAGGCGCTGGCGCTCGACCCCAGGCTCACCGAGGCCCACTACAACCTGGCGGTCCTCTACCTGGACGTCGAGAAGCCCGGCCTGCCGGCGCTGCAGCGGCTGGAGCAGGGCGTGGCCCACCTCGACGCCTACGAGAAGGCCGGCGGCGTGGACCAGCGGCTGGCCGGCTACCGCAAGGACGCGGCCCGGGAGATCGACCGGGAGAGGAAGCGGCTGGCCCGCGAGGAGAAGGATCGGGTCCGCAAGGAGGCCGAGGCCAGGAAGAAGGCCGAGGAGGAGGCGAAGCAGGCCGCCCAGCCGGCCGCGCCCCCGGCGGCCAAGGACTCGCCGGCCAAGGACGCGCCCGGCAAGGCCCCGGGCGATCCCGCCGCGGGCAAGATCGGCCCGGCCGAAGCTGCCGGGCCCGCCGCGCCCCCGGCCGGGGCCAAGGCGATTTCACCCGCGGCCAAGGGCAAGGCGGCGCCGGCCAGGCCGGCGGCCAAGAAGGCCCCGGCCGCGGCTGGGACTCCCAGTGGGGCGGCGTCCGGCGGCACCCGTGGGTCCACCGGCACCGGCGGCGGCAAGCTGGGTGAGGAAGGAGGCGACAAGTGATGCGCGGACGTTGGCTTGTAGCTGTCGTCGCGGCCGTGCTAACGATCGTCGTCGGGGCTCCGGCACGCGCCCAGACGGCGCCGGAGGGCAAGGCCAAGGCCGTGGCGCCTCGCAAGGTCCTACGGCTGGAGGAGATGCGGATCGAGGGGCGCATCCAGAAGCCGCAGGCGATGTTCCTCATGCCGCGGGCCACCATGACCTTCGGCGAGCTCGACCGGGTCGAGCCGGTGCTGCCCAAGATCGTCCAGTCCGTCCAGAAGCCGCCGTTCTGAGTACCCACTCCGAGGAGAGCTCGAGTCAGCGCGATGGCGGCCCAGCAGCCAAAGGTCCTTCGGATCGGCGTGATCCAGGGCGGGAAGATCGTCGAGGAGCGCCTCGTTCCGGCGCGCCAGCCGGTCACCGTCGGGTCTGGCGCCCGCAACACCTTCGTCCTGGCGTCGGCCGGGCTGCCGGAGAGCACCCCGGTCTTCACCTGGCAGGGCGACCGCTACAGCCTGGTCTTCCAGGAGGGGCAGGACGGCCGCATCCAGTCGCCGCAGGGGGCCGCCGACTTCGGGGCCCTGGTGGCGCAGGGGCTGGCCAAGCGCGACGTGCGCGGCTTCGCGGTGCCGGTCGGCGACGACCAGCGCGGCAAGATCGACTTCGGCCCGGTGACCTTGCTCTGGCAGCTGGTGGCCCAGCCGCCCGAGGCGCCCAAGCCGACCCTGCCGCGCGAGGCCCAGGGCAACCACTTCCGCAGCCTCGACAAGCTCTTCGCCTCGCTCCTGCTCGCCTCGTTCGCGGTCCACGCCGCGACCTTCGTCGGCCTCTCGCTGGTGGAGCTCCCCTCCGAGGAGCTCACCCTCGAGCAGATCCCGGACCGCTACGCCAAGGTCCTCATCCCGGACCGGGTGGTGCGCCCGCAGCCCAAGGTCGAGGAGCCGAAGGGGGCCGGCGAGGAGAAGAAGCCCGAGGAGGCCAAGAAGCCCACCGGCGAGAAGAAGCCCGAGGCCAGGGCCGAGGGGGCCGAGGGCGACGCCGCCGCCAAGGCGGCCCGCGCCGCGGCGGTGGCCAAGGCGGTCCAGTCGAAGGGCATGCTCAAGGTGCTGGGCGCGCTCGGACCGGGCGGCAGCGGCGGCGCGGTGGCCGACGTCTTCGGCGCCGGCGGCGGCATGTCGGACGTGGCCTCGGCCCTGGCCGGCGCGGGCGGCGTGGCGGTGGCCACCGACCCGGGCGCCGGCGGCGAGCGCAAGGGGGGCGGGCAGGGCGCGGCCGCCTCCATCGGCGAGCTCGCCACCACCGGCGGCGGCGGCGGCAAGGTGGCCTACGGCGCCAAGACCGAGATCAAGGTCTCCGGCTCGGTCGCCACCGAGGAGGCCGAGGTCGACTCGCCGGACATCGACCAGGGCAAGCTGGCCGCCTTCGTGCGGGCGCGCATGGGGCTCATCAAGGCCTGCTACGAGAACGCCCTGAAGCGCAACCCGGCCCTGAAGGGCAAGCTCTCCATCCGCTTCACCATCCTGGAGACCGGCGGCCTCTCGGAGATCGCCCCGGCCGTCAACAGCCTGGGCGCCCCGGACGTGGCCGCCTGCATCATCGGCACCATGCGCACCTGGCGGACGCCCTTCCGGCCGTCCGGCCCGGTCACCGTCGAGTACCCCTTCCTCTTCGCCCCGGTGAACTGACGTGAAGGCCCTGCGCTTGAGCGAGCTGCGCGCGCTGCTCCAGGAGGGCGGGTTCACCGCCTGGTGGGCCGACTACGGCCGGGCCCTGGCCGAGCAGCACGAGGTCCAGGAGCGGCGCCGGGACCTGCTCGCGCAGGCCGAGCTCATGGAGCTGCGCTCCGAGCTGGTCCAGCGCGCCGCCATGGACGCCTTCTCCGACGGCGGCACCGCCGACGAGGCCGCGGCCAAGCTCGGGGTGGAGGCCCAGGAGCAGGAGAACCGGGCGCTCGAGCTGGTGGCCCTCTTCGAGGAGCAGCGCTTCCGGGCCCGCGACCTCTGGTACCGCCTGGGCGGCGCCGAGCGGAGCCTGGAGGAGTCGGCCGACACCGGCATCCGGGGGAAGGCCGAGCGGCAGCTCCCGCTCCTGCAGAAGGAGTACGCCGTCGAGGACGCCAAGCGGACCCGGCTCTGGGCCCAGGTGGAGGAGACCTGGTCCCGCAGCTTCGAGCGGTCGCTCCTGTCGCACGAGCACGGCGAGCGGGCGCGCCACATCCGCCGCGACGCCGAGCGGCTCTTCAAGGAGGCGGAGGAGCGCCGCCAGCGGGCCCGCCAGCTCAAGGGCGAGGCCGAGGCGGCCGCCCGCGAGGCGGCTGCGGCCGGCCAGCGGCTGGGCCAGCTCCTGGAGCGGGCGGCGCGGGAGTTCGGCTGCCTGCCCGGCGAGCGCTTCCTCTACTGGCACCACCGGGACGACCAGCGGCTGGCCTTCGCGGTGCCGCTCCAGGACGACGCCGACGGGGCAACCGGCCCCGGTGGCCTGGGCGGCACAGGCGGCGAGGTGAAGGCGCTCACCCCCTACCTGGTCGGCCCGCAGCGCGGGGTGGCCCGGCTGGAGCCTGCCCTTCAGGGCGCGCCGGCTCGTGCCGATGAGAAGGACAGGCGCTTCGAGGAGTACCTCCTCGGCTCACGCCCGGGCATCCCGGGCCACCAGGGAGGGTCCGGCTCGGGCGACGATCACTCGACCCCATGAGACCGGCCCTCCACCCACGGCTCCACCACCAGCGCCGCCTCCCGGCCAGCTTCCCGCTGGCCGCGCGCCGCTAGGACCCCCCCACCATGCAAGAGCTCCTCCTCGCCCTGGCGCTCGGCGCGGGCGCGCTGTCCAACTTCCCCAAGGAGTCAGGCGGGCGGATCACCGCCGCCGCCGCGGGGGTCACCCTGGACGGCGGCCCGGCCGTCCTGGTGGCCGCCGGCGACCTCCTCACCGGCTGGCGCGCTGACGGCTCCATCCCGCCCGGCCTGCCGTTCCTGCTCGGCGAAGGGGAGCAGGCGGTGGGCGGCCCGGCGGCCGCCGACATGGACGGCGACCGGCGCCTGGAGGTCGCGGTGGTGACCGCCAGCGGCAAGGTGGCGCTCTGGAGCGGCGGCCCGGTGCCGGGCTGGCCGGTCTCGCTGGGGGCGCGGGCCCGCGCCGGGGCCGCCTTCGCCGACGTGGACGGGGACGGCAAGCTCGAGGTGGTGGTGGGCGACGAGGCCGGGCGGCTCCACGCCCTGCAGCGCGGCGGGGGCGAGGCGCGCGGCTTCCCCGTCAAGCTCGGGGCAGCGGTGACCAGCACCCCGTCGTCGGCGGTCTTCGCCGGCGGCCTCTCGCTGGCGGTCGGCTGCGACGACGGACGGGTCCACGTGGTGAGCGGCGCCGGCGCGCCCCGGCCCGGGTTCCCGCTGGTCACCGCCTTCACGGTGAGCGGCGCCCCGGCCTTCGCCGACCTGGACGAGGACGGGCTCCACGACCTGGTGGTGGGCAGCCAGGACTTCAAGGTCCACGTGGTGGACCAGCGCGGGCGCCCGCTGCCCGGCTTCCCGGTGGCCGCCGGCTACCGGATCTACGAGGGGGCGGCGGTGGCCGACCTCGACCGCGACGGCCACCTCGACCTGGTCTTCGCCTCGGCCGACGGGATGCTCCACGCGGTGAGCCGGACCGGCAAGCCGCTGGCCGGCTTCCCGGTGCGGGTCGGCGGGCGCACCTCCGGCGGCGCCGCGGTGGGCGACCTGACGCGCTCCGGCCAGCTCGCCGTGGCGGTGGCGCTGGCAGACGGCTCGGTGGCGGCGGTGGGGCCCGGCGGCAAGCCGCTGGCCGGCTTCCCGGTCCAGCTCCGCGAGTCCGAGGTGGCCGCCTCGCCGCTCCTCTTCGACATCGGCGGCGACGGCTCGCTCTCGATCTTCGTCGGCACCGTGGCCGGGCGGGTCCACGCCCCACGGGCCGACCGCGCCCCGGCGCCCGCGGCCGCAGCTCCAGGAGCCCTGTCCCCAGCAGGCTCGTCCTCCGCCCCGGTGGCCCCGGCCGCCGCCCCCTGGCCCGGGCCGGGCCACGACGCGGCCCGCACCGGGCGCTACGGGCCCAACCCGCCCACCTACCGCGCGCTCGAGGTCCAGCCGGCCCAGCCGCGCACCGGCGATCGGCTGGCCGCCGCCTGGAAGGCCACCTGGCTCGACGCCGCGCCGGGCGAGGCGCCCCCCGCCCCGCGCCTGGAGTGGCAGCGGGACGGCAAGCCGGTGGCCGGGCTGGAGGGGCAGCAGATCCTTCCGGCCGGCACCGCCCGGCGCGGCGAGCGCTGGCGCTTCACCGCCACGCCCCCGGCCGGCGGCCCGTCGGCCGCCAGCGGGGAGGTGCGGATCCTCGACACCGCGCCCAGCGCGCCCGAGGTGCGGCTCGATCCGCCCGCGGCGGTGCGCGGCACCCCGGTCCGCGCGGTGGTGGCCAGGGGCTCCACCGACGTGGACGGCGACGCCGTCCGCTACCTGACCGAGTGGCGGCTCGACGGCCTCCCCACCGGCGTGCAGGGCGACACCTTCCCGGGCGAGCGGCTGCGCCGCGGCGCCCAGCTCGGCGCGCGGGTGGTGGCCACCGACGGCGAGCTCGGCTCGCCGCCAGGGCTGGCCGACCTCCGGGTGGGCAACCGGCCGCCGGGCTCCCCCGCGGTGGCGCTCCAGCCGGCCGCGCCGCGCCGGACCGAGGCGGTGAAGGCCTCGCTCGGCGCCAAGGTGGACGAGCCGGACGGCGACGCGGTGGTGCTCCACCACCGCTGGAGCGTCGACGGCAAGCCGGTCCCGCTGCCGCTCGGCGCCGCCGAGCTGCCCCCCGGCCTGGCGCGCAAGCACCAGCGCGCCCGGGTCGAGGTGCGCGCCTTCGACGGCACCGACGAGGGGCCGCCGGCCGCCGCCGAGGTGGTGCTGGCCAACAGCGCCCCCGAGGCGCCCCGCGTCGAGCTCCAGCCGGCCGCGCCGCGCCGGGGCGATCCGCTCCGCGCGGTGGTGGTGGCGCCGTCGCAGGACGCCGACGGCGACCGGGTGGCCTACGCCTTCACCTGGACCAAGAACGGCGCCCCGTTCCAGCCCGGCGGCGACGGCCGCGGCGTGGCGGGCGGCGACGTGGCGCGCGGCGATCGCTTCGAGGTGGTGGTGGTCCCGTCCGACGGCGAGCAGGACGGCCCGGCCGGCCGGGCCGCCGTCACGGTGGGCAACACGGCGCCCACCCCGCCGGCCATGGCGCTCGAGCCGCGCCATCCGCTGGGCGGCCAGCCGCTCCGGGTGGTGGTGGCCGAGCCGGCCCGCGACGCCGACGGCGACGCGGTGGCCCTCCGCTTCGCCTGGGCCCGCGGCGGGGCGGCCCTGGCCGCGGCCGGCGACGCCCTGCCGGGCGCCGAGGCGCGGAAGCACACCCGGATCCGGGTGGTGGTGACGCCGTCCGACGGCCAGGTGGACGGCCGCGCGGCGGTGGACGAGGTGCTGGTGGAGAACGCCCCGCCGGGCGCGCCCGCGGTGGCCCTGAAGCCGGAGCGGCCCGTGAAGGGGCAGGCCCTCTCGGCGGTGCTGTCGGCGCCGGCCCCCGACGCCGACGGCGACGCGCTGACCTACCGGTACCGCTGGCTGCGCGACGGCCAGCCGGTCGAGGTGGGCGGGGCGCCGGGCGGTGGGAAGGCGAGCGGCGGTTGGAGCGAGGTCGCCGCGGTGCCGGCCGCGCTGGTGGCGAAGGGGCAGCGCTGGGAGGTGGAGGTGCAGGCCTCCGACGGCGAGGCCTCCGGCCCGGTGGCCCGGGCGGCGGTGGCGGTGGTCAACAGCCCGCCGCCGCGCCCCTCGGTCGCCTTCCGGGACGCGGCGCCGCGCCGCGGCGACGGCCTGGCGGCGCTGGTGCAGCAGGCCGAGGACGCCGACGGCGATCGGCTCACCCACCGCTTCGCCTGGTTCCGCGACGGCCAGCCGGTGGAGGCCGGGCCGGAGCAGGCCCAGCTGCCGCGCGGCACCGCGAGGAAGGGGCAGCGCTGGAAGGTGACGGTCACGGCCAGCGACGGCGAGGCCGAGAGCGAGCCGGCCAGCGCCGAGGTCCTGGTGGTCAACACCCCGCCCGGCCCGGCCGGGCTGGCGCTCTGCGACGGCCTGGTGGCAGGCGGCACCACTCCGGAGGTGCGGGTGGCCGCCCCGGCGGCCGACCCCGACGGCGACGCGCTGACCTACCGGACCCAGTGGACGCTCGATGGCGAGCCGATCTCCGGCGCCGGCGGCACCTCGCTCGGCCGCCCGCTCAAGAAGCACCAGCGGGCCCGCGCCACCGTGACCCCCTGGGACGGCGAGGCGGCCGGGCCGAGCAGCGCCGCCGGGTGCGAGGCGCGCGACACGCCGCCCACCGCGCCCGAGGTGGCGCTCGAGCCGGCGTCCCCGACCGCCGGGAGCGGCCTCACCGCCCGGCTGGCGAGGCCGGCCGCGGACCACGATGGCGACCCGATCGTCTACCGCCACCGCTGGACGCGGGATGGCCTGCCGGTGGCGCTGGACGGGGCCCAGGTGGCCGCCGGGACGCCGCGCCACGGCGAGGTCTGGCGCGTCGAGGTGGCGGCCTTCGATGGTGAGCTGGAGGGGCCGCCGGCCGCCGCGCGGGCCCGGATCGGCAACACGCCGCCGCCGCCGCCGGCGGTCTCGCTGGCGCCGGAGCGACCGGCGGTGGGCCAGCCGATCACCTGCCGGGCCGCGGCGCCCGAGCGGGACGCCGACGGCGAGGCGGTGCAGGCGCGGATCCGCTGGTACCGCGACGGCGCGCTCCAGCCGCTCGGGGAGGGGCAGCCGGTGCTGCCGGCCGGGCTCACGCGGCGCGACGAGCGCTGGCGCTGCGAGGCCTGGACCTCCGACGGCGCGGCCGAGAGCGGCCGCGTCCAGGCCGAGGTGCTGGTGGCCAACAGCCCGCCCGGGGCGCCCGGCGTCGCCATCGACCCGGCCGGCGCCACCCGCGCCGACGCGCTGACCTGCCGGGTGGCGACCCCTTCGGCCGATCCGGACGGCGACGACGTCACCTACGCGCCGGCCTGGACCCGCAACGGGCGGGCCCTGACCGGCCTGGCCGACCCGGCCGTCGTCCCGGTGGGCGTGGCGGTGAAGGGGGACCGGCTCCGCTGCACCGTGACCCCGTCCGACGGCCAGCTGGCGGGGGCGCCCGGCAGCGCCGAGGTGGTGGTCGCCAACGCCGCGCCCGGCCCGGCGCTGGTCCGCTTGCGCCCCGCGGTGCCGCGGGCCGGCGAGCCGCTCGCCTGCGAGGTGGTCACCCCGGCGGTCGATCCCGACCAGGACGTGGTCCGCTACCGCTTCCGCTGGGAGCGGAACGGCGAGCCCCAGCCCTTCTTCGAGGCCTCGGGCGAGGTGCCGGGGCGGCTGGTGGCGGCCGGCCAGCGCTGGCGGTGCGCGGTGGTCCCGACCGATGGCGCCCTGGATGGGCCGGGGTCCGCCACCGACGAGGTCGATGTAGGGAAACCTCAGTGAGCGTCCCGGATTGGAACACCGTGTCATTGACGCGCTGTGGGGTATCCCATATCTTTGGGATGCTCTCCCCCGGGCCGTCGGGCCCACCAAGGAACGTGATGAAGACCAGCCTGGCTCTCATGGCGATGGTGGGCGTGGCCGTAGCCGCCATGCCGCGCCACGTCGGCGCAGCCGACGAGCCCGTGGCGGCCCCGGCCGCCGTCTCGCCCGCCGCGACCGATGGGCAGGTCCAGGTCACAGGCCCGGGCCAGCGCTCGTCCGTCGGGGGACCGGGCGCCAACGCCCCGGTCGGCATGCCCGGCATCGTGCCGAGCGCCATCCCGCCGGCCGTCAAGTCGAACCTCTCGGACGCCGAGAAGATCGAGCGGTCGGCCGAGGCGGTCAACCGGATGAAGGCGGGGCTGAAGCAGGTGCTGGGCCGCGTCGAGGAGGCCCGCAAGGAGAAGGACGTCGTCAAGCTCAACTGCGTCAACGAGAAGCTCACCCAGATCAAGGGGCTCCTCAAGGTCGCCGAGCAGGCCGACATCGCGCTCAGCGAGGCGCTGGCCTCCAGGCAGCCGTCCGCCGACGCCGAGTTCGCCAAGATCAACATCGCCCGCGGCAAGGTGGACGGCCTGAAGGCCGACGCCGAGCAGTGCATCGGGCAGCTCGCCTACATCATCGACGAGAAGACCACCGTGGACGTCTCCCAGCCCACCAACCTGCCCGACGTGGACGCCGCCGCGCGCGCCTTCGGGGCGGGCCAGACCGGCCTCGTGCCCGCGGCGCCGCCGCCGGCCGAGCGGCCCGTGCCGGCGAGCCCATAGATGAGGCTCGACGGAGCGGGAGCGGGGGCGGAGGCGGTCCGGACCGGTGGCCGGGGCCGCGGCGCGCGGCTCGAGCGGGCGGCGCTGGCCGTGATCCTGGTGGCGGCGGCGCTGCCGGCGCTGGCCGAGCCGGGCAACGGCATCCGCTTCGGCGGCGCCGAGGGGCGGCTCCACCCGTACCTCGAGCTGCAGGCCGGCTACGACTCCAACGTCTTCATCCGCGCCGCCGGCGCGGACCCGGTGGGCGACGCGGTGCTCCACGTGCGCCCCGGCTTCAAGCTGGAGATCCCGTCGCCGCGCCTGGCGGCCGATCTCGACGCGGCCCTCGACTGGGCGCAGTACCTCGGCCTCTCCGACTCCGGCTCCAAGAAGCTGTCGCGCCTCTACGCCGACGCCAAGCTGGGCCTCAAGCTCAACCCGCGCGGCACCCTCGGGCTCCAGCTCGACGACACCTACCGGCTCAGCAACC
>Ga0209261_10000399_pt1 | contig 11702 bp, 9 predicted proteins | sample DOMMetBare1Fresh_FD_187470 | JGI IMG/M metagenome (GOLD analysis project Ga0209261, IMG submission 187470) | Wetland sediment microbial communities from St. Louis River estuary, USA, under dissolved organic matter induced mercury methylation -... | ecosystem: Environmental > Aquatic > Freshwater...
CACGCTGCCATCCTTATCTCGCGCATCGCTCGTCGATGCTGCGCGACGGTTTCTGGCAGCTCCACTGCGAGATCGTGCTGGCGCATCCGCCCCAGCTGGTGATGGAGCGACGCGTGCGCGACGACCGCTTCTATCAGTTCCTTGAACGGACCTGGATGGCGCAGCAGCTTCCATGGGCGATCGTGTTCCTTGCGATCGGCGGCATGCCGTGGCTCGTCTGGGGCATTGCGATGCGGGTGGCGGCCTGCGTCACCGGGCACTGGCTGGTTGGCTTTTTCGCCCACAACCGCGGGCCTCGTTCCTGGCATGTCGATGGCGCGGGCGTGCAGGGCTACAACGTCCCGTATTGCGGCCTGATCACGATGGGCGAAGCCTGGCACAACAATCATCACGCCTTCCCGGGCTCGGCGCGGCTCGGGCTGCGCGAGGGAGAGGCCGATCCCGGCTGGTGGGTGCTGTGTGGGCTGCGGCAAATGGGACTGGCGTGGAATGTGAAGACGCCGGAGACGCTGCCCCATCGACCCAATCTGGTTGCCCTTGGCCGATAAGGGAGCGGCGATACTGTCGCCTTTTTCGCCTTTTTCATCGAGCAAAGCCTCGAAACCGAAGTCAGGCCAAGTCTTCAGAGCCAAGTCTTCAGAGCCAAGTCTTCAGAGCCAAGTCTTCAGGTCAAGTCTTCAGGTCAAGTCTTCAGGTCAAGTCTTCAGGTCAAGTCTTCAGGCCAAAAGCCCGAGGCCAACAACTCTCAGCCCGGCTTCTCAACCACCATGGTGACGCCCTTGTCCAGGCGCATCTCGCGCACCGGATAGGGAATCTCGATTCCCTCGCGCTTGAAGGCGTCCCACAGCGCGAACAGCACGGCGCTGCGCACGTTGCCGACGCCCTTGATCGGGTCGCCGATCCAGAACCACAGCGCGAAGTCGAGCGAAGAATCCCCGAACTTCGCCAGATGGCAGACCGGCGCCGGCGCGTTCAGCACGCGCGGCACCGTGGCGATAGCAGCCAGCGCGACGTCGCGCACATGGTGTGGATTGCTCGCGTAGCTCACCCCGAAGCGGACATCGAGCCCGACCCGTTCATTGGAATAGGACCAGTTGATCACCCGCTGCGTGACGAAGTCCTCGTTCGGAATCAGGTATTCACGGCCGTCGGGCGACACCACCGAGGTGTAGCGCGCCCCCATGGTGTCGACCCAGCCATAGTTGTCGCCGAGCGTGATGATGTCGCCCGGCTTGATCGACTTGTCGGCGAGCAGGATGATTCCGCTCACCAGGTTGGACACGATCTTCTGCAGGCCGAAGCCGATGCCGACACCGACTGCGCCGGAGAACAGCGCCAGCGCCGAGAAATCGATGCCAGCGGACGAGAGCACAATCAACACCGCAAGCGTGATCAAGCCGATGCGGACGAGCTTTCCGAGCAGCACCTGGATAGAGGGCGTAAGGTCCGGGTAGCTCCTGATCTGCCGCTCAAGGAAGTTGCTCAGCGCTGTCGCGGCCCAGAGCGCGAGCAGCAGGAGCGCGGTCGCCTTGATCGCGACAAGCGCGGTGATCCGCAGTCCGCCGATCAGGATGCCGGCGGAATCAAGCGCCTCCTGCACCGGCTCGAGCAGGCCGAGGATGCTGAGCGCCGCGATTGTCCACGCCGCGATCGCCACCAGGCGGTTGAAAAGCTGATTGTGGATGACGCTCGCCAGGATCGCGATCACCACCCAGGCGGTCGCCAGGTTGGCGGCGACGCCGATCAGGTAGGAGCGGCTCGGCAGCGTGGCCGCCTGCATGCCGACGCGGATGAGAAGAAGCAGCACGATCGCGATGATGATGCCGAGGGTGTGGACTGCGGCCCGTGCGGCTATCCGCGGATAGGTCGGCCAGGGCGATGTCAGCTTGTCAAGGTCGAAGCGCTTGCGCACGGCTGCCGCCACGGCCCAGCCGGCCAGCGCCGCGAGCAGGATCAGTGCGATCTGGATCGGCGTCCAGATGGTGGCGACCTTTGCCGCCACGGCCGTCCAGCCGGCCGAAAGCGCCTCCAGGATTTCGTCCAGGTCGTCCATGTGCTCGGTCCCCGCCCGCCCGGCGATTGCCCCTTGTCATACCGAGGTCTGCGCACCGCCGTCAAAATGGCCGCCGCAAGGCCGTGATTCGGGGGCGAGTGTCCCCGCTCGGTTGAGCCCGGCAGCGCGCGGGGGATATGGTAGCGCCCCTTGATTTTTATGAACGGGAGATCCAGATGGCCGTCCTTTCAGAAGAGCAGCGCATGATGCGGCAGAGCTGCCGGGAGTTCGTCGACAAGGTCGTCACCCCGTTCATTCGCGGCAACTGGCAGCGCGAATGGAGCATGGTGCCGGAGGAGCGGCTGGCGCCGGAGATCCTCGAGGGCGCCCAGCAGGTCGGCATCCGTACCCTCGGCGTTCCGGAGGAGTTCGGCGGCCTCGAGCTCGACAAGGCGACCGAAACGCAGACCTTCGCGATCATCGCGGAGGAGATCGCGCGCGGCGATTCCGGGCTCGCCGACAAGCTGGTGCAGATCTGGAAGGTCTCGGTGCTGCTGCGCAACCTGGCGCCGCGCCACCTGCAGGAGCGCTGGTTTCCGCGCATCGCCGAAGACCCGCAGTTTCTGCTCGCCCACTGCCTGACCGAGCCGCGCGGCGCCTCCGACCGCTGGCTGCCCTACAACGTGCCGGAGGCCGCGATGCAGACCCGCGCCGTGAAGGATGGGCGCGGATGGGTGATCAACGGCCGCAAGCAGTTCATCTCGAACGGCTACGACGCGGGACTGTTCGTCGTCTACGCCAACACCAATCCCAAGGCCGGCATGCTGCAGGGCACCTCGTCGTTCCTGGTGCCGCGCGACACGCCCGGCCTCACCATCGCGCGCTGCAACGAGACGCTCGGCTGCCGCTTCATGAACAACGGCGAGATGGTGTTCGAGGACATGCGGGTGCCGGAGGATCATCTGCTCGCCGAGAACGATGCGCTCGGCCGCGCTGGCGTCTATTTCCAGCCCGGCAAGATCATCCAGGCGGCCAAGAACCTCGGCGTCGGCGTGCGCGCCTTCGAGGTGACCGCCGACTATGTGCAGAACTACGTGCAGGGCGGCCGCATCCTGATCAAGCACCAGGCGGTGGCGCTGCGGCTTGCCGAGATGGCGACCGCGATCGAGGCGACCCGCGCGCTCACCGCCCGCGCCGCGGAGGCGGTCGACGCCAAGACGCCAGAGGCCGACGCGCTCTGCAACATGGCCAAGATGTTCGCCTCCGAGCAGATCCTCAAGGTTGCCCACCACGCGGTCGAGCTGCATGGCGGCAACGGCATGATGCTCGATTTCGGCGTCGAGAAGCTCCTGCGCGATGCCGCGGTGTTTCCGCACATGGACGGCACCATCGACATCTCCAAGTTCAAGATCGTGAAGGCGATGTTCCCGCATACGGCTGGTAAATACGCCGGGCCGGAGGCATAGCGGCGCATTGGCGTATCGGGATTGGTACAGATTCCGATCGAACTGATTTAAGGCCCGACAGAGCCGCGATTGAGGCCGGCTCCCTCTCCCCGTCGGGGAGAGGGGTGGGGTGAGGGGGTTACGATCAAGAGGTCTGATCCCCCTCACCCCCGCCCTCTCCCCGTTGGGGAGAGGGGGTTCCCGCCGTGCGCGTTCGCACACTGTGCTCACGAACAGAATCCTCACCAGCAAGAGTATGCGAGCATGGCGGGCCGCGACGCTCTGCGGTTTGCGTAGGCCGCATTTGCCGTGTCACTGTGCGCGCGAACCCATAAGGACCGCCGCGACCCATGGCCGCTCTCGACGCCGTCAGCATTGTGATTCTGCTTGGCGCGCTCTTGGTGCTCACCGGCATCCTGTCGAGCTTGGTCGCCATGCGCTTCGGCGCACCGCTCCTGTTCGTGTTCCTGCTGGTCGGCATGCTGGCGGGCGAGTCAGGGCCCGGCGGCATCCGCTTCGACGACGTGCGCGCGACCTTTATCGTCGGGTCGGTGGCGCTTGCGCTCATTCTGTTCGACGGCGGCCTGCGGACGCGGTTCGCGACCTTCCGCAATGTGCTCGGCCCCGCGGTCGCGCTCGCGACCATCGGCGTGGTGCTGACCGCCGCGCTCACCGCGCCGGTCGCCAAGCTCATGCTCGGCCTGAGCTGGATCGAGGCGATGCTGGTCGGCGCCGTCGTGGCGTCGACCGACGCTGCCGCGGTGTTTTTCCTGCTGCACGCGCGCGGGCTGCGTCTGCGCCCGCGCGTCGCCGCGACGCTCGAGGTCGAGTCGGGCAGCAACGATCCGTTCGCAGTGTTTCTGACGATCGTGCTGGTCCAGTTCCTGCTGATCGGCGAGCAGACCTGGCAGCAGGTCGCCATCGAGCTCGCCCGCGAGACCATCATCGGCGCGCTGCTCGGCTTGCTCGGCGGCCGCGCCATCGTGTTCGTGCTCAATCATCTCGGACTGCCGCAGGGCCTGCACGCACCGTTCGTCACCACCAGCGCGCTGGTGGTTTTCGCCTTCACGGGCGCTTTGCACGGCTCGGGCTTCCTCGCGGTCTATCTCGCGGGCCTCGTGGTCGGCAATCGCGCGACACGGGCGCACAACACCGTGATCGTCTTTCTCGATGCCGTCACTTGGCTCGCCCAGATCGCGATGTTCGTGCTGCTCGGGCTTCTGGTGTCGCCGGCGCGCCTCATCGACACGGTCGTCCCCGCGCTCGCGGTGGCGGTGGCCCTGATGTTGGTCGCACGGCCGGTCGCGGTGTTCCTCTGCCTGACACCGTTTCGCTTCCCCTGGCGGGAGAAGACGTTCATCTCCTGGGTCGGCTTGCGCGGTGCTGTCGGCATTTTCCTGGCGTCGATCCCGCTCCTGGTGAAGCTTCCGAAGGCCGAGATCTATTTCGATATCGCTTTCGTAGTGGTGCTCGCCTCGCTCCTGATCCAGGGCTGGAGCATCGCGCCGGCGGCGCGGCTCCTGCACATCGCGTTCCCGCGCCACGATCACATGCCGCGCCGCGTCGAGCTCGATCTGCCGGGCCAGCTCGAGCAGGAGATCGTGGGCTATCCGGTTGCGCCCAACAGCCCTTTCTTGCGCCGCGGGCTCCTGCCGTCCTGGGCGCGGCCGACGCTCGTGGTGCGTGACCAGAAAATCCTGAGCCCGGCCGAGGCCGATCCAGTCCGGTCGGGCGACCATATCTATCTGCTGGCACCGCCCGAGAAGGCGCAGGCGCTCGACCGCTTCTTCGTCGACATGCCGCCGCCGTCGCGGCCCGACCTGCGGCTGCTGGGTGATTTCTTCGTCAGCGGCGACCATACGCTCGGCGAATTGGCCGACATCTATGGACTGACTATTGCGCCGGAGCAGAAGGACACCACGCTGGCCGATCATTTCGCCGCGCATGGGCGGCGGATGCCACGCCCGGGCGACACGCTGCCATTCACCGAGATCGCACTCGTCGTCCACAAGGTGGCCGATGGGCGCGTGGTCAGTGTCGGCCTGCGGCTTGCGGACGTGGAGCCCGACGAAAAGCCGCCCACGCGCATGGGACGTTTGCAACAGGCTCTGCAACAGGAATGGCGCCGCCTGCGGGCGCGGCTGGGGTGAGGCGCGGCCTCACCCCGACGCCATAGACATCACGCGCGCGCCGTCTCGGCCGCCGCGTTCTTGCCCGCGATGTAGCCCTGGCAGGTGCAGCGTGGCAGCCCGTGCATGCCGAAACCGCCCGCCGATTCGCCACCGCAGTAGAGACCCGGGATCGTTTCGCCATTCATGTCCACGACCTGGCAGCGTCCATTGATCCGCAGCCCCGCGCGGGTGTCGTGCAGGACCGGCACCGCCCAGGCCGCATAGAACGGCGGCTTGGCGATGGTGTAGAGCGGCCGCGGCTTGCCGAAGTCGAAATCGCGGCCGACGTCGACATAGGAGTTGTAGTCGCCGACCGTGCGGGCAAGGTTTTGTGGCGGCATCGGCACCCGCTGGTATTTCATCGCGATCTTCTTGGCGAGCTCGGGAATGGTGTCGGCCGAGAAGAAGAACCCGCCCTCGATGTCGACGTTCGGCGGCTTGGGGTCCCACTTCTCGCGCTCGACCGCCGCGGAATCGAAAATCGCCCAGATCGCGCCGCCGCCGTTCTTGCCATCGCCGATCCCGGCCATGGCGGCGTTGATCCAGTTGTTGGGATCAAAGCGCACGTTCTTGGCGTTGAGATAGCTGCCGTGGCTGTAGGGATCGATGCCCTTGTAGGCGTTGGCGGTGAACTGGCGCCCGGTCTCGTCATAGAAGCGCTTGCCCAGCATGTTCACCGTGATGACGTTCTGCCAGTCGCTGACGCGGAGGCCGGTGGCGCGCGCCTTCGAGAACACCGGGCTGCCCGGCATCCAGCGCAGGTTCACATAGCCATACTGAGTGCCGATCTGCCCGGGCTTGGTGAGCGAGGAGCCGGTCTCGGCGGTCTGGTTGTACAGCCCCCAGAGTGCCGCGCCGACCGCCATGCCGGCGATCTCGCCGGAGGCGTCCTGGTCGGAATAGGGCATGCCGGCGAGCCCGCAATATTCCTCGGTCAGGCGCGGGTCGAACATGCGGCGGAAGTTGACGTTGCCGGTCGAGCCGCCGGTCGCGATGATCACGGCCTTGCGGGCGCGGATATTGACCACCGTGCCCTTGTTGTCGGCGGTGATGCCGATCACGCGGCCCGAGGTCCCGTTCTCGCGGTGGATCTTGGTCATCTTGTGCTCGAGCAGGTATTCGACACCGATCCGCCGCGCGGCGGCGTCGAGCGGCTGCATCAAGCCGTTGCCGGTCGACATGGTGGTGCGATTGGCCGGGCTCGCCGGAGCGCCGGTCTGGATCAGCGGCCAATCCATCGGCGCGCAATGCAGCGTGCGCAACACCGAGTTGCCGACCGAGGAGCCGCCGCGGCGGTCCGGCGGCTTGTCGACGAACACCACGCCATGGGCGAGAAGAAATTCGACTGTCGGCGCGCTGTTGTCCGCGAAGGCGCGGATGATCTCGTGGTCGTTGTAGCGATAGTCCGGGAAGCCGTTGGGCTGCACCACCGACCAGTCGGTCAGATCCTTGAACACGAGGTCGGGCGAATCCTCGATGCCGTATTTCTTCTGGATGCTGTTGCCGCCGCCGAGCGGCAGGTTGCCGCCGCTGCAGCGGGCATGGCCGCCGACATGCGGCTGCGCCTCGACCACGATCACCGAGGAGCCTGCTTCCTTGGCTACGATCGCGGCCGGCAGACCCGCGGCGCCCGAGCCGATCACCACGACGTCGGCGGTGTGATGCCATTGCGTCTCTTGCGCGGCGGCCGGCTGTGCCGCGGCAGTTGTCGCCAGGGCGGCTGCGGTTGCACCGCCCTTGAGCAGCACGTCACGCCTGTTGACGGTCATGGTTAATCCTCCCCTAGTGAATGTGCCGGTGCGCCGATGCATATGATCGGTGCCGGAGATAGCAGTATTATTGCGGATCATGGTGCCGTTGGAAAGCACACGCTCCGCGCGTGGCCGTCAGTCCCATGACGGTGAGGTGGGAGCTACTGTGCTGGCCGGGGCGGGCTCTCGACCGGCCGATGCAGGATCGGGATCGGCCCGACGCCGCTGTCGATGATCTCGGCCTCGACCCCGAACACGGCCGCGATGCGCTCCGGCGTCAGCACCTCGCGCGCGGGGCCTTGCGCGTCGAGGCGCCCGCGGTCCATCAGCAGGACGCGGTCGGCAAAGCGCGCGGCGAGCGCGAGATCGTGCACGATCGCGAGCACGGCCGCGCCGTCGTGCGCAATGCGGGCGAGCAGCTCCATCACCACGAGCTGATGGCGCGGATCGAGCGACACCGTGGGCTCGTCGGCGATCAGGATCGGCGCCTCGCTCGCGAGCGCGCGCGCCAGCGCCACGCGGGCGCGCTCGCCGCCCGACAGCGTCGTGACCGAGCGCGCGGCGAACGGTGCCGTGCCGGTGGCGAGGAGGGCGCGCCCGACCGCGGCGCGGTCGGCCTCGGTTAGGCCCGAGAACACGTCGCCATGCGGATGGCGGCCGAGCGCCACCACGGCGGCGACCGTCATCGGCCAGTGAAAGGCGTGGCCCTGCGGCAGATAGGCGATGCGGCGCGCGCGTTCGCGCGGCGCGAACGAGGCGAGCGAACGGTTCTCGATGGCGATGCGGCCTTCCGCCGGAATGAGCCCAGCGAGCGCGCGCACCAGCGTGGTCTTGCCGGCGCCGTTGGGGCCGATCAGGACGGCAAGCTCGCCGGCCTTGAGATCAAAGGTGGCACCGTCGACCACGAGATTGCCGCCGAGGCGGACCACGACGTCCTCGGCCTTGAGCATGCTCATGACGGGGCCCCGGCGAGCAGCTGGCGCTCGCGGAAGATCATGGCCAGAAAGAACGGCACGCCAATGAGCGCGGTGACCACGCCGAGCTTGAGCTCGATCGTGGTGGCGTTCGGATTGACCGGAATGAGCCGTACCGCCACGTCGGCCGCCAGCAGAAGAGCCGCGCCCATCAGCGCGGCCGGCAGGCAGACGCGCGCTGGGTCGGAGCCGACGCGACGGCGCACGAGATGCGGCGCCACCAAGCCGACGAAGCCGATCGAGCCCGCGACCGCGACGGCGGCGCCGACCCCTAACGCTACCCCGATCACCACCGCGATGCGGGTGCGGTCGATGTCGACGCCGAGCGAGGCGGCGGCGTCCTCGCCCAGTGTAAGGGCGCGAAAGGCGCGCGCGTTGAGCGCCAGCAGGAGCCAGCTCGCCAGGAAGAACGGTGTGGCGATGATCAGGTGATCGATGCTGCGATCCTCGAGCGAGCCAAGCAGCCAGAACGCGATCTCGAGCGCCGCATAGGGCGTAGGCGCAAGATTGAGAATGAGCGCGGTCGCGGCGCCCGCGAAGCTTGCGAGCGCAAGTCCCGCGAGCAGCGTGACGGTCAGGCTCGCGCGCCGGCCGGAAATGGCAACCAGCCCGCCGATCGAGAGCAGCGCGCCCGCGATGCCGGCAAGCGGCACCGCAAACGAGGTCGCGCCCGCAAGGCCGTAGGCGATCACGAATGACGCGCCGACGGAGGCGGCCTGCGGCGCGCCGAACAGTGCCGGCTCGGCCAGCGGGTTGCGCAGCAGGCCCTGCAAGGCGGCGCCCGCGAGACCGAAGGTCGCGCCGATCAGGAGCGCCAGCAAGGTGCGCGGCAGCCTGATGCTGCGCACGATGATGCCGGCGACGCCTTCGCCGTCGAACAGGCCCGCCAAGGCGGCGCGCGGCGATAGCGCGGCCGGCCCGACCATCAGCGACAGGATAGCGAGCGCCACAATGATGGCGATAAGCCCGACAATCAGATGCAGGTTCTTCGCTTGCATTCAACGGCTCCGGCCGCCTTCCTACAGGCTTCCGGCTTGCGGTGGAACGGTGATGCGGGGCAGTGTGCGAGAACGAGCCGGTGTCATGAGCGGAAATGCACTCAGTGTAAGCAGCAGCCGCGCGCACGTCGTTTCCGTGAAGTGGAGGCGGCGCCGCGAATTCCTCCCTCCCCGGGTGGGGGAGGTAACGCTGTGGCGGTGCCAGTCGCAACATGAGGCTCGGGCGTGGGTCTGGCTCCTCTGGTGGGTCTTGGGCCTGGGTCTTACGTTCGGCAATTTCCTCACGCCCGCCCACGCCGCCGATCCGCCCCGTCGCGTGGTGTCGTTCAACGTCTGCGCCGATCAGCTCGTGGTCGCGCTCGCCGATCCGGGCCAGATCGCAGCGCTCTCGCCGCATGCGACCAACGAGGTGCTGTCGACGGTCGTCGAGAAGGCCCGCGCGTATCCCCGCACGGGCTGGACGGCCGAATCGGTGGTGCCGTTCTCGCCCGATCTCGTGCTGATGGGGTACAGCTGGGATCGCTCGCCGACACTGCTGATGCTGCGGGCGCTAGGCCTCCGCTTGGCGCCGATCGGCCTCGTGAATGATTTCGATGGTGCGCTTGCACAGATTCACGAGGTGGCCGCGCTGCTCGGCCATCCCGAACGGGGAGAAACGCTCGCGTCTGACGTCGCGGCCGCGCGTCGCCGGCTTGCGAACGCACGGCAATCGACCCCTTCAACCGCGCTGCTGGTGGCCCAGGGCGGCTACACCGTCGGGCCCACAAGCCTTGCCGCCGCCCTGATGACGGAAGCCGGGCTCACGCCGCCCGTAGGCGCGCCCTCGGGCTATGGCGGTTTCGTGCCGCTCGAACAGCTCATGACGCTGCGCCCGGATTATCTCGTGATGGCGAGCGCGATCGAGACACCCGATAGCCAGGGCGCCCTCTATCTCACCCATCCGGCGTTGCGTGGGCTCTATCCGCCGGACCGGCGGGTCATCCTGCCGACCCGCTATACGCTGTGTGGCGGCCCGAGCCTCGTCGCCGCGCTCGACTACCTGACCGGGGTGGTGGCCCGGCTCGCGACCGGCCGGTAACCAAGCGGAAGCAATTAGGCCGTTTTCCCCGCTCGTGGTCTTGGCTATAGTTCGCCGGCAAGTGGTCCTGAATTTATGGGCCGACGGGAGGCGACATGCGCTTTGCGAACAATTTGGCGAGCACGACGCTCATTTCACTCACGCTGACCCTGCTGGCCTCGGCGGCATCCGCGGCGAGCAGCGCCGGGCTCTCCTTGAGATTCGTCACGTGCGCCTGGTTACCGGGGGCGCGACGGGCCCGCAGCTTCTTCAGGGCGAACATCAGCTCGACGGGGTCGAGCAGGCCGACGACGCGAGCGAGCTTCGCCGGCGTCAGACCCCGGGCGAGCCGGACGAGCTCCTCGCGCGGCACGTCGACGTCGACCAGCATCCGCGCGATCGCGAGGTCGGAGCGGCCCATCGCCTCGACGGCGATGCCGAGATCGAGGCCGTGCGCGACGAGGAAGCGGTCGATCACGTCGAACTCCGCCGCAGCACGGCCGTCCAGGCGGGTGACGACCCCGCCCTCGACCACGAGCTCGGGGTCGGGGTCGTTCGGGCCGTTTGCGGCCACGAGGCCGAGCTCGGGCACGGGCGACACGAGCAGCTCGCGACGGAGCTCCTTCTCCGCGCGTGAGGCGAAGCGGTCGGAGCTCCTACCCGGCAAGGAGGCCTCGCTCCCGGTAGGCGGCGGCGGCCTCCCGCACGAACGCGGCCGTCTTGGCGGCGTCCAGCTCGTCGAGCCGGGCCGCCCGCTCCTCGAGCTGCGCCGCGCTCGAGCGGCCGGGACGCAACGCCGTGTAGATCTCGAGCAGCTCGTCGTCGGGAACGGAGGCGAGCTCGGCGGCACGCTCCAGGTTGTCCGCGAGCTGGGCGCGGCCGGCGGCACGGGCCACTGCTGCCTGCCGGCGCAGCGTCACCGGGGTGGCACGAACGTCGGCGGCCGTCAGGGTTCCGGCCCGGGCGGCGGCGAGCGTGACCTCCTCGAGCGGCACCCCCGAAGGTGTCTCGACGAGGTCCGGGCGCCGCGCGCCGAGCGGGTAGTCGGTGGCAGGGTCGAATGCCATGGGATCAGAGCTTACGTACCGCTGAACCCGTTTCGCGCAGACCGATAGGCTTGGCGCGCGATGACAAACGATGATCGATTCTCCGGACGGGTGGCGCTCGTGACGGGAGCGGCGAGCGGCATCGGAGCCGCCACGGCGCGCCGCCTGCTCGCCGAAGGCGCCCACGTGGCGACGCTCGACCTCAGCGGCGAGGTCCCCGAGGGGGCGCTCGCCCTCCAGGGCGACGTCTCCCGTTCCGCCGACGTC
>Ga0209261_10000400_pt1 | contig 11675 bp, 7 predicted proteins | sample DOMMetBare1Fresh_FD_187470 | JGI IMG/M metagenome (GOLD analysis project Ga0209261, IMG submission 187470) | Wetland sediment microbial communities from St. Louis River estuary, USA, under dissolved organic matter induced mercury methylation -... | ecosystem: Environmental > Aquatic > Freshwater...
GGCACCCCTTCAAGGCGGTCTTCACGTATGAATTCAACATAGCCTTGCTTAAAGCCAATAAAGGAGCGCATGCCCGGCAGGTACCGTATTGATTCTTTCATCTGAACCAAAGCATTTACAGCGGCACGGTTCATGACAGAGAAATTGCCTGAATTTTCCATTTCCGAAAATCCGGCAACTTTTTTAAACAACATGTGAAACAGGCTGGTGGCCAGCCGATGTCTTTTTCCTTTCCGGCCTTTGCGTTTCCCGCTTACAATGTCAAAACCTTCGTCTTTAATCTTTCGGTACATTTCGGCGAGCAATTCAGGTGGATCCTGAAGGTCGCCATCCATCATGGCTACATAATTTCCCAGGGCCATTTCCAATCCGGCGGTAAATGCTGCCTGATGACCAAAGTTTTTGGAAAGATCTACAATCTTTATTCTTGAATGATGTTTCCTGAGTTCAATCAGTTTCTGGAGGGTGGAGTCTGTACTTCCATCGTTTATGAATAAAATCTCATAGTTATCCGTGAATTTTTCAAGGGCTTTAATAGATCGTGCAGCCAATTCATTGATCAGACCTTCTTCATTATAAACCGGAATTATCAGTGAGAACATGGAATAAAATATTAAGTTTTCAGGCCTTGGAATGGGTTAAAGATACAGATTTCGAAGCAAGTAACAAAGTTGTAATAAAAGACTGCCAGTTCAGGAAAGAAAGTTTCCGTCGCTGGCAGTTTTCAGTTGGTATAGATCAGAATCCCGGTTTTCGGATGAAAAGTGAGGATTCGCGTTTAGGGTTCAGTTTATATGGATGGTATTTTCCAGGGTTCGCGGAAAGTTCTCATCAGCATTTTGCTGGCATCAGCATTGCCAATAATCTTCTCCTTTTCCGGATCCCATTTTATGGTCTGTTTGGTGGTCATGGCAATTTCTCCCAGAAGTCCAACAGATATGGAGCGGTGCGCAACTTCAACCGGAGTAATGGTTTCTTTTCGCGAGCGGATGCATTCCAGGAAATTGCCAATGTGATTATTGCTTTTGTAAAGTGCCTTTTTGTCGGCCCCCAGTTCTTCTGAAATCAGTTCGGGTTTTGAAGCTGTAATTTTATCACCACGGTCAACGTGAATCCAGCCGTTTTCGCCATACCAGGTAACTCCCATTCCGTGAGGTAACCGGGCCGCATTGGCTACACGAATCACAACTCCGGATTTGTATTTACAGTTAAAGTCGTATTCTACTGGTACATTATACAATTCAGTGGCAGCCGGATAAACTCCTTCTCCTGAAACTTCAATTGGTCCTGTACGATCGAGACCCAGACCCCAATGGGCAATATCGATGTGGTGGCCTGCCCAGTCGGTTAATTGACCGCCTGAATAATCCAGAATCCATCTCCAGTTCCAATGACAAACGCCCCGGTATTCAACTTTTGGAGCTGAACCAAGCCAAAAATCCCAGTCGAGTTCTGCCGGTACAGTTTTTACCGGTGGCATACCAATTAATTTGGTTGCATTTGGCAATCCAACTTCAACACGATCAACTTTCCCAATTCTTCCGTTAAAGACCAGTTCGGCACCTTTGTGAAAATTAGCCACTGACCGCTGCCAGCTTCCGGTTTGCCAGACAATCTTATTTTTGTGAACGGCTTTTACGATTTGCTGACCTTCGCCAATGCTTCTGGCCAAAGGTTTTTCGCCGTAAATGTTAATTTTTTTATTCGCCGAGGCGACATATGCAATGCTGTGCCAATGGTCGGGTACCGAAATACAAACGGCATCCAGCTTTTCTTTTTCAAGGAATTCGCGGTAATCCTTGTAGGTGCGGCAATCGGTATTTTTATAAAATTGATTCACAATACCGGAAGCTTTTGCAAGATGGCCTGAATCCAAATCACACATGGATACAAACTGAACTTCTTTAAATGGAAGGAAACCCTTCATGTTGCTCACACCCTGAGAACCCACTCCAATTGATCCCATCACAATCCGGTCGCTGGGAGCAAACATACCGTTCATCCCCAGGGCTGAAGAGGGGATTATTTGAGGAAGAATAATGGTTCCGGCAACTGCTGATAGTGAATTCCGGAGGAACGATCTGCGTGAGTTTTTGTGGTCCATTTTTTAAAAAGTTAGGTTTATGTTTGAGAATTAAGTTAGGCTTTATGTGCGGTACCCGGAATGGGCACTTCAAATTGCATGTTGACCGGTCCAAAAGCAATTTCTTTTGGTCCAAGGTCCATATCCGATTTATAAATTTCTTCCCAGGTTACTTTTTTGCCGGTATAGGCTGCTGTTCGCGCCATGATAGCGGTTAGTGTTGAAAGTGCCGTTTCTTCTGCCTGATTGACGTATTCGCCGGTACGAATGGCATGGACCAGATGCATGTGTTCCTGCACGTATGCCGGAATCAGGATGTGGTTTGTTTCGTTGCCGTTTTCATCCTTGGGGTATTCAAACTTCCATTTGACCGAACCGTCCAGGTTCCAGATTGTATTGGCACAATTCGTGTAACCTTCGGTTCCCATGATGAATTCACCGGTTCCGTTGGCGCAATTATCAATCTGGCGGCACATGCTGTGCGAGAAAACTCCTCCGCCATAATCAAAGTCGATGCTAAAGAAATCATACTGATCGCCGGTTAATCGTCGGGCACGGCCCCCGTATCCAATGGCGCTTTCAGGCTGTTTGCCCAAAAACCAGTTGATCACATCAATGTTGTGAACGTGAGTATCCAGAATATGATCGCCACACAACCAAACGAAGTTATTCCAGTTGCGGATCATGTATGTCATATCGTCCCAGCCTTCTTCGCGGGTACGGAACCAAACATGATTCTGGTTCCAGAAAGCCCGGGCTGAAACTAGTTTCCCGATTGCTCCGTTGGCAACCTGCTGATAGGTTTCGATGTAATCCTGCTGATGCCTGCGCTGTGTTCCGGTAACCACATTCAGACCAATAGCCTGCGCTTTTTTTGCACTTGCAATTACGGAACGGATGCCAACCGGATCGACTGCCACCGGTTTTTCCATGAAAACATGTTTGTTTTGCATGACCGCTTCCTTGAAATGTTCGGGACGGAACTGCGGAGGAGTAGCCAGGATGACCACATCCAAATCCTTCAAAGCCATCAGTTTTTTATATCCATCAAAACCGGAAAAGCAGTTTTCCGATGGAACTTCGTTTTTAAGTTTGGCCAGACGTTGCCGGCAATCGTCGATTTTATCCTGAAAGACATCGGCTATGGCTACAATATGCAAATCAGGTCCGCTGGTGATGAAATTTAATGCGGCACCAGTTCCCCGGTTTCCGGCACCAATGAGCCCGGCACGTAATTTTTTACCTTTGGGTGCGGCTTTCAGGATTGGCGGCAACCCCAGTACTTTTGCACTTTTCGTGTCTTTACATCCTGAAATCAGAGCACTTGCTCCCAAAATTCCAAGACTTGCAAATGCTGTTGCCCCGAGAAATTTTCTTCGGTTTATGCCGCTTTTATTTGTATTGTTTTCCATTGGAATATAATGTCTATTTTATGTTTTTGTCAACTTCACAAACAACCCTGAATCCAACATCGTTGCTGTCGGAGTACCACCAAACGCTTTTAGGCATTTGTGGATCGGTGACCAGCCAGGCTTTGGATTTGGTAAAATCGCGTGCTGCACTTCGTACATCTTTGGCATCACTTTTATATGAACCTCCCCTGATGACATGTTCCTGTCCTTTCTTCGGACCTTTGGGATTAACAACACCTTTTTGGTAGGTCTGATAAATAGAAGGTGAATAAAAATCGGAACAAAATTCATATACATTGCCAAGCATATTCTTCAATCCATATGGATTCGCTTTTACACTAGCCGGCTCAACGGTCTGCGATGCACTGTTCTCTTTGTACGCTACATATGACTGGATAGTTGTTGTGTCAGCGCCCAGTATTTTTTTAAAGAATCCGGCAGAAGTATATTTTTTGGCATCACCTTCGAAGAAATATGGGGTTTTTGTGCCACCACGTGCAGCATATTCCCATTCAGCTTCGGTGGGAAGACGGTATTTTTTACCAGTCACTTTTGAGAGCCACTGGCAATAAGTGTTTGCAGCTTTCCAGGTCATGGTTATTGCCGGCCGGGAGCCTTTACCCCAGCCCTGATCGGGTGCTCCCCATGGTGGAGTTGGGCCCGAAATCGCATCAACATTCAGGTTTTCTTCAGCTTCTTTACGACCCTGCGACGAGGTTGCCTTAAAGAATTCAAGATATTCGTCCCAGCTAACCTCTATTTTAGCCATAAAAAACCTTGAAAGTTTTACAGGATGCGCAGGACCTTCATCCGGTTTGCGCAGTTTTTCCTGTTTGGGACTTCCCATCATAAATTGTCCTCCCGGAATGGCAATCATTTCAAAAGTTACGCTTGTCCCCGGTATTTTTTCATTGAAATTCTCAAAAGAGGTGACAGTGGTTGGTTCGGTAAAAACCTGGGTATTAGCCGCAGCAGTCATTCCAAAGTTGGCATCATGTTCATGCTTGCTGTTTGGATCGAAATGACCAACGTTGAGGTGGCAGTTCAGACAGCTAATTTCTGTTTTGCTGGTCAGAAAGCTTAAGTGTGCATTTTCTCCTTCAACGGTAAGTGTTTTAGGAAAAAGATTTTGATGGCATTTGACGCATGATTCAACATAGACAAATTTTTTGGCTTTTTCGAGTTTCCGTTTTGCCGGCCAATTGTATTCACTTGAATCTTTAAACCATAATCCATAAAGATCAGTTGCTCCATGTTTGGCTTTGGCAAAAAGCATTCCGTGACCTTTCGGCGGCAGGTGACAATCAACACAATGCACCACAATACCGGCATTGTTATCGTAGTGTTTTGAAAGTTTCCAGCTTTGTTCGGCATGTGGATGAACATGACATGATGCACAGTACTCATCAGTAGAAGTAACTTTAACAATTTTCGTTCCGGCAAGCATAAAAGCTAAACCGGCAATTATTCCACCGAGAACTGTTAAAAGTAAAATGCTTTTAGTTGAAAGGGCCTTATTTAATGATTTAAAAATCTTCATTTTTTTGAACTGAAAATTGTGTTAAGCATTTTTATGATTTAAAATAAAAACAACCTGCAATAAATTTAAATACCAAAGCTAATCAATAGCAATTAGCAGTGTTTTATCTGGAGTTTATAAACGGGTTAAAGGAAGGTTATATTTGGGTTAATTATTGCAAAAAACGGAACGTATTAAAAACAATAAGAATCAGATTATAAGCAGTTAAGGCCTGTCGTTTTAAAAATTAACCCTGTTTGAAAACATGTTTTATGAAATGGCAATCAAATCCTCAAATCTGGATGCAAATTTCTCTCCGTACATTTCTTCGTAAAGGGTACAAAAGCGTTCAAAAGTAAATTTTGCCAGGTTAAAATTGTTCTGTTTAATCAGGGCTTTCAGTTTAAAAGCCAAAGCTTGATCGTTTACCGGGTCGGTTTCAAGAATGCGATCGCTGAGTTTCAGAATTAGTTCGTTATCGTGTTCTATGGTTAATTCGCTGATAAATTTCTGGAGAATATCTACAATATTGTTTCCAACAAATCCCTTAAAATCATCGAGCCAGTCATAGGATTCTCCTTTAAAAAGTTCACCTTCCTGAATGATGTGATAGAAATTCAGGTTAAAATCTGTATCGTGAATCTTTTCGCGTTTAAGCAACTTCAGACATTCAACATAGTCACAGTAAACTGAACCGCCGAAAGCCATCGCCCAGCGATCGATATGGAAATTGATCTGAACAGAATCAAGTGATTCAAGAATGAGACGGAGTTTGCGGATTGTCACGCCACGACTGTTTTTGGCGCTTTGTGAGGAATGACCGTGCCAAAGAATGTCGGTAAGTTCCTTGGTTGAAATACCATTTTTATTCCGTTTCGAGTAAACAAGGATGATAAGGAACAATTGTTTCAACTTGGGTGTAAACTGACTGGTAATTTCATTTCCGTTTTTATCGAGAACTTTAAAATCACCAAAAAGCTGGATGTAATTTGAATCTGGTTTTCGTATGACAGTCTGGTCAATTTTCCTGATTTTCTCTGCAGCAGAAGGTCGTTTTTTCAAATGGTGCCTGAATTTGAAATACAATAAGGATAGCAGGGAAAGAACGATTAGGATTATTCCCGACCAGGAAAGAATTGGATAAAGAATGAAGATGTTTTTTATGGGAACAATTTCGATTACTTCCTTATTCAGTTGCCAGATTTCTTCTTCGCCAAGCGCTCTTGACCAAATGCTCAGATTGTCGATGGCACCGTTCATATTCGATGGCCAGTTAAATCCAGCAACTCCAACGTAAAGTTTATCGCGCCCTTTGTATGCCGGATGTCCCAGCGAGCGGCTGTCGAGTTTGCCATTCAGGAAAATGGCCTGTTCGCCGCTGAGTTTATTATAGCGCCATACCAGATGATACCACCGGTCGGGCTCCAGGATAGTTTTGCCTTGTAAATCGTTGTTGTAAAAACCAAAGTAAGGCTTATGATCCCTGATAAGAAGGTGGATGCCCTGCTGGTATGAATTATTCCTGGTGCCAATAATGCAATAGTCGTCCTGATTGGGAATATATGCCTTGATTTTTATCCAGGCTGCTACCGAAAAATCGTGATCTCTGATTTTAAATTCCTCAGCGCCAGGCAAAACGATGTGGCTGTTTTCACCAAAAAATGCAACAGTCGACCGGACTGAATCATTCATGAATTGAACATTTTGTGGCTTTCCGTTAAAACCATTGATGCTATAGTCGTGACTTTCTTTAGCGAAGGTATAATGCCCTTCAAGATTGTCGGTAATCTGAAGGGGCGATGCTACAAAGTGCTGAATGATATTCTGTTTTGGTTCATTAAATGCCACCGATTCAGGCGTAAAACGAAAACCCGGACTATGGGGGATCAATACGACATTGTCACCTGGCCCAACAGGGAAACAAAATTTTCCGCTTGTCTGGCTTTCCATTTTCCCCCAGTTTACATAGTCAAGAATCTGAGTGTTGTAGGTGACTGTACCTTTAATCGTATTAAAACCGCGAACATAGCTAAGCACTCCTAAAATCCAGTTCTCGTATCGGTCAAGCAGTATAAAATTGGGTGTTTTTCCGGTATTGGTCCATGTATTTTTGACGTGCTCAATCAGGTATGGATTCTGGTTGGTATCGAATTTAAGGTTTTTGGGAGCTTCTGATTTTTTCGGGGAATTATAGTCATTGTATATAAGCAAACTATTCTTTGGATCTCCTTTCAAAAATTCCCCTTTAAAAACGGGCGCTTCCCAAATCGAAAAATAAGGTTCCACCGCATGATTCCAAACATAAAGAAGCCAATCCGGACTGTTCCGGTGTTCCTGCATCGAGAAAACAACCAGTCGCTTATTTTCCTCAATCATAGTTTTTAGAGGAGCCCAGCCTTCCTGAGCATCGTAGGAATACAGATATTTGGTTAATCCGGTTTCCTGAAAGATATCCTGAAGTTCGTTGACATTGGTGCTGAAATCAAGAAAAAGGGTGATGATCTTATCTGGTTTTTTTTCGAGATAGTCTTTAATTTCCTGAATGGTTTTCCGAAAAGGAATGGAAGTTCCATCGGCTTTTTTAATCATCAATTGGTTTTGTTGTTTTTCCCATTCCAGATAAAAACGGAATCCGCCAATGTTTTCGTCGAGCAATTGCTGAATGCTGCGTGTTTCATTTAGGTTGGCATCGACACCTGAAAAATTGGAAATGACAAAAATGGTTTCGTCGTATTGCTTCAGCATGGCTTCGTCGTTGGGTTTGGCAAATAGTTCCAAACCACAGAAAAGCCCCAAGATCAAAAACACCAGACAACGAAGTACGATCTTCATTTGAAACGAATTAAAACAAAAAACATCGTTTTTGAAATACAAATTAACCTGTGGTTAACCCACAATAACAGCATTCAAATGTAATCTTCTGTTTCGTAATTCTCAAATTTTGATGATTTATTCCCCAAACAGGAAAGAATGGGAAAAATTTATATTTTTGTGCATCGAAAGAAGGGCTGTTAGCTCAGTTGGTTTAGAGCATTACCTTGACAGGGTAGGGGTCACTGGTTCGAATCCAGTACAGCCCACAATAAGAAATCCGGAAAATCATTGATTTTCCGGATTTCTTATTTTTGAAGAAAACAACATTTAAAAGTCGAGTTGGAATTAGAAACGTTCCTGCTTTAAAGAAAACTGGATTCAATCTACTTATATCGCATCAATTACCAGCGATGCAGCGCCCAGCACCGCCATATCGTTATCCGCTGAAACTTCAAATTTCAGATTTTGATATAATCTTTGAAACGGAAAATCCTCAAAAGTTTTTCGCATACTCTTTTCAAAAAGCGGAAAAGACTGGCTGACCGATCCACTCAAAATGATGGCTTCCGGAGCCAGTGCGAAAAGAACATTTCCTACTGCACGTGCAATGTGACGACCAAGTTCGTCAAACAGTTTTTGTGCATGGACATCACCGTTTCGGGCTTTTTCTGCTTCTTCTTTCCCGCTTAAATGCCGGTTTTTAAAAAACATGCCACTGCAATAATTCTCGATGTTGCTGTCCAGGTAATAAATGTTTCCGAACTCACCGGCACCGCACAGTTGTCCTGAAAAGAGATGATTATTGATGATGATTCCAGCCCCTAATCCGGTTCCGATGGTCATACCAACAAAATTTCGGTAGAGTTTTCCTTTGCCAAAATGCTTTTCCCCGAGTGCAAAACAATTGGCGTCGTTGTTCACGAAAACAGGTTTTGCGAAACGGTCTTCAAGCAATTGCTTGAGCGGGACAGTATTCCAGGAAGGAATATTGGTCACATCGATAACCACGTTTTTCTCCAGATCGACCAGGCTGGGTACACCGATTCCGATTCCCTGAATTTCCGGGTCAAAAACTTCGGAAATTGCTACGGCTATAGCATCAACCACCACCATCTTTTCCTGATCGAATGGAGTGGGGCAGGTAAATTGTTTCACGATTTTATCATTTTTAATCAAAGCAGCCGTGATTTTTGTTCCGCCCAGATCAACGCCTATTAATTTCATGTTAAAGAGTTTTTTTTGTGAAGAGTTCTGAAAAACTGATCGTTTTATTATTTACCAATGGTTTTGCCCAGAAAGGTATTGCAAAAATATAACCGAGTGTGACATACAGGAAAAGCATGGCTATTTTCAATCCCAGTTGATCGCCAATCCAGCCGATGATGAGCGGAACCAGCGCCCCACCAAATATTCCGGAGCAAAGTATGCCCGAAAATGAACCATGGTGCTTTTCGAGTGAATTCAGGGCGAGAGAAAAAATGATGGAATACATCAATGCCAGGAAAAAACCAGCCAAAGGGAATGCCCAAAGTGCCAGCTGTGCAGGACCAAAAAGGGCCATAGCCACAGTTGCCATGGCTAATAAGCTTACGATTTTTAAGATCACTTTCGAATCAAAGAGCTTTAATACAACCAGTCCGAGCAAACAACCTACCGACATCAGGCCCCAAAACCAGCCAATGGCCGATGCGCCTTCCACTTCCGGATTAAAACCATGGTAGGTTTTCAGGAATTTGCTCATCCAGTTTGCCAATCCCTGCTCAGTACCGACATAAGCCATAATTCCCAGAAAATACAGAATTACCGTTTTGCTTTTAAAAAGTCCCAGGTAAGTCTCTATGGCTCCCGTTTTCTCATCATCTTTCAATTCCACTTTGGGTATCCTGATCAGGCCTATAATAACAAGCATTGCCATGATGATGAGCGAGAAAATCCAATACAAAGAACTCCATGGAAGTTCAGGAGGAATGAGCCGGCTTAGAGTGTCCACTAAAAAATTACCTCCGCTCTGATATCCTGAAAGTTCTTTCATCAGATAAGTAAAAACAAAAGGACTGATAAACGAAGCTGCGCCAAATATAAGTTGGGCAAGCGCAGAATTAAATGCGAAATGCTCCTCTCCGCCAGCTTCACGCATCAGTGGATTGATAATAACCTGCAGCATGGCCATTCCGATCCCGATGATAAAAAGTGATGCAAGTGCCATAAAGTATCCGGGAAAAAGGGCAAAAAGGAATGAACCGGCAAAGGTAAATCCGAAAGCAATGAGCATCGAAATTTTCGCGCCAAGCCTTTCGATCATGATTCCCGCTGGAATGGACATAATTCCATAGGCCAGAAAAAACGAAAAAGGAAGGAAAGCTGCCAGTGTCAGGCTAAGTTTAAAATTTTCGATGATTACCGGCAAGACCGGACCCAGAATGTTGGTTATAAACGAAATAACAAACCAGACAATCAGGATCAGGAATACCAGTAAATTATTTCGTTTCATCGTTTTGGATTTTTTATGAATTAGGCGGTTTCTTCAAGTGCATCTTTTGTAATCAGACAATGCACTTTGGGGTGAATCCAGAGGAATGAAGCCGGAACTGAACTGCTGACTTTTTTCGAGAGAAATTTCTGAACGATTTCCCGCTTTTCTTTTCCCGCTATCAGGATTAAAATCATTTTTGAATGCAGGATATCCGCCATTCCCAGGGTAAAACCAAAGCCTGGTTTAAAATTCATTTTCGATGCCATGGCGTGCTGAAGCGTCATTTCAGAAAGTTTGGCTACATGACAAAAAGGCTGTAAATAGTTCGCAGGTTCATTGAAGGCCAGATGTCCGTTCAGGCCTATTCCCAGGATACACAAGTCAATCGGACCTTCTGTTTTTAATTTCTCCTGAATCCTTTCACATTCCAGAATTGGGTTTTCGGGATTACTGTTAAAACCGATATAGCGCGATTCCGGAATCTGAAGGGGTTGAAGGAGGTTTTGCTGCAAATATTGTTCACAGGTGCCTGGTTGATCCATTTCAACTCCGCCCCATTCATCCAGTTTGATTATTCTCAATTGATTGAAGAGTTCAGGATTTTCCTGAAATTCAATGCAAAGCTGTTGATACATTCCGGTAGGGCTGCTGCCTGTAGCCGTACAAAGCAATAATTGCTTGTTTTTTTCAATTTCCTGAACAATCCGGTTTTTGGCTTTCAGGCTTAGTTCTTCGTAAGAGTTGGCTATTTCAATGTTCATAGTTTAAGCTCTCCCCAGCCTTTACGATACTCCCGTTTTACAAATTGGTTGGCAGCCTCAAAATTGGTGATGCGCATATTGGGTCCGTCCCATTTAAAATTGATGTATCGTCCCGGAAAAACAAAACCTTCCATTGGCCCATAAACCGGATCAACTCTTGAAATTTTCTCGCGGATATTAAAACTTCGCAGCAACAAATTTCCCATCAGAACTGTTTCGGTTAGCGGACCGGCATAGCCTTCAAACGGCGAATCAACTTCCGCTTTTCCGTATCCGTCAATACAGGCGTCAATCCACTGCCAGTAATGTCCGTCCATATCACCTTCAACTCGCGGATATTTTTTAGGAACATTAATTTCTTTATTCCTTGAAAGAGGCAGCAAAACCGGATTCCGTCCGCCCCAGCCACAGGCAGCCTTGCCTTTAGATCCGATGAATAAGGTACTGCCTTCATAATCGTTTGTTCCGGCTGGCCAGTCGCCAAGGATTTCATTCATATTCGCGTCAGGATCCAATTCCAGAGGTCGTTCTGGCGTAATTCCTCCGTCCATCCAGTAGAGATCCAGATTTTTGCCATTTTTCAAGGTATATTTAAACTTGATTGAACTGGAAA
>Ga0209261_10000401_pt1 | contig 11673 bp, 9 predicted proteins | sample DOMMetBare1Fresh_FD_187470 | JGI IMG/M metagenome (GOLD analysis project Ga0209261, IMG submission 187470) | Wetland sediment microbial communities from St. Louis River estuary, USA, under dissolved organic matter induced mercury methylation -... | ecosystem: Environmental > Aquatic > Freshwater...
GTGGTCGGCGACCGCGTCCGCAGCTCCGCCATGGCCGTCACCTCCTGCCGTACGCCGCGCCGCCAGCAGCGCCGCGGGGATCCGGTTGAGCGCCTCGGGCGGGAAGCGCGACAGGAGCCCCCAGCCCAGCTCCAGCGTCTCCTCGATGGTGCGCCGCGCCGCGCCCTGGCCGACGAGCTGGCCCTCGAAGGCGTCGGCCAGGTCGAGGAGCCGCCGCTCCTCCTCCCCCAGGCTGGCGGTGCCCACGATGGCCGCCATGCGCCGCACGTCGCGCCCGCGGGCGTAGAGGGCGTAGAGCTGGTCGGCCACCGGCCGGTGGTCGGCGCGCGTCTTGCCCGCGCCGATGCCGAGCCCCATGAGGCGCGACAGCGACGGCAGCACGTCGATGGGCGGGTCGACGCCCCGGCGGAAGAGGTCGCGCGAGAGGACCAGCTGCCCCTCGGTGATGTAGCCGGAGAGGTCGGGGATGGGGTGGGTGAGGTCGTCGTCCGGCATGGTCAGCACCGGCAGCTGGGTCACCGAGCCGGGGCGCCCGCGGATGCGGCCGGCCCGCTCGTAGAGGCTGGCGAGATCGGTGTACATGGCGCCCGGGTAGCCGCGCCGCCCCGGCACCTCCTCCCGCGCCAGCGCCACCTCGCGCAGCGCCTCGGCGTAGGCGGTCACGTCGGTGAGCACCACCAGCACCTGCATGCCGTGCGCGAAGGCCAGGTGCTCGGCGCAGGTGAGGGCGCAGCGCGGCGTCATGAGCCGCTCGATGGGCGGGTCCTCGGCGCGGTCGAGGAAGACCACGGTGCGGTCGAGCACGCCGGCGGCGCGGAAGGCCTCCAGGTAGGCGTCGTACTCGCGGAAGGGGGCGCCCATGGCGGCGAAGACCACCGCGAAGGGCTCGCCGCCGCGCACCCGGGCCTGGCAGACGATCTGGGCCGCCAGCCGCCCGGCCGGCAGGCCGGCGCAGGAGAAGATGGGGAGCTTCTGGCCGCGCACCAGCGTGTTGAGGCCGTCGATGGCCGAGACGCCGGTCTCGATGAAGTCGGCCGGCTTCTCCCGCCGCGTCACGTTGAGGGCGGCGCCGTGGATGGGCACCACCGCCTCGGGCAGCGGCGCCGGCAGGCCGTCGGCGGGCCGCCCCAGGCCGTCGAGGACGCGGCCGAGCAGGGCGCGCGTCACGCCGAGGGTGGGCACCTCGCCGGTGAGCGTCACCTCGCAGCGATCCGGCGCCAGGCCGCGCGTCTCCTCCAGCACCTGGACCACCACCCGGCCCTCGGCCAGCTCGATGATCTGGCCGCGCCGGTCCTCCTCGGGGGCGCGGGCCAGGCCGTCCCCGCCAGCACCGCAGCCGGCGGCCGGGCGGGAGCGGATGACCACCTCCTCGCCGAGCCGCGCCCCGGGGACCGGCGGCAGCACCAGGAGCGGGCCGGCCACCGCCTGCGCGCCGTCGACCCGCCGGGTCAGGAGATCGAGCGGCATGGCTCACTCCGCCTCGAGGCGCGCCAGGGTCTCTTCCAGCCCGGCGCGGCGCGCCTCGCGGCCGCCCCAGAGGGCCTGCTCCGTCTCCTGCCCGAGCCGCAGCAGCGCCGCCGGCAGGCCGGTGTCGAGCACCGCCTTGAGCGGCACGCCCCGCTCCACGGCAGCCAGCGCCCGCCGGTGGAAGGCCAGCAGCAGCTCCAGCATGGCGTGGGCCTTGCGGGGCGGGCAGGTGGCGTCGGCCGGATCGACGGCGCTCTGCCGGAGGAAGCCCTCGCGCAGCAGGCGCGCCGCCTCCAGCGTGAGCCGCTCGGCGTCCTGCAGCGACTCGGTGCCGACGAGATCGGCCACCTCCTGCAGCTCGCGTTCGCGCTGCAGCAGCCGCACCGCCTCGTCGCGCAGCGCGCCCGAGCCCTCGGCCACCTCGCGCTCGAACCAGCCGCGCAGCCGCTCCGCCTCCAGCGAGAAGGACGGACCCCAGTCCACCGCCGGGAAGTGGCGCCGGTGGGCCAGCTCGGGCGAGAGGGCCCAGAGGGCGCCGGCGGCGCGCAGCGAGCACTGCGTCACCGGCTCGGAGAGATCGCCCCCGGGGGGCGAGACGGCCCCGACCATGGTGACCGCCCCCTCGCCGCCGCCCAGCGTCTCGACGCGCCCGGCCCGCTCGTAGAAGCGCGCCAGCCGCGAGGCCAGGGAGGTGGGGTAGCCCTCCTCCCCTGGCAGCTCCTCGAGCCGCGCCGAGATCTCGCGCAGCGCCTCGGCCCAGCGCGAGGTGGAGTCCAGCATGAGGGCCACCTGCAGCCCCTGGTCGCGGAAGTACTCGGCCAGCGCGCAGCCCGTGTAGATGGAGGCCTCGCGCGCCGCCACCGGCATGTTGGAGGTGTTGACCACGAGCACGGTGCGGGCCATGAGCGGCCCGCCGGTGCGCGGGTCCACCAGGCGCGGGAACTCGCCGAGCAGCTCGGCCATCTCGTTGCCGCGCTCGCCGCAGCCCACGTAGACCACCACGTCGGCGGCGGCGTGGCGCGCCAGGCTCTGCTCCAGCACCGTCTTGCCGGTGCCGAAGCCGCCCGGCACCACCGCGGTGCCGCCGGCCGCCACCGGGAAGAAGCAGTCGAGCACCCGCTGCCCGGTCAGGAACGGCACCTCCGGCGGCAGCCTCCGCAGGAACGGGCGCGGGCGGCGCACCGGCCAGCGGTGGCTGAGCGCCATGGTGCCACCGCCCTCGAACGTGATGATCGGCGCGTCGATCGCGACCGGGCCGGCCTCGATGGTCACCACCCGGCCGACCACGCCGGGCGGCACCAGCACCGGCTCGGAGGGGACGCCGTCGCCGTGGGCGGTGCCGGCGCGCTGGCCGGCGTGGACGGTCTCGCCGGCCGCCACCGCCGGCTCGAAGCGCCAGCGCCGGGTCCGGTCGAGCGCCGGGAGGTGCACGCCGCGCCCCAGGAAGTCCCCCTCCCGCGCCGCCAGCGCCAGGAGCGGGCGCTGCACGCCGTCGAAGACCCCGCCCAGGAGGCCGGGCCCGAGCTCCACCGCCAGCGGCGCCCCGGTCGGCTCGGCCGGCTCGCCGAGCCTCAGGCCGGCCGTCTCCTCGTAGACCTGCAGCGTGGCCTCGTCGCCGCGGATGCGGATGATCTCGCCGAGGAGCCGCGCCTCGCCGACCAGCACCACCTCGTTCAGCCCGCAGCCGCCCAGCCCGGCCGCGGTGACCGCGGGGCCGGCGATGCGGGTGATCCGCCCGGTCATGGCGTCCCTCCGGCTCCGGCGGCTCCGCCCAGCTTGACGCCGTAGCCGACGGCCCGCCGGATGAGCGCCGCCACGTAGGCCCGGCCGCGCCCCTCGCCACCCAGCCGCTCCGGCAGCGCGAAGGGCAGGATCATGGGCAGGCCGCGGGCCCGGGCCCGCTCCACCAGCGCGGGCGGCGCCGCCGCCAGGACCCGCTCCTCCACGGCCAGGACGCCGGCCCGCGGGTCGGACAGGAGCCGCCGCAGCTCCACCGCCTCCTCGCCCGGCACGATCGCCACCACCTCGGCGCCGGCCAGCCGGAAGCCGAGCGCGTCGCCGGGGCGCACCAGCACCAGCAGCCGGTGGCCGCCCGGGGTCCTCACCTCGGAGGGGGCGCCCAGGCCGGTCGCCGTCCGCGGCGCCGCGGTGGTCCCGCCGGCGGGGCTCATGCCGCCTCCACGATGGCCATGAGGTCGTCCTCGGCCATGCCGAGCTCCGCGCCGCGCAGCACCGCCGCGGCGCGGGCCGCCTCGAGGCGGCGCGCCAGGAGGTGGGCGACGGGGACGGCGATGGAGAGCGGGCGGGCGCGGGCCGCCGGCCGGGCCGCGGCGAGCTGCTGCGCGAGGAGGCCGAGCTCGGCGCCCCAGGGCGTCGCCAGCGCCTCCCGCAGGCCCGGGCGCAGCGCCGCCAGCGCCTCGGCGAGGCGGGCCGGGTCGAGCCGCGCCAGCCGGTCGAGCTCGGCCTGCGCCAGCCGCCCGCCCGGCAGGAGCGGCACCACGCCGCCGCCGCCGGCCAGCGCCAGGAGCGAGGCGACGTTGCAGGCGTCGGCCCGATCGGCGGCGAAGCCGCGCAGCAGCGCCGCATCCTCGCCGCCGCCGGCGCAGGCCGCCTCGAGCGCCGCGTGTGCCGCCCCGTCCACCGCCGCCTCGAGGGCCGCCAGCGGCACGGCCCGGAGGGCCGGCGCCGGGGGCGGCGCGGGGGCGAGCGGTGGCACGGCCCTGGGGGCCGCGGGCAGGACGGCCCGGACGCGAGGCAGGTGCCCGAGAGGCGGCGCGGGCGGAGGCGGCGCGGCGGCCGGAGCGAGCGCACCGGCCACCGCCGACGCCAGGGGGTGGCCCGCCCCGGCCAGCGCCGCCAGGGCCGCGACCGGCGAGCCGGCCCGGGCCGCCGCGGCCAGGAGCGGCTCTGGCAGCCCGGGCACCGCCGGGACGCTCCGCAGGAGCGCGTCCACCGGCACCGCCGCCGCCACGCCGCGCAGCAACGCCTTCAGCGCGTCGGCCTCGTCGAGCCCGAGCCAGGCGCCGAGGAGCGCGCGCGCCCGCCGCCCCTCCGCCTCCTCGAGCAGCCAGGCCGCCTCCTCACGCAGCGCCTGGCGCAGCGCCCGCTCCGCCGCGGCCAGGGTCGGCGCGGCCGGGTCGACCTCGAGCCCCGACCACCAGCCGGCCTGGCCCAGGGCCCGGAGGCGCGCCTCGGTGGTGGGCGCGGCCAGGAGCGCCCGCAGCCCCTCCGCCCCCAGCGCGCCGTCGCGCCGCCCCCGCAGCCTCGCGTTGAGCCGGTCGAGCCTCACCGGGCCCCCTCCCCGATGAGCGAGAGGAGGAGCGGCCACTCCAGCGCTGGCCAGGCGCGCTCCAGCCGCGCCGGGAGCGTGTCGTCGAGCCAGAGCCGGCCGGCGGTCAGCTCGACCCCGCCGCGCCGCCCGGGCGCCTCGTCCACGGTGGCGTCGGCCAGGCGCTCCGGGTGGGCCGCCGCCAGGGCGGCGCGCACCCGCGGCCCCTCGCCAGGGTCGGCCGTGAGCGTGATCGGCCCGGGTGGCGCCTCGGCCACCAGCTCGCCCACCAGCCTCGCCAGCGCCGCGTCGTCCAGCGTGAGCGCCGCCAGGCGGCGCGCCACCTCGGCCTTGAGCTCGGCGGCCAGGGTCCGGCGGGCCTGGAGCCGGGCGCGCGACAGCACCAGCGCCGCCTCCGCGTCGAGGCCACGGCGGCGCTGCCCCTCCGCCACCGCCTCGCGGGCGTCGAGGGAGCGGCGGGCCGCCTCGGCGGCGGCGCGCGCCTCGGCCAGGATGCGCTCCGCCTCCACGGCGGCCGCCTCCCGGGCCAGGCGCGCCTCGCGGGCCGCCTCCTCCCCGAGGACCTGGAGCAGCTCCGGCCAGCCCACAGGTCACTTCCCCGTCAGGATGAGGACCGCCACCACGAAGCCGAGGATGACCAGGGTCTCCGGGATGGCCAGCATGACGATGATGGCGCCCCGGGTCTCCGGCTTCTCGGCCACCGCGCCGGCCCCGGCCGAGCCGATGCGCGACTGGACCCAGGCGGTGGCGAGCGCGGAGATGCCCACGGCGAGCGCGGCGGCGAGCGCGAGGTAGACCCTTTCCATCCGGAACCTCCTGGTGCGTCCCCTACGCGGCGGCGCCGAAGGGGCGGTAGGGCTCGCCACCCTCGGTGTAGAAGCGCTCGAAGAACTCGACGTAGTGGAGGCGCAGGGCCGCCACCGCCGGGCTGACGAGGCAGAGCGTGAAGTTGGCGGCGTGGAGCAGCACCGCCAGGGCGATGCCGAGCGCCGCGGGGCGCAGGTCGGCGCCGATCTGGTTGGCCACCTCGGCCAGCATCGCCGAGGCCAGGCCCAGGGCCATGAGGCGGGCGTAGGAGAGGACGTTGCCGAGCCCGCTCACCAGGTCGAGGGCCGCCAGCGGCCCCTCGGCCAGCACCGACGCCAGCAGCCCGACCCCCACCACCACCAGGCCGGTGCGCAGGGTCGGCCCCGCCAGCAGCCCGGCCAGGGCCGCGCCCACCAGGGCGCCTCCGGCCAGCATGAGGAGCTGCCCGGAGCGGGCCGCGGCGGCACGCCGGTGGCCGGCGCGGAGCTGCCCGACCAGGCCGAGGGCCGCGCCGCAGGCGAGGTGGAGCAGCCCCACGGCCACGGTGAGCCCCAGGAACGGGAGGAGCGCCACCCGCCGGTCGAGCAGGATGGGGTGGAGCCCCAGGTGCTCGCCCAGGCCGCCCAGCGCCTCCCCGAAGAGCAGGCCGAAGGCCGCCGAGGCGACCGCGCAGGCCAGCGCCACCGAGGCCACGTCGCGCCCGGCCCCGGGCGGCAGCCGCCGCCGCACCAGCAGGGCCACCACCGCGGCCAGGAGGCCGAAGGCGAGGTCGCCCAGCACCAGCCCGAAGAGGAGCGGGTAGCCGATCGCCAGCCAGGGCGTGGGGTCGATGGAGCCGTAGCGGGGCAGCGGCACCAGCGCCAGCAGGCGCTGGAAGGGGCGCACCGCGGGCCGGTTCCGCAGCACCACCGGGACCTCCGCCCAGCGCGCCCGCGGCGGCGTGGTGGCGACCAGCGTCACCCGGTCGCCGAGGGCCCGGGACACCGCGGCGCGCAGGGCCGGCAGGGCCTCGGCCGGCATGAAGCCCGAGGCCACGAAGGCGAAGCGGGTGGCGCCGCAGCGGGAGGCAGCGCCGAGCCGGTCGAGCGCCTGGAGCAGCCTGACCTGGAGCGGCCCCAGCGCCGCCGCCAGCGCGCCGGCCTCGTCGTCGAGCACCTGGCGGGCCGCCGCGATCTCGTCCGGCAGGGTGCGCTGCCGGCGGGCCACCGCGGTGAGCCCCTCCACCAGCCCGCGGCCCGCCAGCGAGGCCGGCAGCTTCACCTCGTCCACCCCGCGCCGGAACAGGAGCGCGGTGAGCTCGCGCCCGGCGGCGCGCGGCACCACGATGAGCACGCCGGTGCGCCCCCCGCCCAGCGGGCGGGAGCGCAGCTCGCAGCGGCCGCCGGCCAGCGAGCGCACCTCGCCCTCCAGGAGGGAGAGCGCCAGCGGGTCCTGCCGCATGATGAGCCCGTGGAGCTCAGGCTCGAGCGCCGGCGGCAGCCCATGGGTGAGCGGCGCCAGCGCCACCACCAGGGCCGTGAAGGTCTCGAGCTGGGCCTGCTCGGCCTGGAGCGCCGCCGGGGCCGCCGCCAGGGCCTCCAGGCGGGCGCCGCGCGAGGCCAGGTCCTCGGCGAGCGCGGTGGGATCCCCGGGCAGCGACGCCGGCGGGCGGGCCGGCGCCGCGGCGACGCGCGCCCTGAGCTCCTCCACGAGCAGGAGCGTCCGGCGCAGCGCGGCCTCCTCGGCTGCGGCGCGGGCCGGCCTGGGCGCCGGCGGGGCGAGCGGTGCCGCCGCGTCGCCCGGCGGCGGGGCGCGCAGCTCGAGCACACCCTGGCGCTGCAGCACGTCGAGGGCCGGGCCTAGCAGATCCTTGGGTCCGAGGAGCTGGATCTCGACCATGGGCAGGATCACGCGGTCCTCCCCAGGACGGCGTCCACCGCCCGCGCCGCCACCCGGGGGAGGTTGGCCCGAGCCGCCGCCCGCTCCCGCTCCGCCTCGGCCTCCCCCGCCTGCCGCGCGTCGTCGAGCCGCCGGCCGGCCTCGGTGTCGAAGGCGGCGCGCCGTCGGGCGAGCTCGGCGGCGGCCGTCTCGCGCGCCTCGGCGACGATCCGCTCCGCCTCCGACCGGGCCTCGCTCACCAGGTCCGCCGCCGCGGCGCGCGCCGCCGCGACCTCGCGCTCCAGCGACGCCTCGTCGGCGCGCAGCCTTGCCACGGTCTCTCGCTCGAGCTCTGGCTCGGGGTGGCGCACGCGCACCTCCGCTGCCTGCGCACCCAGCAGACAGCCGCGGCGCTGGTCGGGCAAGGACGCTGACGATCCTGTGCGGGGCGCGGACGCCTGCCGCACCCGCGGGAGGTGGCGCTGGCCCGGCGGGGTTGCGGCCGGATGGCGCGATCCTGGCGCACCGGGGCCGATCCCGGACTACACTCCGGACCTTGCCGACCCCGCCGCCACCCGCCGCCGCGCTCGACCGCTACCGGCGGGAGCTGGAGGTCGCCGTCGAGGCGGCCCGCGCCGCGGCGGCGCTCCTGTCGGCGGAGTTCGCCAGGCCGGGCGGGCCCCGCGGCCAGGGGGACAAGTGCCCGGCCGACGACGAGGCGGAGGCGCTGCTGCGCGCCCGGCTCGGCGGGGCCTTCCCGGCCTACGGCGTGGTGGCCGAGGAGGACCCGGCCCAGGACCGCGACCCGACCGACGAGGAGTCGCACAGCTGGATCGTCGACCCGAACGACGGCACCCGCGCCTTCCGCGACGGGCGGCGGGGCGCCTCGATCTCCATCGGCCTGCTCCGGGGCGGCCACCCGGTGCTCGGCGTGGTGCTGGCCCACACCGCGCCGCACGGCGGCGAGGAGCTCTTCACCTGGGCCGAGGGGACCGGCCCGGTCCAGCGCGACGGCGCGCCGGTGGCGGTGGCGGCGCGGGAGCACGGCCTGGCCGGCAGCGACGTGGTGCTGGTCTCGGTGGCCGCCGAGCACCACCCCCTCGCCAACGCCACCCTCTTCGCGCCGGCCCGCTTCCGCCCGAGCGCCTCCATCGCCTATCGGCTCGCGCTGGTGGCCTGCGGCGAGGCGGCCGGCACCGTCTCGCTCCAGCCGCTGGTGGGGCACGACGTGGCGGCCGGCCACGCCCTGCTCCTCGGGGCCGGCCTCACGCTGGTGGATCTGGCCGGGCGCCCCATCACCCACCTCGCCGCGGGCCGCTCGCCCATCGGCCCGGTGGCGGCCGGCGCGCCGGCGGTGGCCCGCGACCTCATCGCCCGGGTGGCCGGGCTGGCCGGGCTGACCACCCACCCGCCGCCGGAGCCGGCCGGGCAGGAGCGCTGCCGGCCCCGCCCCGGCCACCCGGCCCGCGACGTGGCCCTGCTCCGCCGGGCCCAGGGGGCGCTCCTGGGCCAGCTCTGCGGCGACGCGCTCGGCAGCCTGGTCGAGTTCCAGAGCGAGGAGGAGATCCTGGAGGACTACCCGGAGGGCGTCCGCGACCTCCAGGACGGCGGCACCTGGGACCTCGTGGCCGGCCAGCCGACCGACGACTCGGAGCTGGCCCTGGCCCTGGCCCGCGCCCTGGTGCGGCGCGGGACCTTCGACGACGGCGAGGTGGCCGCCGCCTACGCCGCCTGGTGCGACTCCCACCCCTTCGACATCGGCCACACCACCCGGGCCGCGCTCTCGGCCGCCGCCCTGGCCGTGCGCGCCGGCCAGCCCCCCGCCGTCGCGGCGCGGGCCGCGGCCCGGCGCGAGAGCAAGGCCAACGGCGCGCTCATGCGCATCTCGCCGCTCGGCGTCTTCGGCCAGGGCCGACCGGCCGCGGCGCTGGCCGCCTGGGCGCGCGCCGACGCCGAGCTGACCCACCCGCACCCGGTCTGCCAGGACGCCAGCGCGGTGCAGGCGGTGGCCATCGCCCGCGCGGTGGCGCTGGGCGGCGAGCCGGACGCGGTGGCCGACTTCGCGCTCGACTGGGCCCGCGAGCAGCGGCTCCACCCGGAGGTGGTGGCGGCGCTCGAGGCGGCCCGCACCCGGCGGCCGGACTACGAGACGCACCAGGGGCTGGTCACGGTGGCCCTCCAGAACGCCCACTACCAGCTCCGCCACGCCTCGCCGGAGCGGGCGCTCATCGACACCGTCCGCCGCGGCGGCGACACCGACACCAACGCCGCCATCGCGGGCGCCCTGCTCGGCGCGGTGCACCAGATCGGCGCGCTGCCGGCCCGCTGGCGCACCGCGGTGCTGACCTGCGTGCCGGTGCAGGGCGGGCCGGGCGTGAAGCGGCCGCGCCCGTCGGCCTGCTGGCCGGTGGACGCGCTGGTGCTGGCCGAGCGGCTGGCGGCCGGCTAGCGGAGCCCCGCCCCGCTCGTCAGGTAGACGGCGAAGGTCCCGAGCCAGTGGCCGCCCTCGTAGTGCTCGCCGGTCACCGCCGGCAGCGCGGCGGCCCGGTGGCGCGCCGCGACGGCCCGCAGCGCCGGCCCGCGCGGATCGGCCGGCGACAGCCCGGAGGCGATCCCCTCCAGCATCCAGGCCCGGCTCAGGTTGAGCCCGTCGAGGTGGGCCAGCTTCGGGTCGGCGCGGTCCGGCACCTCGGCCGGCGTCAGCCAGCCCTCCCCGGCGCCGCGGAGCCCGGGGAGGAAGCGGTCGAGCCAGGTGGCGAAGCGGTCGGGCGGCAGCACCCGCCGCATGAGGTCGGCCTCGGCGAGGCAGGGGGAGAGGAAGTCCTGGCCCGAGGGCTCGTAGCCGATGGGGCAGGCCTCGTCGGCGCCGAAGAAGGCCTGGGCCCGCGCCTCCACCAGCGCGCGGAGCTCGCCCCGGCCGGCGATCCGGGCGTGGTCGTGGACCAGGCCGAGGGCGAAGGCCGTCTGATCGTGCTCGCCGACGCGGATGGGGTGGCGGAGCTTGGGAAGCCAGCCGGTGAGCCGCGCCACCGCCACCTCCTCCAGCGGGACCAGCAGCGCGGCCCAGGCGCGGACCACCGGGTCGTCGAAGCGCCGCAGCTCGGCCCCGAGGGCGAGGAGCCAGGCCAGGCCGTAGGGGCGCTCGAAGGAGGTCCGGTCGGCCCGCTTCAGGTAGACGAGCTCCCCGGTGAGCCGCTCGGCGGTGAGGCTGCGGGCCAGGGCGGCGCGGGCCTGGGACGCGAAGGGGGCCGCCGGGTGGAGGCGGGCCAGCCTGGCCAGCAGCCAGTGGGCGTGGACGGCGCTGTGCCAGTCGAAGCAGCCGAAGAAGGCCGGCGTGAGCTCGTGGGGTGGCCGGGCGTCGGCCGCGCCGGCCAGCACGTGCGAGAGCTTGTTCGGGTACTCGCGGTCGACGCAGGAGAGCGCCAGCTCGGCGAAGCGGGCCGCGGCGGCCGGATCGAGGGGTGTGGACGCCGGCACGGCCAGGGAGACCGGCGCGGCGGGGGTCGCGGCGGGCGGCGTGGCGACCGCGGCAGGGGCCGCGGCCGGTGCGGCGGCGAGCAGGGCGGCGAGCAGGAGCGCTGGCATGGCCCGACTCTGCCTCAACTCGCGTCGCGCAGCGAGAGCTCCTCGGCCACCTCGTCGTAGGCGAAGAGGTCGCCGTAGCGCGCCCAGCCGACCAGCGTCTGGAAGGTCCGCTCGAAGTCCTCCGCCGGCAGGCGCAGGGCGATGAGCTCCAGCGCGAAGGCCTTGCCGAGGCGGTGGCCCGGGTCGGCGCCGAGCGCGCGGTGGAGCTCCACGAACAGGTCGAGGCCCAGGAGCCGGGCCCGCCAGCTGGCCTTGCGCTGGTCGGCGTCGGCGGCGGCGAAGGCCCGCCCGGCGGGCGTGAGCACCACCAGCCGCCGCGGCGTGTCGACGAGGTCGAGCAGCTCGGCGGCCTTGACCACGCTGAGGAGGTGGCCGAACTCCCGCCCGGTGTCGCCGGCGATGCGGAAGGCGTCCTGCGAGCCGCCGCGCGCATCGAGCCACTCGAGCAGGCCGGCCACCTCGGCCGGCGAGCAGTAGGGCAGCGCCTCCACCGCCTGGGGGGCCGGCGCGCCGGGCGGGCCGGCCGGGGCGGGCGGGGCGTCGGGCAGCTCGTGGCCGGTGATGAGGTCGTGGAGCCTGTCCACCATGGCCGCCACCTCCGGGGAGCGCGGATCGCGCGGGCGCGGCAGCCCGTTCTCCACCACGGTGCGCACCTGCCCCGGGTTGGC